>OIEX01000353.1_pt1 | contig 21331 bp, 17 predicted proteins | sample 1581911 | NCBI WGS metagenome assembly OIEX01 (sample SAMN07977761, study PRJEB24534) | human gut metagenome | reverse complement strand
AAACATCATAGAAAGATGCCAAGGAACCTCCCAGCATAAAAATTAAAAAGCCTATAAAAAGTTTGTAAAAATTAATTTCCATTATCTAATTCTAAAGAATTTCCTGAAACCTTTATAATTCCTGGCTTAACTTCCACATCTCCGTCTGCAGTTGCTTCAATAGAAAAAGTTGTTGCTTCCTTATAATGTTTTGCAGGCTTTGGAATTTTTCCTCCTTCAATATATGGCCCCAACTTGTCTACATTAATTGTTCCTTTTTCATCGGGATGGTCAATTAAGTATAAAATTCCTGCACTCTTTAAAACTTTTACATTAGAATTGTGGGCAGCTGCCTCGGCTTTAAGATTTGCTGTGCTGTACTTCATAGCTGCAATCGAAATTAAAATTGCTATAATTGCAATTACTATTACAAGTTCAATAAGCGTAAAACCTCTTTGTCTTTTTTTTAATTTCATAAAAGCCTCCTAAAATTGATTTACCATATCGAAAACTGGAAGTGCAATTGATAGCACTATAAATCCAATTATCAATGCCATAAAAATTATTAAAATTGGACCAAGAATTCCAAAAAATTTCTTATTATAAGAATTTAATTCTTCTCCATAAAATTCCGACATAATTTCAAAAACTTCTTTTAAATTTGAGGATTCTTCACCTACTCTTATCATTGAAACTAAAATTTTTGGAAATATTTTTATTTTATTTGCACTATTATAAAAAGATTCTCCAGATTTTATGTCAAATAAAATTTCTCGAAATTTCTCCTTTAAAACAACATTATCTTCCATTGATGAAATTATTTCTAAACTTCTATCAACAGTTAGTCCCGCTCCTAGTAATAGATCCATATTAAAAGTAAATTTTAAACTTTTTGTCATTTTATAATATTTTGATTTTAAAAATAACTTGTGAAATGTCTTTGGATTTTTTCTGTGATAAATTAATATAATTGCCATGATAATTAATAGAATTATAATCACAAAAATATAATTTTTATACATAAAATTTGAGAAATTTAATAACATTCTAGTTGGTAGTGGCAACAAATTGTCATTAGCAGAAAAAATTTCGCCAAAACTAGGAATTACGTTTATAATCAAAAAATTAATTACAAGAACAGAAGTAATAAGTAGAATTATTGGATAAGCCAAGGCTTCAATTATTTTTGAGTTTGTCTCTCTTTTTTTTATGTAATAATTTGATAGAGAGTTAAAAATTTTTCCAAGGCTAGATGTGTTTTCCCCAACATAAATCATATTAACTACTAAATTGGGGAAGGCTTTTGTGACCTCTACGGATTCTGTAAGTGAAATCCCGCTTCTCAAATTGTCTCTTATGCTTTTTAAAATTTTACCTTTGTCTTTAGAAAATTCTGAGCTTAAAATTTCAAAGGCAGTTTCTAAATTTATTCCTGAACTTATCAAGAGAGAGAGTTCTCTAAATAAAATATACAAATCTTCGTTTTTAAATTTTCTATTAAAATCAAAGGAATTAGTAGACTCAATATTTTCTTCGATTTTTATTGGTCTTAGTCCCTCTCTTTTTAATTTTTCCTTGGCATCTTTTATACTTGTGGCGTCAATATTTCCCTTTATTTTTTCACTGCCTTTAAAGGCCTTGTATTTGTAAATCATAATTCACCAACGGTATGGATATTTTTATAGAACTCTTCGAAACTCGTTTCGCCCTTTTCAATTAATTTTAAAATTTCACTAGATAGTGTATTCATACCCTTTTCTATAGCAAGGTTTTTTATGTTTTTTACATTTTCTTTTCTGCTAATCATGTCGCGAATTTCACTATCTATAATCATAATTTCAAAAACAGCAATTCTTCCCTTGTATCCTCCATTGCATTTACTACAACCCTTAGCCCTATAAATATATTCACTGTCAATTAAAGGATTTGTGTTTTTTATTTTTTCTCTGCAATGAGGACATAGTTTTCTTATAAGTCTTTGGGAAATTACTCCAATTAAGCCAGCTGAAATTAAATAAGGCTCGATTCCCATATCAATTAGTCTTCCAATTGATGCCGGTGACGATTCTGTATGAAGAGTTGATAAAACTAAGTGCCCAGTAATAGAAGATGAAATTGCTATATGTGCAGTGTCTTCATTTCTTATTTCACCAATCATAATTTTATCAGGGTCCATTCTTAAAATTGCCTTTAATCCCTTTTCAAAGGAAAGCCCTGTGTTGGGGTTGACTTCAATTTGATTTATTCCGTCAATTTTATATTCAATTGGATCTTCTATTGTCATTATATTTAATTCTTCATTTTGAATTTTTCTAAGAAGTGTATATAAGGTTGAAGTTTTTCCAGAAGATGTTGGACCACAAATAAGAATAAGACCTGATGGCTGACTAATTAAACTCATAACTTTTTCATAATTATCATTAAGAAGACCAATACCTTCTGGTGTGTATGAAATTCTTTGAATATCTAAAATTCTAAGTACAATTTTTTCAGCATTTCCAGTTGGTGTTGTTGCAACTCTAATATCTATTTTTTCCTCCGAAAAAGTAAAACTAAATCTACCATCTTGAGGTAGCCTCTTTTCAGAAATATCTAACCCAGATAATATTTTTATCCTAGTTACAAGGTGAGGATAAATCTTTTTTGGAAGTTCAATTAATTTGTTTAAAGCTCCATCAATTCTTATTCTAACAACAATCTTTTCAAATCTTGGCTCAATATGAATATCGCTAGCGTTTTTCTCGATACTTTCTCTTAAAATATAATCTAGCAAACGAACTGCTGGGGAATCTTCTTTTTCCTCATCACCTATTACTAGTAAATCTTCGTAATTTGAATTTATGTCTTCTAAAAGAAAATCTTTTTTCTCATCTTTATAAATTTTATCTAATTCTTCTAAAACTTTTTCTTTAGAACTTTCTTCTAAAATTACCTCTCTCTGTAATTTTTGTTCAAGGTTATATTTTAAAATATCATCAATATGTATAGAGTAGAAGACAAGACTATTGCCCTCTTCTCTAGCAGGAGCTATAAAATTTTTCCTACAATAATTTTCTCCAAATATATCCTTAATTTCAAAAGAAAATTTATTCACAGCCTATCTCCTGTAATCACATTTGTCGTTACTACACTTAATAATTTTTTTGCCCTTGGATTTCATTTCTGTCAAAATACTATGGCACTTTGGACACTTTTCATTAATGGGCTTATTCCAAGACACAAATTCGCATTTAGGATAAGAATCACAACCATAAAAAATTCTACCTTTTTTACTTCTCTTTACAACAATTTCCCCATGGCCACATTTTGGACATTTAACACCAATTTTTTCTACTAGTGGCTTTGTATTTCTACAATCTGGAAAACCTGGGCAAGCTAAAAACTTTCCATATCTTCCCATTTTTATAACCATGTTTCTGCCGCATTTATCACAGATTACATCTGTTACTGGATCTTCTATTTCAACTTTTTCTATATTTTCATAGGCCTTATCCAGGTCTTTTTTTAGATCACCATAAAAAGATCTTACAAGTTCCTTCCATTGTTTTCTTCCTGCAGCAATTTCATCTAGTTCAAATTCCATTTCTGCAGTAAATTTTTTATCAACTAAATTATCAAAATTTTCTACCAAAATTTCATTAACTGTGTGACCAAGTTCAGTAGGCACAAATTTTTTTTCTTCAAGCACTACATAGTATCTACTTTTTAGAGTTGAAATTGTAGGTGCATAAGTGGAAGGCCTTCCAACTCCCAAGGCTTCAAGTTCTTTAATAAGGGAAGCTTCGTTATATCTTGGAGGTGGATTCGTAAAGTGTTGTTCCTTATTTATTTCTTTAAGCTTTAAAATTTGTCCTTCTTCAAGTGGAGGAAGGTCAGTATTTTTTTCATTTGAATATTCATAGACTCTTAAAAATCCATCAAAAAATAAAGTTGAGCCAGAAACTCTAAATATTTCAGAATTTGATAAAATATCTGAAGAAACTGTGTCGTAAATTGCATCTGACATTAGGGAAGACACAAATCTTTTCCATATTAATGAATATAATTTAAACTCATCCTTTGAAAGTGAATCCTTAATTGAATAAGGAGTTTTTGTTACATCAGTTGGTCTAATACATTCGTGAGCATCTTGTACATTTTCACTTTTCTTTTTGCTAGCTGTCTTCTTTTTGCCTAAATATTCCTTACCATAACTCTTTTCAATAAAATTTAGACAAGCATTTTTTGCTTCATCTGATATTCTAATAGAGTCAGTTCTCATATAAGTTATAAGACCAACGGAACCTTCTTTTGGAAGTTTCACACCTTCATAGAGACTTTGTGCCACTATCATGGTTTTCTTAGTAGAAAAATTTATTCTCCTAGAAGCCTCTTGTTGCATAGTTGATGTTGTAAAAGGATTTGGAGATTTTCTATTTCTCTTTCCTTTTTTTATAGAATCAACAAGGAACTTTTCTCTATCAATGTTTTTTAAAACTCTATCTGCATCTTTTTCTGTCTTTAAATCAACTTTTTTAGCCTTGCCCTTTTCCTTAACTCCGTAATAATCTGCAAGAAGTTTTTTTCTTCCTGCACGCAAATCTGCTTGAATAGTCCAGTACTCTTCAGGAATAAAATTATTTATTTCTTCTTCTCTGTCGCAAATTAATTTTAAAACAGCTGATTGAACACGTCCAGCAGAAAGACCAGACTTAACTTTTTTCCATAATAGTGGAGAAATTTTATATCCCGCAAGCCTATCAAGTTCACGTCTAGCTTGTTGAGCATCCACTAGGTCCATGTCTATTGCTCTTGGATTTTTTATTTCTCTCTTAACTGTATCTTTTGTAATTTCGTTAAAAGTTACCCTATTTTTATCTTCTGGATTCATGCCCAAAATATGTGAAAGATGCCAAGAAATTGCTTCTCCTTCTCTATCGGGGTCGGTTGCAAGAATAATTCTATTGGCTTTTTTTGCTTCAGCTTTAATCTCTTTTATTAAAGGACCCTTACCGTAAATGTTCATATATTGGGGTTCAAAATCTTTTTCTATATCAATACCAAGTTTGGATTTTGGTAAATCTCTTACATGACCAACAGAAGCTATTACATTATAACTAGTTCCCAACATCTTTTTTATTGTCTTAGCCTTAGTTGGTGACTCCACAATTACAAGATTTTTTGCCAAAATATCATCTCCTTCTTCCTAAAATCTATTTTAAAATTTGAAATTCATTCATAGATATTCTTTCAATAATTCCCTTTAGTTCCAATTTCGTCAAAATCTTATTTATATAAAATACCTCATTCTTTAAATTAATGCAAATATCATTAGTGTTATTTATTCCCTTTTCTATCAAATTGTAGACTAAAAGTTCCTCTGCATCTAAGTCTATATTATCTTCAGTAACTTTGTTTTTAGATAATTCAGGATAATAATCAAAAATATCTTTTACTTCTACAAGAGGAATTGCACCATCTCTTATTAATTTATTTGTCCCAACAGAATAAATTGAGGTAATATTTCCTGGCACTGCAAAAACTTCCTTGCCCTGTTCAGCAGCAAGCCTTGCTGTAATTAAACTGCCACTTTTGTCTTTCGCTTCCACAACCACTACAACCTTTGAAAGACCAGATATAATTCTATTTCTCATGGGAAAAGTAAATTTATTTGCAGAAGTTCCAAGAGGGAACTCACTAATTATGGCACCCTTTTCTGAAATTTCTTCATAAAGAGCCTTATTTGACTTAGGATATACAACATCAATTCCCGTTCCTAAAACTGCAATAGTGTTTAAATTATTTAATAAAGCCCTCTTATGAGAAAGAGAATCAATTCCATAAGCCATTCCACTTACAATAGTAAAATCAAAAGAGCTGATGGCATCAATTATTTTATTTACAGCCATATTTCCGTAAGAAGAATGACTTCTCGCACCAACAAAGGCAAGAGGATTATAAATATTTAAGTTACCTTTGACATACAAAAGAGATGGCGGATCTTCAATATATCTAAGGGATTCTGGGTAGTCATCATCTAAAATAGTAATAACTTTAACTCCAATTGAAGTGATTTTCTCATTAATTTTTTCAATTATTAATTTAAAATCAGAAGATTTTTCCATTAACCTGTCATAACTTCTCTTAGACAAGATCTTTTCTTCTAAATATTCAACCTTATCAAAATCCTCAAGAGGAATGTTTTTATCCAAAAGATAATTTAAAATTTTAAGAGAATTTTCACTGGAAAAATTTATTCCATTTAAAAAAATTAATAAGTCTCTTTCCTTCATTTAATTACCCCAAAACTTCTTATCCATAGTTCTATATTGAATAGCTTCCAAGACATGATCTTATTTAATACTTTCACATCCGGTCATATCTGCAATGGTCCTTGCTATTTTTAAAATTTTATTATAAGTTCTAGCACTCATTCCATATTTTTTAAAGGCAAGTTCCAATATTTTTTCAGAATTAGCATCAAGATGACAATATTTTTTTAATTTCTTTTCAGGAATTTCTGAATTGTATTTAAAAATTTCATCTTTATATCTATCTTTTTGAATTTCTCTAACATTTTTTACTCTTTCTCTAATGACTTCAGAACTTTCGCCAGATCTTTCAGAAGAAATTTCCTTATAATTAACTTCCGGCACTTCTAAGTGAATGTCAATTCTATCTAAAAGTGGATGAGAAATTCTTGAAAGATATCTTTGAATTTCATAAGGCGAGCAATTACACTCATGAGTCTTTGAATTGTGATAGCCACAAGGGCAAGGATTTAATGCAACAACAAGCTGAAAATCTGCAGGATATCTTACACTTGCATTTGTGTCACGACCTAACTTAAAACTGCTAATAGAACTTCAAGCCGTCTATATTAACGCATTCTTAAGTTATGATGTAACTTAAACCCGCCGATAATCGCCATTTTTAACTTAAAACTGTCCATACTCCCCTCTTTTTTGGAACACATAACTTTAACTTGCTCTTATTTAACTTAAAGTTGTCCTTATTTCGATGAAAAAACACCAAATATTACAAGCCTAACTTAAACTTGTTCATATTTAACTTTAAACTGTCCATAAATAACTTAAATCTGCTCATATTAACTTAAACTTGCCTATACTCAAAAACATAACTTTAACTTGTTCATACTTAACTTAAAGCTGTCTATATTAACTTAAAACTGTCCTTAATAACTTAAGTCTGTCTTAATATAGACACGTTTAAGTTATAAACTTAAAACTGCGCATACTGCCAAAAACAGCAAAAAGTGCCAAAAACCCCTCCATAACTTAAACCTGTCTTTAAACTTAAAAATGTCCATATTCGGGAAATTCCAAAAATAACTTAAAACTGTCCATTAACTTAAACTTGTCCATATTTTAAAACATAGACAAAAAAGTATATTTATAAATACACAAAAATAATACCACATAAAATCAATAAATAAATACACTTTTAAAAAGCATTAAAAAAGAGCCTCCCAAATGGAGACTCAAATATTAAAACTTTACCCACAAAAATAACCTATATCTGCTGCTACAGACTCTATGCTTTCACCTTTGTCAAATCCTTCTTTAATCCTATATAGCTCACTACCTACAATAGTATCTGCAAAATCCTTGGAATAATGCCATGAGTCCTCTACAAGATATTGCCTGATATCCCACTTATACCTTTCAAAAGTACCTTCTTCAGGAACAACCTCTTCTTTCGGCTCAGGATTAAATTCAAAATCAAATTTAATATCTGAAGGCTTACCTGTCTTTGATAACCTGTGTTTTCTTCTCTTCATAAATAACAACCCCTTAAAAAATATAACAGAATCTTAACTTTAAATATATTATAACACCGAATAAACCTCACTTGACAAAATTCTCTGAAACAAAGAAAACAAGGTTGAACCTTGCTAATCCATTTAATGACCTTTAGATAATAGCTAGTTACGGAACCCCACTATATTATTAATTGAAAGCATCTACTATTTGTTTTGTTATAAGTTGAAGTACATCAATAACGACAGAATTTCCAAGTTGTTTATACGCTTGATTGTTATTAGAATTTAATTTAAAACTATCAGGGAATCCCATTATTCGAGCACATTCTCTAGGGTGTAATCTCCTAGTTTTACCATTAATTAAATATCCTCCCGTTTTAGCAAATATTCCTCCTCCATATGCAGATAAAGTTATAGCTATTCCTTTGGGTGAATATATTCTTTCACCTTGTCCACCTTTCCCAACAGTTCCTACTCTGATTGTCGATGTAGAATTATAATTGATTTTAATGTTTTCATTAAGTCTTAAATCTTCACGATCAACAACCAAACTACTAACTTCATCATCACTTATTAAAAAATCTTCTACAAATTTATTTAACTTAAATGGTCTTGGAAATGTGAACACTCCTCTATTTATATCGTTTCTAAAACATACTATATATATTCTCTCGCGCTTTTGTGGAACTCCATAATCAACAGGATTAAGAACGCTATATTGAAAACTGTAACCTAACTCATTCATAGTATTTCTTACCACATTAAGAGTTTTCCCACCGTCATGTTTTGCAAAATTTTTTACATTTTCAAGAAACACTACCATAGGTCTTTTTTCTTTTACAATTCTTGCTACATCAAAAAACAACGTTCCTCTGCTGTCTTCAAATCCTTGTTGCTTCCCACTAATAGAAAATGCTTGGCATGGAAATCCAGCACATAAAATGTCATGATCAGGAATCTTTTTTTCATCTACTTGTGTTATGTCACCTTCGGGAATATCGCCAAAATTCATTTTATAAGTCTCTTGAGCATATTTATCCCACTCATTCGAATAAACGCATTGTGCTCCAAATGATTCCAATGCAATTCTAAAGCCTCCGATACCAGCGAATAAGTCTATAAACGTATATCCTAGTAAAGATTTATTATCTACTTTAATCATAACAACCTCCATAAATAGCACAATGCATATTTATTATCTAAATCATATACGTCAAAAATAATATAGTCAATGAAAGCACAAAATTTAAAATACAAAACGGAAGAACAAATCATATAGAAAACAAATTTAAATTACTAATAAATAAAGATATTATATCGATATTAGTTGAGATACAGAACTTAGTGTTTATAAATTTATTTTGACTAATCTTTGTCACACAGATTTTTGCAAAAAAAAAGAACCCAAGAATTTGTTTCTTGGGCTAAGTGCTTTTCTTTTAATAATCTTCATCTTCAATTTTAACTTCTAGATCAATAGCTTTAAAGGAAACCTCAATGCCAACCTCATCTTTAACAACTTTTTCAAAAAGGTCTGCTATTTCATAAGTAGACATCTCATATAGGTCTTCAGTAAACCAGTCGTTATCTTCTTCATAAAAACAGTCTGTAATTGCTTCAATGTGATCCTTAATATCTCTCGTAAGCTCTTTATTGCTTTCTAAAATGAACTCTTCACCATTTACAGTTAAGATAATTGTCTTTTGGATTGGTCTATTAAAACTAAATAGTTCAGGTAAGGTAATGTTTAAAGCTTTTGCGATCTTTTCAATACTTTCAATTGATAAGTTTCTCTTTCCTTGCTCAACATCAGATATATAGGTTCTATCTAACCCACTCACTCTAGCAAAATCTTCTTGACTGTAACCTTGTGATGTTCTAAGTCGTCTAATTTCTTCTCCTAATTCTTGTTTAATCATAACGGTACCTCCATTTGACTATATTATACCGTTTTGTAGACTATAAGTCAACGGACTACTAACTACATTTCATTTGAAAAACTCTGAAATATCTTCAACATGATCGTCATTTAGGTAGTATTCATACATCTTTTTATGGGGTAGTAAATATATCTCAATCTCATTAAATTTAATGCCATCTATTTCGAATATATCAAATGAGGCTGTTCCTATGTTTAATGCCTTGTCACCATTATCTGGCATTAGAAAGGCATTTCTCATGAATTTCAAACCTTTTTCTTCTGCGAATTTCATATAGGCTAACTCGTAAAGATATTGCTTTGTTACATCTCCAACACCTGGTTGATTTCTAACCTTCACTTCATTTAATGTTATTTGATAGTATTTGGCGTCATATATTGAGATATTTTTACCACTTACCGTAACAATATCTGGCTTCAATGTCTTTGAGGCATAATGGCATTTCTTTGAATCTGCGTGCATCCATTTAGGCTTCGGAATAATCTTGGACAAAATAACTGAATCTCTTTTTGAACTTGAATAATCCAAACCCAACTCTCTTAGGGACTTATCTTTACTGTTGTTAAACACAACTGAGCAGACATTTTCCCAAACTAGATTAAAACTATTTGTTCCAATAAATGACATCTTATCAGACACCTTCTTACTAAAGTCCTCTTGGACATAGTTTCTTAGTAGTTTTAAAATCTTTTGTTTATAGGTTATAAATTGACTCGAAAGCTCCTGATTTAAGCGATATGTTATAAACTCTTTACTACCAAAATAATCTAATTGGTGTTGGCTTAAACTCACTGGGGTTACGCCCAATATATTTAAAATATCTTTTACTCTTGAACAAGCCTCACTCAAAATACACAAATGTAGCATTGTAAAATAATCTTGAGTATTACTTTCTTGATTTTGTGTAAAAACATCTAAATACACTGGAGTATCATCAGATATATAAGCTACACTCTCGTTTATGGTCTTTTCCCAAAGACTTTCTCCATCGCCATTTTGTTCTATAGTTTGCTTGTCATTGATGTATAGGCCGTATTCATAGTAGTTAGATAGTAAATCTAAAGTTAGAGACAGAAGGTTAAAATTATCTTTATTAAATTCACTACCTAATCCCACATTTTGCTCTTTATGCTTATACTTCTCTATCACCGATATGAGTTGTCTAATAGTTTCAAAGTTATTGTCTTTATCTTCCTCGAAATTATTAATATATTTAGGATAAATTATCAAGCATACATCTATAATAGCTACAATACCAACGTACTTGAAAACATAGAGATTTCCGTCCATTAAGCCATTAATCTCTTCTAAATTTTCAGTTCCTAATAAATCTTCAAGCTCAACCTCAGATGTATCTTTGGAAAGTTTTCTTACCATATTTTTTAAGGACAAGCTTTTTAATATTTCTTTTGTTTCATCCTCATCCTTATTAAACACGCTTTGCAACTCGACAAAAGAATAGGGCCTTAATTCTTTTAAATAATTAATTTTCATAGACCTTCACCTAGCTCTATTGAACTTCATTAGCTACATCTTTATTCTCTTCTGAATCATCTGTTTCTTCGTCATTTGTTTCATTTGATAATTCTTGCTTTATATCTAAACCACCTTTAAATATAGTTAATGCATTCTTGTCGAAATTATCACATAAGCTAGAGTAAGTAGAGAATTTTCCCTCTGCAAATAAAGATGACCTAATAGGCTTAGCTGCATCCTCGTATAAATACATAAGAACTTTATTTTTTATAGTTTCTGTTAATATGTCTAAGTTATCAGTTTTTAATACACTTTTAGAAATAAAGTAAGGGCCAATGAGCTTGTCTTCAGGAAGATTTACAGATAACTTCTTATTAATCGCTCTTCTGAAGTCATCCCATAATACAGTTTCATTGCCGTCTTTACTGATATTAAACCTATATTTTTTAAAATCATCTTTATTTTCATCTGCCGCATCATTGATGCCTAAATATTTAAAATCCCATCTTCTTTTGAAGGCTGTGTCCATAGGCATAACCCCTTGGTCTGCACTATTCATTGTTGCCCAAATATACATGTTTGAAGGTATCTTTATGCTTGTGTAGTCATCTGAATCTCCACCAAGCTCTTTTGCTAAATACCTCTTTATATCTTCAGACACCTGAATCGGGTATTCACTACTTCCATCATCCCCTCTGTCAAGAAGTTGGAAGACATCTCCAAAAACAGCCGCCACATTAGCTCTGTTTATTTCTTCAATGATTAATAAATAAGGTTCTGGATTTTCACTTTTTAGATTCTTCAAAGCCCTTACATACAACCTCATAAAAGGACCTGGTACATAATCATAAATAATCTTTCTGTCAGAACCATTTCCTTCCATAGTCGGCTTATAAGTTCCTACAAAACTCCCATACATATAATTTGGATGGAATGTTACTCTCTCGTAGTTATCTGTGAAATATTTTTTCGCCTCTTTATTTAGTTGGTAACTTTTGCCTGTTCCAGGAGCTCCAAAGAAGATTCTTTGATATGGCATATCAATATTTGATTTAACATTGGGAGCCTCTTTTTTAGCAAGAGAAGATTCTTTAATTTCCATATACCTAATATATTTTTCTTTGAATTCATTGAATTCTAATCCTTGGGCATCTAAAAAATCTTTAGAGGTCAATATATCAAATAATGAGCCTTTAGTCTGGATATTTAAATCTGTATCTATGACTCTTAATTCATTATTTTCATATTTTACATAGTCTAGCCAATTCATAATTCCAAGCATTTCATTGATTTGCCTTTTTTTTTGATTCCAAATCCAATCAACGCCCTCTTTTATCTTTATATGGCCAGGTAATTTTGAAGCTTCTTTATATTCAAGTATTTGGTTTAATATCTTGTTGTAATCTTTGTTTTTTTCATTTACAACATCTGGATTTAAAAATATAAAATAAAAAATTTCTTCTGATGTTAAACAAAAGTTAGTATTGTTGAATCTTCCAATATATAAAAGTCTTAGGATTTCTTGATAAGGTTTTAATCTGATGTTGTCTTTTTTAGAATCTTCAAAACTTTCCTTTGTTCTTGGGTTTGGAAATTGGAATTTCTCCATAAAATTTATTAATACACTTTTAATATCCCCATTCATTGCTAAAAGAGTGTTGTTGTTATCTTTGTATAAATTAAAATAAAAAGCCAAGGTGTTAATGTTATTATTTAATGATTTATCCTCTTTAGCACTAGGAACAGAATCTGTCTGAACCATCTCTGCTGCATCTTTTAGCCTTTGATTCAAAGAGCTTATTCTAATGTCATTTGTAAATAAATATCTAAGCATTTTTTATTCCTCCTCAAATTTAATATACTTATCTAAAAACTCTGCAACTGCCATTCCAAGCCTTTTAGCAAGTAGTGGAGGAACAGCATTACCTATCATTTGATAGGTGCTTGTTTGAGACCCTATAAAATCAAAATCATCTGGAAAAGACTGTAATCTTGCTGCTTCTCTAGGTGTAATAGTTCTTGCTTGTCCTGAATCATAATGAATAAATCTATTTCCATCTTTGTAAAGATGAGCAATTATGGTTGTACTTGGCTCATTTCTTCTTAGAACATAATACCTGTGTATTGGAGATTTCGAACCTACTCTTTCTTCATAAAGCTTACTTAAAGCTTTGCTATCTGTATATTTAAAAGTTTCATTTTCAATATCTTCTGCGAGTAGTTTAAATATCTCCATATCTCTAAGGCTATGATATCTTGGCTTATGCCAGGTTACCTTGGAATCCATCTCCTCATAGGCTCTTCTTGGTTTTCTTTCCTCTAGATCAAAAATTGGAATCGCCGCTTCAAGGTCTCCAATAGCCTCTTCCACGGTCTTTATCTTTGATACCGTCTTGCTATTCACGTAGTCTTCATAGAAGATATTAACTAACTCTTGAACATCATAACCTTTAAAGTATTCTTTATTAACAGCAAAAATAATAACTCTTTTCCTGTTTTGTGGAACTCCAAAATCAGCTGCATTGAGTAAGGCTTGCTTTCTTAAGTCCTTGGAAATTACATATCCTATCTTTTCAAATCCTTCACGGATTTCATCCGATATAAGGCCTCCATTAGGACTTGCACTTAGCATCCCAGGAACATTCTCAAAAATACAAACTTTAGGCTTATACCTACTTACAACGCTTAGATAATGTTCAAATAAGTAGTTCCTATAGTCTGCTCTCATGCCATTTTCATCTCGAACCCTCCCAGCAACAGAATAGGCCTGACAAGGCGGGCCTCCAATTATTACGTCTATCTCATCTGAATATTTTTCGACCAAATAATCTAAGCCCTTATGAGTGTCGAATTTTTCATCATCTTCCCACCCATTAAAAAGCTCGTCTTCTCTTTGGATGTCAAAATACATTACTTTTTCATCTGCGTTTTCATCTTTCCATTTTGTCTTTAATCTATGCCTTAATGTCTCAACTTGTGGTAACAACCATTCAACCGCAGCAACATCTTTGAATCTTTCAGATTGAAGAAAGCCATCTTCAAGTCCACCACATCCAGCAAACAAGTCAATAAAGCTATATTTTTTATTTTTCTTCACTTGTATTCTCCTCTAAAGATTTTTTTATTTCTTTTGCTAAGTGATAACCTAACAATGGAGGTACCGCGTTTCCTACAAGTTTATATTGCTGTGTTTTAGGGCCCGTGAATACAAAAGTGTCTTTAAAACTTTGAAGTCTTGCGCTTTCTCTTACAGATGGAACTCTGTTGTATTTATAATGGAAATGAGATCTATGTCCTGTATTAATTGTTAAAGATGGCTTCTTGGAATGATATCTAGTAAGAGCTTCGTTGTACTTAAACTGTTTTCTGTATTCTTCAGGCAAAGATCTAAAGTTTTTACCCTCTGGAACCATAGCTATTAGTTTCTTGGTTTTTTCTATATGGTTTGTTCCTAAATGATTATGCAAAACCTTACTTCCGTCTCTTATATACCTTTGATATTCCGTTTTAGGTTCTTGGGAATAAACATCTTCCTCTTTTCCTATCTCGTTTTCTCTAGAAGGAAGATCTCCAATAGCTTCTTCACATGTAATATATTCTTTGGAATCTGTAATTATTGGCTTTGGATAGCTGAACTCAATACCATCTAATGTTGCAACAAAAAACACTCTTTTCCTTATTTGGGGAATGCCATACTCAGGAGCATATAATATCTTACTTTGCATCTTATAGCCTAAATTTTCGAAGTCTGAGTATATTCTTTTGGCAGCCTTTCCCTCATAAAGTGTTAAAAGACCTGGAACATTTTCTATAAGAACAACTTTTGGCTTTATCAAGCCAGCAAGCCTAACCATTTCTTTATATAATCTATTTCTTTCATCGCCCTCTTCTCTAGGTCCAGCAAGAGAAAATCCTTGGCAAGGTGGACCGCCAATTAAAACATCTATTGTATGGTTATTTTCTTTTAAAAAGCCTGTTATGACATTAATGTTTTCTTCTTTAAAAAGGTCAAGACTCATAGCTTCAGCTCCATCGTGATTTAGTTTAAAAGTGTTTAAGGCATTTTGATCAAAGTCTACCCCTAAAACAACCTCAAAACCCGCGTCTATAAATCCTCTGGATAGCCCACCTGCCCCACAAAATAAGTCAAGAACTTTAAATTTCTTATTGCTCATTGCTCTTTTCCTCATTTCTGATCTCCATGATGTCTCCAATGTCGCATTGAAAGTATCCGCATATTTTATCTATTGTATCTAAACTTACATTTTCATCTCTGCCCATTTTTGCCATTGTTTGCGGACTTATGTTTACCGCATTTTGTAAATCTATTTTTTTCATTTTGTTGTCTATTAGTTTTTTCCATAATTTGTTGTACGAAAAAGACATTAAAAAACCTCCACCTTCAATACTTATTCTTCCGAAATAAGAAGTTTTACTTCCTCAAGTATATCATCTGTGGAGATTTTTTTGTATATTATATTAGCTACAAAATTATAGACAGGATTACTTGTTTTAATCTTTTATAATGAATCGAGTGATTAACCTTGCCTAATATCCTAATCTAAAAAAATAAAAACCCCAGATTTTACTCTGAGGCTTCTTCTCTTTCCTTCTCTTCTTTTTTTCTTTTCCTGTAATCCCTTTGATATTGAACTAACTTCTCACGGTTCTTTTGATAATACTCTTTTTTATGGTTTCTAATTCTTTCTTTTTTCTTTTCTATATCTTCCTGAGTTTTTTCTTTAACGTAGGGTTCCCTTTTTTCACGATAAAGATCTCTCATCTGTTTCTTTATCTTTTCTTTATTCCTTTGATAATACTCTTTGTGATATTGGGCACCAGTCTCTTTATATTTCTTTCTTCTTTTTTCTCTAAGTTCTTCTTTATTCTTTTCTCTATATTCTTTTTGATATTGTTTATTTTTTTCTTTACGTTTCTCTCTATATTCAGCCTGTTTTTGTCGTGCAATATCTTTTTTATCAAGTCCTTCATGAGCTAAGTTTAGGTTTTGGTTACTTTCTTCAGGCATACCAACCTCCTTAATAATCGTTTTTTATCTCATCGCTTTTCTATATCCTGCATTAATCGCATCTTCCTCGGTTTCGAAGTAAACAACATTCTTCACTGAAATGTTATCATAATCTTTCTGACCTGGCATATGATAGATCTTAGACCTTCGGTTACCTTTTATAACCCCTTGTGTTGTATCAGCCACATAGGACTGCTTGATTGAAGGGTTTACAACTCTTTCTTCAGATGAATATTCTGTATCTTCTGGGTTATTTTCATATTTTTCAACTTCGTTTCTTACCATTTCATTAGGTCTATAAACTATTGTCTCGAATATTTCGTTGTATTTTGTGTTTTTCTCACCTAGATAGATATCGACTAGTTCATAGTCAAGAAGTTGAGAGTTTAAAAGTTTTGTTTCTACATCATATACAGGTGGGTCATAATAATTAGGTTTAACTAACCACACATATCTGAATAATCTACCTTTGGAATCTGCATCCACCTTATCTTTTTCGAGATACACTGTTTTATTAGCTATTTTTTCTTCAAGAGCTTTTTTAAGATCTTTAGCATTTTCTTTTTCTTCTGGGTCTTTAGAGTTTAAGTCTGGAGCTTTTACTCCAATTAGCTTAACATCTTTTTCTTCGAGTCCATTTGTAACTCTTATGGTATCTCCACTTACTATTTTTGTGACAATATATTCTTGATAAATATTTGAAAGTTCTTCTTCCTCTTCTTTTGAAAGAAACATTGGTTGATCTATTAAATCTGTAGAATCACTTGAATCTTGTTCTTCTAATTCATCAGATTCATCGTCTTCTGAACTATTTTCGTATGTTGTTTGAGGGCTGTAGCTACTAGTATAATATTTATAATCTGATTCTGTTTCTGCCATTTTAGGATTTTGTTGTTCGTGCAAGTTATAAGCATAAATTAAAATTCCAACAACTCCTACTATTAAGGCTGTATTTCTAAGAAACTTGGTTTTAGATTCCTTATACTTATCTCTTAAAAAATCAAAAATAATAGAAACTATTACTCCAACGGGAGTTATAAAACCTAAAATAAAAACTAGTGCAAAAAAGAGCAAACCAATTATAAGAACAGTTCTTTCCATACTAAATCACTTCTTTGCTTGTCTAAAACCTGCCGCTTCTGCTTGTTGAGCTGTATCAAAGAACACTGCATTTCTAAGCGTTACTTTCTTATAATCTCTTCCTGTTGGCAAATGATAAATGCTTGAGTTTTTGTTTCCAATAATTCTGCCATTGGCGTGAAGGTATGCCTTTTCTCCCGTGTTTTTAGGATTACTTTGAGGTTTTTGTTGTACCTCTTCCTTAACCTCTTCTACAGGAGTTCCTGCATTACCCCACAGACCCTTATTGGAATCCATAGCCTCTTTTTGTATTTGTCTAAAAAGATCTACATACTTAACATCTGGTGGAAAAGTAGTTACTTGAGCATATCCACCAGCTAATAAAATAGCGTTAAAGCACTTAGATCTTATTTCTTCGTTTGTAGGTTCATTAGAAGATGGTCTTTCTAACCAAATATATCTTAAAAGTCGATTGTATCTATCTGTTTCAGACACATCTTTTTGAAGGTATATTGTCTTCCCACTTAGAGAGTTTGTTGTAAAAGCAGATGCCTCTTTCCCGAAATATTCAACACCCTTCTTTGGATGTTTTGTTTCAGGTGTGTCGACTAAGATAAAACGAACTTTTTCTTGTCCTTGGCCTCTATCAATTACAATAGTGTCTCCATCAACAACCTTTAGAACTTTAGCTTCTTGGAAAGTATTGGATGATTGTGGAGCCTTAGGAATAATAACCTCTGTTCCTTCATCATTAATTAAAACAGATCTACTAGCATTATCCCAATTCACTTGCTTTCCATAAAGCTCAGCTATCAATCTAAGTGGAACGAAAGTCCTGTCGTTTTTAATCTCTGGAGCTATGTCGGTAGAAGTCTCCTGACCGTTTTGAATATAAAGATTTTTACCTAGAGGCAAGATTGTTTGGTTTCCATCTTTTTGTAAAGAAACCTCCCTAGTCGCATTATCCCAACCTACTTCCACACCTAGGTTTTCAGATATTACCCTAATAGGCACTAGAGTCCTTGAGTCTTTTATGTATGGTGCGTCAGGTGTTTCAATTTTGCTGTTATTAATGTAAATATTAATATTATTTGCAAATACAGGTGTTATTAACGCTGCTGATAGTAATAAAGCTGCACCTGTTTTCTTAAGTAAATTTTTCAATATATTGATCTCCTTTCGATGTTTCTTGTCTTTATTATATCAAAGTTATGACTTAATGTTGATAAGTTAGTTGAGAAAACTCAATTAGCCCTATTTCGCTTCAAAAGACCCATATTTAACGATTTAATGTCTTTAATGGAATTATATGAATCTAAGTTCAAATGCCCACAGAACTTATCCTGTGGTTTGTGAGAAGGTATAATAAAGACCCTTAGGTTTTAATCCCAAAGGTCTTGAAAAATTCACTATTTAATTAAAAATATCAAACATTTGCAGTCACTGAAATTCTTTGATCTGGACCTTTTTCTAAATGTATTGGTGTGTTTTGGAAAAATAATTTATTAGATATGAGATTACTTGTATTAAAAGCGATATCAACGTAATAGATTTTGCTCCTTTAACAACATAACCCCACCCACGCTTCGTTTACTAAATTCTAAAACAAGCTGTTTTCAGCCCAACAGCCTATCCTAAAATTAGGAAAAGTTAAACCAAAAGCTTAAATTCATAATAATCAGCTTGAAGCACTTCTTTAATTATTAAAATATAATTGTTTAGAATAATACCTTTCCAACTTTAATATGATTCTTAAATACTATATACTATGTTATTCATTGGCTAAGTCTAATTACTAGTTTTGTTTTACTTTAAATTTTCTATTTTTCTAACATTTCTTTTAGGTATATATCCCTCTTTCAGTTCACCCATTTCATTGTGATAAATAATATTATAATAATATCTTTCTTCACCAATTATATAAATCTCTTGATTAACATCTATTTTAAAAACTTTTTTTGATTTTTTAGAAAACCCGTTTTTTATATAGCAACTAACCTTCGTAAGTCCTTTACAAAGATTATTGCTTATCCATGAGCTGAGAACACCAATACCTACGCTCTCCGCAATTGCATAGAGAGGGTTTTTATCTGTGCTTTCATCTTGATTATCTTCTAATTTTTGAACTCCACCAGATGAAACAAAAATTAAAATCATAAAAAACACGCATATAAGAAAAGATAATGGTGTTTTATTTCTCACATCATCTGTTCCAACTATTTCTTCTAGTTCTTTAATATCCTCTTCAGGTTGTAATTTATCCAGTTCTTCAAAGTGTCGTTTTTCTATATTATCTAACTTTGCATACATAGAAGACGAAGCAGCCGCCACTTCCTCAAGAAGGGTCTGATTTTTTCGCATAACATCTAAGTTGCTTTTTAAATTATAAACATTTCCCGCTGTTATCGACTTTAGAATATCCTGCCTAATTGCTAACTCATGTAGTGCTGATGTAGGAATAGATGACGCTAATATCGTATCTTTTATTTCAGATTGCCTATCGATTATTGGTTTTATGTACTCATTAAAACTCGATATGCTTCCAAGCATAGGCTCCATCTTTTCTATGACTCCCATCGTTGCAACAATATTAGAGTTTGATAACTTCTGAATATCATCAATCTGTTTTTGCATTCCTTGTATTATCCTTAACTGTTCTTCTGCCATTTTAGGTATGTTAGTTTTTCTTTCCAAATTTTACCATTCCACCTTTCTAATCTTTAGTATATTTCTTCTTAATGACATTATATCGCATAATTATTGCTAATTTTTAAAACAAAATATATGTGATGAATCAACTACCTTTAATTCACTCTAAAACACCCTTTATTTTGCTTTAATTTTAAATTAATGCAATTTTATATGTATTTTACTATAAACCCCTGTTTTATTATCTCCTGTGAGTTCTGGGTGGAATATAGAGCTATTGGTTAGATAAAAAAAGACCCTAGGGTCTAATCTAGGGTCTTAATAGATCTAAGTTTTTTGCTTTTTAAAAACTATTTATTAAGTTCTTTTTTCTTTTTGTTTGCTAGGACAAATACACCAGCCATTACGATTAATAGAGCTCCTCCACCAATCATTAATGCTTTAGTTCCTTGTCCCCCAGTGGATGGCATTTCCATAATTTTACCTCCCGCACCATTATCTTCGCCTGAAACAAATTTTACTAATGCTTTACCAGCATCTTCTTTAGTTATTTCAAACTCGATGTCTTTAGATGTTGTGAAGTATCCTTCAGGTGATTTAGTTTCTTTAAGTTTGTATTTTCCAGGTACTAGGTTTTCTACTAAGTTAGAAATACCATTTTCTGTCTTAATAGAAGTTACCTTTGTTTCTGTGCCGTCGCTGTTGATTTTGTAGATATCATATTCTGCTCCGTCAATAGTTTTAGCCTTGTCTTTGTCAGAAATCTTGTGAGATACTACTAAACCTTTGTTGTTTTTAACTTCTTCGGCTACAAAAGGTTTTTCACCTTCTGCAAGTCTTACGAATTGAATAGATGTTGTGTTTAGTCTATTTCCAAAAACAGCCCCATCTTTGTCGTAAGTTACTTTTGCACTTAGTTTGTTGTCGTCAGACAAGCTTACATTAACAGTGACATCTTCAATGTGAGTGTCGTACTCGATTGTTAGGTCATCACCTTTTACTTGTTCAACAGTGTATTTATGGCTTCCAATTTCCTTGTCTGTGATATTTAGTTCTTTAAATACGATATTTCCATTTTTATCATTTGTAGCTTCGGAAACTACTTTGCCTTGATTATCTTTAAGGACAAATTTATATTTACCAGCTTCAGGTTTTTCTTCAGCTCCACCAACACCAAAGTATTTTACTTTAGCTTCGATGGATGTTTTGATTGAATCTGGTTTTGTACCTTTTAGAACAATTTGATCCACAGGATCTTTTTTAATTACAGTTTCTTTAGGATTTATAAGTTTACCAGTTTTCTTATCTACTTCGTAGATAGTAGTTGTAGTTTTTAATCCTTCAACACCTTTAACCTTAATCTTAGTTTGACCTTCTTTAAGAGTTTTGTCGATTTGTTCTGTAACCTTGAAAGGT
>OIEX01000349.1_pt1 | contig 21409 bp, 10 predicted proteins | sample 1581911 | NCBI WGS metagenome assembly OIEX01 (sample SAMN07977761, study PRJEB24534) | human gut metagenome | reverse complement strand
CTTGCCCCTCAGGCGTTTTCTGTTCTTTACTACTCATGAATTTCTCCGCGTTTTTTTCGCATTCATCTCGCTAACTTGGCTTATTATGGGGATCAGATTCAGGGATTCAAGGGAAGTACTCACATTGTCACTAATCTTCGTTACAAGGACCTCGAGAAAATGAACAAACATTTCAAGTGTATTGGCATTGTGGGGCATCCACGTCACCCCACTGCACTGACCACACATGAAATGCTCTACCGTTGGCTGTGCACCAAAGGTTATGAGGTTATCGTTGAGCAACAAATCGCCCACGAACTGCAGCTGAAAAATGTGAAAACCGGCACGCTCGCAGAGATTGGCCAACAGGCAGACCTCGCCGTGGTAGTCGGCGGCGACGGCAATATGCTGGGCGCCGCACGCACCCTGGCACGTTATGACATCAAGGTAATTGGCATTAACCGCGGCAACCTCGGTTTTTTGACCGACCTTGACCCAGACAATGCCCAACAACAGTTAGCTGACGTGCTGGAAGGCCACTACATCAGCGAAAAGCGCTTTTTACTCGAAGCTCAGGTGTGTCAACAGGATTGCCAGAAGCGCATTAGCACTGCCATCAATGAAGTTGTGCTGCATCCCGGGAAAGTGGCGCACATGATTGAATTTGAAGTCTATATCGATGAAATTTTTGCCTTCTCCCAACGTTCAGATGGGCTGATTATCTCCACGCCGACCGGCTCTACCGCCTACTCGCTCTCTGCCGGAGGCCCAATTCTGACGCCTTCTCTGGATGCCATTACGCTGGTACCTATGTTTCCGCATACGCTTTCCGCGCGACCGCTGGTGATCAACAGTAGCAGCACCATTCGCCTGCGCTTTTCTCATCGCCGTAACGATCTGGAGATCAGCTGTGACAGCCAAATCGCCCTACCTATACAGGAAGGTGAAGACGTATTGATTCGCCGCTGTGATTATCATCTGAACCTGATACATCCAAAAGATTACAGCTATTTCAACACATTAAGCACTAAGCTTGGTTGGTCAAAAAAATTATTCTAATTTAACGCTAACCTCTTTACTGTATAAAAAACCAGTTTATACTGTATGAAATCACAGTTATGGTTTTTCATACAGGAAAACAGCTATGTTGGCACAACTGACCATCAGCAATTTTGCTATCGTTCGTGAACTTGAGATCGATTTCCAGAACGGAATGACCGTTATCACCGGTGAGACCGGTGCGGGTAAGTCCATTGCCATTGATGCTCTCGGTTTGTGTCTGGGCGGACGCGCAGACGCAGACATGGTGCGTGCAGGCGCCATGCGAGCCGACCTTTGCGCCCGTTTTGCCTTAAAAGATACCCCCGCAGCCCTGCGCTGGCTGGAAGAGAACCAGCTTGAGGAAGGCCGTGAGTGTTTGCTACGTCGCGTTATCAGCAGCGATGGCCGCTCCCGTGGGTTTATTAACGGAACCGCCGTTCCGTTATCGCAGTTGCGCGAGCTGGGCCAGTTACTTATTCAAATCCATGGCCAGCATGCGCATCAGCTCCTGACAAAATCAGAACACCAAAAATCCCTGCTTGATGGTTACGCCAATGAAGCGTCTCTGACCCAGGAAATGGCTGCGCGCTACCAACTGTGGCACCAAAGTTGTCGTGACCTGGCGCATCATCAGCAACAAAGCCTGGAACGCGCAGCCCGGGCGGAATTGTTGCAATACCAGTTAAAGGAACTGAACGAATTCAATCCGCAGCCGGGTGAGTTTGAGCAAATTGATGAAGAGTACAAGCGCCTGGCTAACAGTGGGCAATTGCTCACCACCAGCCAACAGGCGCTGGCTATCCTGGCTGATGGTGAAGACATCAATCTGCAAAGCCAACTGTACACCGCAAAACACCTGGTCACTGAACTGGCAGGCATGGACGGCAAACTTTCAGGTATTCTGGATATGCTGGAAGAGGCCACCATCCAGCTCAGCGAAGCCAGCGACGAGCTGCGCCACTATTGCGATCGTCTGGATTTAGACCCTAACCGCTTGTTCGAACTCGAACAGCGTATCTCCAGGCAAATCTCGTTGGCGCGTAAACATCATGTTGCCCCTGAAGTGCTGCCACAGTTCTATCAGTCGTTGCTGGATGAACAACAGCAACTGGACGATCAGGCCGACTCGCTCGAAACCTTAACCCTGGCGGTGAACAATCACCACCTGCAGGCGCTGGAAACGGCAAAAATGCTGCACCAACAGCGTCAGCATTATGCGCAGGAACTGGGGCAACTTATTACAGAGAGCATGCATGCTCTCTCGATGCCGCACGGTGTCTTTTGCATTGATGTGAAATTTGAGGAGCACCACCTGAGCGCAGACGGTGCCGACCGCGTGGAGTTTAAAGTGACCACTAACCCAGGTCAGCCGTTACAGCCAATTGCGAAAGTCGCTTCCGGCGGGGAACTGTCACGTATTGCGCTGGCTATTCAGGTCATTACAGCACGTAAGATGGAAACGCCTGCGCTAATTTTCGATGAGGTGGATGTTGGTATCAGCGGCCCGACGGCTGCGGTAGTGGGTAAAATGTTGCGACAGTTGGGCGAGTCAACGCAGGTAATGTGTGTTACTCACCTGCCGCAGGTTGCGGGCTGTGGTCATCAACATTTCTATGTCAGCAAAGAAACAGATGGCGCGATGACGGAAACACACATGCAGCCGCTTGATAAACGCGCTCGCCTGCAGGAATTAGCCCGTCTACTTGGCGGTAGCGAAGTGACGCGCAATACCCTCGCAAATGCAAAAGAACTGCTGGCGGCATAAACTTTTTTACCTTGTGAAGGTCTGAGTTCAACATAAAATCGCCGACCGACCCGACAGCAAAAGGTTTTAAAGTGGTGAAAGGTCTATTATCATCGGCATATTACATATGAGCCGCGTACTGCTCGGGCCCGAAAAGGAATCAAATCACTATGCGCTGTAAAACGCTGACTGCTGCTGCAGCAGTACTACTGATGTTGACTGCAGGCTGTTCCACTCTGGAGCGAGTGGTTTACCGCCCTGACATCAACCAGGGAAATTATCTGACACCTACCGATGTCGCTAAAGTGCGCACGGGTATGACGCAACAGCAGGTTGCTTATGCTCTGGGTACACCAATGATGTCCGATCCTTTTGGCACTAACACCTGGTTTTATGTGTTCCGTCAGCAACCTGGACATGAAGGCGTAACCCAGCAAACGCTGACGCTGACCTTTAACAGCAGCGGCGTATTGACCAACATTGATAACAAACCCGCTTTGACCGATAACAAGTAGGTTTGAGAGATCAAAAAAAGGTGCTCAATGAGCACCTTTTTTATTGTTTGTTACTTTTTAGCGGATTTCTCTGCTCGCTGTCTGCGCAGCTCTTTTGGGTCAGCAATCAGTGGCCGGTAAATTTCCACCCGATCGCCGTCATGCAGAACATCAGCAAGCTTTACCGGACGGCTGTAGATACCCACTTTATTTTTACTGAGATCGATATCGGTACGTAATTCCAGCAGCCCGGAAGCGCGGATAGCCTCTTCCACCGTTGCGCCCTGCTGCAGCGTTACGCGCTGTAAATACTGTTTCTCGGGTAGCGCGTACGCCACTTCAACGACAATTTTAGCCGACGCTGACACTGTAAACCTCTTTCGCGCGAACCGTGAAGGCCTGCACCATATTTGAAGCCAGTTCTTTAAAGATACGGCCAAACGCCAGCTCGATTAACTTATTGGTGAACTCAAAATCAAGGTGGAATTCAATACGACACGCTTCATGACTCAGTGGCGTAAACTTCCAGCCGCCAATCAGCTTCTTGAACGGCCCATCGACCAGATGCATCAGAATGCTCTGATTACTGGTCAGTTGATTGCGCGTGGTGAACGTTTTGCTGATCCCTGCTTTCGAGACATCCACAGCGGCCGTCATTTGTCCCGGAGTCGACTCCAGTACGCGGCTACCGGTGCAACCCGGCAAAAACTGAGGATAGGACTTAACATCATTCACTAGCTGATACATCTGTTCCGCACTGTAGGGTACTAAAGCGGTCCGGCTAATCTGAGGCATAACAATTCCCATCAATATCAATCACACAAATAATACCATTTATCACCCGCTAAAAAAAACGCTATAGCCTAACTCGTGCTAAGATAGCGCCTTGCGCCCCGCTGGATGAAATGGGGTGTTTTTCGATTCCAGATTACCTATACTGAGCGGCATTATGACGAAGAAAAAAGCACACAAACCTGGCTCAGCCACAATCGCGCTAAACAAGCGCGCACGACACGAATACTTTATTGAAGAAGAGTTCGAAGCAGGACTCGCCCTGCAAGGTTGGGAAGTCAAATCCCTGCGCGCGGGTAAAGCCAACATCGGCGACAGCTATGTCATACTCAAAGACGGCGAAGCGTTCCTGTTTGGCGCCAACTTCACGCCAATGGCGGTGGCCTCAACACACGTGGTATGCGACCCCACCCGAACCCGTAAACTGTTGTTAAACCAGCGTGAACTCGACTCCCTGTATGGTCGTATGAATCGTGATGGTTATACCGTCGTTGCGCTTTCGTTGTACTGGAAGAATGCCTGGTGCAAAGTGAAAATTGGCCTTGCGAAAGGTAAGAAACAGCACGACAAGCGCTCTGATGTGAAAGAACGCGAATGGCAGTTAGATAAAGCGCGTATCATGAAAAATGCTGGCCGCTAAACGCTACTCCCCTCTGACCAGTCTCCCCTCCTGAGACTGGTTCTTATTTTTTAGTTATCGAAACCCACACAATACATTCACCGCGTTTATAGTTTATTTATGCTGAATCGTTCAGATATGAAATAAACCCCCTGTCATTACCGTAGCGGTCTATAGTCCAATAATATAAAAGTTCAAGACCATAGCATTCATATTTCCATTTATTGAATAACACTATTATTACTGTTGTTTATTATATTGATGTTTATTTCAATAAAAACAAACCCATTTAAATACAATTATTTACCATAAAAACAACCATGAAAAGCAAACTGGAAAGTATCCTTTTCAAATGACTAATTACTTTTTTAATATGGATAAGTTGCAGAATACTTTCTTTCTGACTATATCATCTAATACGAAAGAACTATTCAGCCGAAAGGGCCCGGACGTATTTAATCAATAAACTAACATCTATGTGACCTAATCAATGAAATTACATGTGTAAATTCATCTTTATGATGAACGGAGCCCCTATCTGCTCATTTTCCCAGCGCGCTGTTGCGGATTAATACTCCCGGCATGCCATCAGGAGTGAACATATGCGTCTACTCGCCGTTGTATCAAAATTAACTGGCGTTTCCACAAATGTTGAAGCCTCTGAAGTTACGCTCAGTTCACCTTCTATCGTGAAACTGTCTGTGTCGCGTGAGGAGGTGAGTCAACTCACGCGCGTTAATCAGGATCTGGTTGTCACACTCCGCTCAGGTGAAACCATCACCATTAAAAATTTCTACCTCGGAAAAGGTGAAGCGCAAAACCAACTTGTTCTGGAAGACAGTAATGGCGCACTGTGGTGGGTTCAGGATACTGACGGAGCATTCCATTTCCAGCACCTGGACGATCTCACACCGCTGATGACGGCCGAAGGCAGTCATGAAGGCGGCGCCGTCTGGCCGTGGGTTCTTGGCGGGATCGCTGTCGCTGGCGGGATTGGCCTCGCTGCGGGTGGTGGTGGCGGCGGCGGTGGGAGCGATAATAACGCTGGGAACGGTAATGCCGGGAACGGCAATGGTAGCGGCGGCAATGGCAACGGCGGCAACGGCGAAGGTAACGGTAACGGTAACGGTAACGGTAACGGTAACGGTAATGGTGACGGTGACGGTGACGGCGGCACACCGCCAACGACAACCCCTAACAGGCCTGACGTACCCGTTATCACCAGCATAAGCGATAACCAGGAGCTGATTACTGGCCCTGTCAATCAGCAGGAATCCACCAACGATAATACGCCGACACTCCAGGGCACCGGCCCCGCGAATGCCACATTACATATTTTTGATAACGGCGTCGAAATAGGCCAGGTCACAATCGATGCCAACGGCAACTGGTCGTTTACGCCATCCTCTCCTCTGGCAGACGGCACACACCAGTTTACCGTCAGCGCTTCAAACGGTGCTGGCAGCAGCGGCATGTCGGACAGTTGGGAAATTATTGTCGATTCGCTTGCCCCCGATGCCCCCGTGGTCACTCAGGAAACCGACAATGTCGGTTCCATTACCGGCTTTATCGCCAATAACGGCGTAACCGACGATGCTACGCCGACGCTCACTGGCACAGGCGAAGTAGGTAGTTTCATCAGCATTTCTGATAACGGCATTCTGATCGGCATGGTCCGGGTGGATGACAATGGGAACTGGACATTTACACCGGACATTCCGCTCAGCGATGGTGTTCACAATCTGACGCTGACGCAAACTGACGCCGCAGGTAACGTGAGCGCGGAAACGCGCGTGCCGACATTCACCGTTGATACCACCCCGCCTGCAGCCGCAGTCATTTCCTCCGTTAATCCGGAAGGTACAACGGTAACCGGTAGCGCTGAGGCGGGAAGCCTGGTCATTATCATCGGCAGTAATAATCAGGTTTTGGGTTCAACAACGGTCGATCAAACCGGCAATTTCGTCATCGCGATTTCGCCCTCACAGACGCACGGTGAAGCGCTGATCGCGAAAATTCAGGACCAAGCAGGCAACATCGGGCCAGATACCTCTTTCAATGCCACCAACTCTGGCTACCCAGGCGTGCCCGTTATCGTCAGCATAATGGATGATTTTGCACCCTCAACCGGACCATTGAGCAATAATCAGGCCACCAATGATAATACCCCCACGCTCTCTGGCACTGCCGACGCCAACAGCACGGTGACTATTTACGACAACGGCACAATTATCGACAGCGTACTGGCTGACGGTAACGGTAACTGGACATGGACTTCCAGCTCCCCGTTATCAGATGAGCTACACGCCTTCAGCGCCACCGCGACAAACCAGTCAGGTACAGGAGGCATGTCACCAGCGTTCAATATCAACATCGACACCCAGCCACCGTCGCCACCTGATGATCTCAACGTATCTGCGGATGGGACTGTCGTCACCGGAACGACCGAACCAGGCAATACCGTGGTTATCACCGGCAGTGGCGGAACTCAGATCGGCAGCGGCGTCGCCGGAACGGACGGCTCATTTACCATCACCATTAACCCACCACAGACCAATGGTGAAACCGTTGAAGCCATCGCAACCGATCCGGCAGGAAACCCAAGCCTGCCAGAAACGGCGCTTGCACCAGACATTACCGCGCCACAGCCCCCAACAAACCTGCTAGTTAATGGCACTGGCGACCAGGTCACCGGCAAGGCCGAACCCAACAGTACGGTCAATATTCTGGATCCAGATGGCAATATCATTGGTACGGCAACTGCCGATACGGATGGGGATTTCACCGCAACGCTGGTTCCGCCGCAAACCAACGGCGAGACCCTTACGGCAAATGCGACCGACACCGCAGGCAACAAGGGCGACGAAGCCTCTGTCAAAGCACCGGACACCACCGCACCTGATGCGCCAACCGGCGTCACCGTCGCCGGAGACGGCGGTTCTGTAAGCGGACATGCTGAAGCGGGAAGCACCGTCACCGTTAAAGACAGCAACGGTAACCCGATTGGCATAGGCCAGGCTGACAGCGGCGGCAATTTCACCGTGTCTATCGCGCCGTCGCAAAAGAACGGCGAAACGGTAAAAGTCACCGCAACGGACAGTAGCAATAACGAGAGTCAGCCTACCTCCGCGTTGGCTCCGGATATCACTGCACCAAACCAGCCAGTTATTATTGCCGTTACTGATGATGTTGACGATTTCACTGGCCCCATCAATAACAATGCGTTAACCAACGACGATAAACCGAAAATTGAAGGCATCGCCGAAGCAGGTTCGCGGGTCAAAATTTATGATAATGGCACCCTGCTTGCGACCGTTAACGCTGATAACAACGGTAACTGGAACTATACGCCCACCGCAGCACTAAGCCAGGGCGCGCACGTATTTACGGTGACGGCAACAGACGCTGCCAACAACACCAGCAGCGCCGCCAGTTGGAAAATTATTGTCGATAGCATCGCCCCAACCGTTCCAGTAATAACGTTGGTTAACGATGATGTTGGCAGCATTACGGGCAACGTTGCAAATAACGGTTGGGTCACCAACGATAACACGCCAACCCTCTCGGGTACCGGTGAACCAGGTTCACTGGTGAGCCTGTACGATGGCAGTCTGTTGATGACGGTTATTCTTGTCGACAGTTCGGGCACCTGGAGCTATACCGTTCCGGGAAATCAGGTGCTCAGCGACCGCACTCATCAGTTTACGGTATCGGCAACCGATGCTGCCGGTAATGTCATCACCTCACCCACAGTGGTCAGCGTTACCGTAGATACTCAACCGCCAGGCGATCCTGTCATTTTGGTTGCCACCGACGACGTTGGGAATGCGCCGATCGATCTGCCTTCCGGAAGCCGTTCAAACGATACCTTGCCAGAGCTGAAAGGAACCGGAATAGCCGGTTCTACAATCACCCTCTATGAGGGTTCCACGCCAATTGGCACCACAACGGTTTTACCCGCCGGCACCTGGAGTATTCAACTCAGCCAACCGCTCAGTGAAGGCGCACACAATTTATCTGCTATCGCCACGGACGCTGCAGGCAACGCCAGCAATGCAGGGGAACTTTACGCTGACGATTGATACCACCCCACCAGTTGCCCCGGTTATCAGCTCCGCAGAAGGTCTGATTGGGACAAATCTTCAAACGCTGAGTAACGGCAGCAGTACCAAGAGCTCGAATCCCGAACTCTCCGGAACCGGCGAGCCCGGCGCGAAGATTACGATTTATGATAATGGCGGTTCTATTGGCATCGTCACCGTACAGCCAGACGGCACCTGGACATTTACCCCAACCTCACTCGCCGACGGGCCGCATAAATTTACCGCCACGGCGACTGACGTCGCGGGCAACACGGGGATCCCATCGGCAAGCTTTACTCTGACAGTAGACAATACGCCTCCCGCACAACCAGCCGCGCCAATCATTACCGACGATGTGGCTCCGGTAACGGGTGTGGTCACTAATGGCAACACCAATGACACCACGCCAACCTTTAGCGGCACGGGGAACGTCGGGGATCTGATTACCCTCTATCTTGCTGGTACTCCCCCATTGCAGGGAACAGCAACAGTAGGTGCAGACGGTACCTGGAGCTTCACTCCGTCAGCACCGATTGTTCCTGGTAGTTATCAGGTAACTCTCACCGCAACCGATCCAGCAGGCAACGTCAGCCTGCCATCTAACGCCATAACACTGAACATCGACACGACGCCGTCTGCACCACCGGTGATCATCGCCGCCAACGATAATGTCGGTGATGTCACGGGCGACCTTGCGCCAGATGCCGTGACTGATGACACCACACCAACCATTCGCGGTACTGGCACAGACGGGGATACCATCACCCTGTATAACGGGGGGACGGTGATCGGTACTACAACGGTGGCTGGTGGAACCTGGAGTATTACGCCAGGGACTGCGCTGGCGAACGGAAGCTACACATTAAGCACCACCGCAACCGATCCGGCAGGTAACATCAGCAACAATTCAAACAGCATTTCGTTTACGGTTAACAACACGAAGCTGACGTTGCCGCAGGTAACGGATATCCAGGATAACGTTGGAATCTTTACCGGTTCGCTAACCAGTGGCAGCGTCACGGACGATACCACCCCGACCATTAGCGGGACCGGCACACCGGGCAGTACAGTGTTAATTTTCGATGGCAATAATCCCGTCGCAATTGCTACGGCTACCGTTGCTGCTAACGGCACCTGGAGTGTGGATGTTCCCCTCACGCCGAACGTCACTCACACACTGACGTTCGGCGCAGTGGATGCCGCAGGTAACTCACTGGCTGCAGATAACCCGCTGACGTTGATTGTCGATACCCAGCCGCCTGCAACGCCTACGGTTACCAGCGTAGATCCTAACGGGACGCTGGTAAGCGGTACGGCCGAAGAAGGCAGCACCGTGATTATTCGCAGCGGTAACACCATTCTCGGCCAGGGGGTGGCAGACGGTTCTGGTAACTTTGCTGTCACCATTTCGCCAGCGCAAACAACCGGTCAGGCGCTCAATGCCATCGCTCAGGACCCCGCCGGAAATCAAAGCGACCCTACAACGTTTAACGCCGCTACCTCCAGCGTTCCGCATCCACCGACTCTTGAGATCGTTGATGACATCGCGCCCATCATGGGGGTGATTGGCAACGGTAAAACCACCAACGACACCTTACCGCTGCTGCAAGGGACGGCCACTGCTGGGGCATCGGTGACTATCTATCAAAATGGCGCATCCATCGCCACGGTAACCGCCGATGCCGTGTCTGGCGCATGGAGTTATCAGCTACCCACTGCGCTGACTAACGGCATAACCTATAACTTCACGGTTTCACAAACGGTGGACGGTACCCCAAGTGGTCTGTCGCCCAACTACGCAATCACCATCGACACCACGCCCCCGCAGGTGCCAACTATCACCAGCATTATTGACGATATTGCCCCCGGCACCGGATCGTTGGATAAAGGGCAAATTACCAACGATTCACGCCCAACGTTTAACGGAACCGGCGAAGCGGGGGCAACCATCACCCTTTACGATAATGGCATCGCTTATGCCACTACCACGGTAAACAGCAACGGATTCTGGAGTTTTACCCCGACCGCTCCGCTGGGAGAAGGCGACCATATCTTTACCGCTCGCGCAACAGATGCCGCAGGCAACCAGGGAGATCCATCCGGTGATTTCCAGATCATTGTCGATACCCTGGTGCCGAATGCTATTGTGACAGTCACGGACAACGTTGGTGCGATTCAGACCCTGACCTCCGGGCAGTTGACCAACGATAATACTCCAACGCTTGCTGGCGTTACCGAGGCGGATTCGCTTGTTACCATCCGCGATAACGGGGCGGTCATCGGCACAAGCATCAGCGATGAAAACGGCAACTGGAGCTTTACGCCTGCGCCTGCCCTCGGTGAAGGCAGCCACTCGCTGACTGCCACTGTCACAGATGGCGCGGGCAATATCAGCCCGGCAACGCCGCCGTTTGTGGTTGTCGTCGACACGCTGCCGCCAGCGGCACCGACCATTACCTCCGTAATTGACGATCAGCCTGGCAATACAGCGCTGACCAACGGACAACTGACAAACGATGCGCAGCCTACGCTGAACGGCAAAGGCGAGATCGGTACCATCATCACGATCCGTGATAACGGCGTCGCCATCGGTACAGCGCAGGTGGACGAGTCAGGCAACTGGCGCTTCACACCGGATGCACCGCTGGGACAGGGACAACATATATTCACCACCGTTGCCACCGATCAGGCAGGTAACTCCGGCGGAGTATCATCATCGTTTACTATTGAGCTGGACTCAGTTGCCCCGTCAATCCCGGTCATCAGCTCAGTTCAGGACAGCACCGCACCGACAACAGGCCCGATAACCAACGGGCAGACCACGAATGAATCCCGTCCGGCCCTGAGCGGCACCGGTGAAATTGGCGCGACCATAACCGTCCTGAGCGATGGTCAGCCCATCGGCACCACCACCGTTGGGGCAAACGGCACCTGGAGCTTAACCCCAACGGATGCACTCAGTAACGGCCCGCATACGCTGACCGTCACCGCCACCGACAGCGCCGGTAATACCAGCCAGCCATCCAATAGCTTCACGCTTATCGTGGATACCGTGTTGCCTGGTACGCCAGCGATTACTCAGGTTGCAGATGATGTCGGCCCGCTGATCGGTAATCTGAACAACGGTCAGGCCACGAACGATCCACTCCCGACGCTTAGCGGCACGGCTGAAGCCAATTCCACGGTAAGAGTTTACGATAACGGATCGTTTATCGGCTTTACCTCAGCGGATGGCACGGGCGCCTGGAGCTTCACGCCAGGAACCGAGCTTGGCAACGGTAACCACGCGCTGACAGTGACAGCCACCGACGCTGCCGGAAACGTCAGCCTCACGTCCGCTGGATTTAACATCGTTGTTGATACCGTCGCCCCGCTTGCGCCAACGATTATCCAGGCTTTTGATGACGTGCTGCCGGGAACCGGAACGCTGTCGAGCGGGGCCTTTACCAACGACACCCGTCCCGTACTCAACGGCTCAGCGGAAGCCGGTGCCCGAGTAGCCATCTACGATAATGGCACGCTGCTGGCAACGGTAACTGCGGCGATAGACGGCACCTGGGAATATCTGCCTGCCGCGCTGGGTAACGGTCAGCATGTGTTTACCGCTATCGCCACCGATGCGGCCGGAAACGTAAGTCCCACCTCCGGCGGGTTTATTATTAATGTCGACACCATTGCGCCATCCGCCCCGCTGCTGGTCTCAGTGGTGGATGATATCGCAGGCGGCGTGTTCAATGCGGCGCTCAACAACGGACAACTGACCAACGATGCGCGCCCGACGCTGAACGGTACCGCCGAGGCAGGCAGCACCGTCAGCATCTATGATGGAAGCACCCTGCTGGGTACGGCGCTGGTGCAAAGTAATAACAGTTGGTCGTTTACCCCAACTACGCCGCTGACGAATGGATCGCACACCTTCACCGTCACCGCGACAGATGCGGCGGGCAACACCAGCAGTGCGACGGCAGGCTTTAGCGTGGTGGTCGACACCACAGCGCCGACGCAGCCTTCAATCAGCAGCATTATTGACGACGTCGGGCCAAACACCGGGGCGATTGGCGCTAATCAGCCAACCAACGACGCACGCCCAACGTTAAACGGCACCACAGAAGCCAACGCGCGGGTCGATATTTACGATAACGGCAGCTTTGTCATCAGCGTGACGGCGGACGGCAGCGGCAACTGGAGTTACACCCCAACCACCGCGCTGGCACAAGGTACCCACTCCTTTACCATCACCGCAACGGACAGTGCGGGTAATACCAGTGGCATATCGTCTGCGGCAGCGATCGTGGTCGATACCGTCTCCCCGGGCATTCCTACAGGGCTGGCGGTAAACGCCAACGGTACCACGCTGACCGGCGTTGCCGAGCCAAACAGCACGGTCATTATTACCTCCAGCGGTGGAACGGTGCTCGGCACGGCAACCGCCAACGCCTCCGGTAATTTCACCTTCACGCTGAACCCACCGCAAATCAGTGGGCAAACGCTGCAGGTCAGCGCCCAGGATGCCGCAGGCAACATCGGCACAGCGGGTAACGTTCTGGCACCGTTTACTGGCGTACCGCCTGCGCCGGTTATTGCCAGCGTTCTCGATGACGTCGGTACGATCACGGGGCCCGTCGCGGCGGGCAAAACCACCAATGATACGCTGCCAACGCTCAACGGAACGGCGCAGGCTAACGCCATCGTCAGCCTGTACAACAACGGCGTGCTAATGGGCACCACGACCGCAGACGGTAACGGGATCTGGAGCTTTACCCCATCCGGGGCGCTCAGCGAAGGTAACCACGCGTTTACCGCCACTGCAACAAACGCCAACGGCGCAAGCGGGTTGTCCAGCTCGTTCAGCGTGATTGTGGACACCACGCCACCGACCGCGCCAACGATACTGATCAGCGCCGATGGCGGCACCGTCAGCGGCATCGCCGAAGCGGGAAGCACGGTCACTATCTCCCTGCCCGGCGGCACCAGCGTGACGGCAATCGCCAAGAGCAGCGGTGTCTACAGCGTCAACCTGCCGGTTCGCCAGATTGAAGGTCAGTCGCTGTCCGCCACAGCGACCGATGCGGCGGGCAATACCTCATCGCCGACAAGCGCTATCGCACCGGTATTACCGCTGCTGGCTGAAGACAATGTCACCAGTCTGCCGCTGCAAACCGATGTCATCGTCAGCACCGATCATCAAAGCGATTATGGTTTCCTGCTGGTTAATGCGTTGGGGAATGTCGCCAACGTGCTGGGGAACGATACGGCAAGCGTTAATTTCAGCATCGCTTCTGGCGGCAGCGGGTCCATTACGATCAATGCCGCCGCGACCGGCGTGGTGCTGTCGCTGTTAAACACGCTGGAGATCGTCATCCAACGCTTTGACACCTCGCTGAATGCCTGGGTAACGGTGGTGGATACCGGTAAATCAGACTTTGCCAGCTTGCTCACCCTGGGCGCCTCGGGCGTAACGCTCAATTACGGCGGGCTGACTGGCGGTGATTACCGCGTGGTCAGTTACAACACCAACCTGCTGGCGACCGGGGCATACACCAGCCTTGATGTCTCGGTGGTAAAAGCCAGCGCAGGGACCATCATCGGCGGTACCACGGAATCCGGGAACATCATCACGGATACCGATCCCGCCAACGGGCAGGATAATGCGCCTTCCGGCACGTTGGTCACCTCCATCACCGACGGTAACGGCAACGTCGTGAATATCCCGGCGGGCGGCATTGATGTGCAGGGGAAATACGGCATCCTGCATATCAATCAGAACGGTAGCTACACCTATACCCTGACCAATACGTCAATCTCGGTGTATGGGCGCTCCGAAAGCTTCACCTACACGCTGACGCATGGCAGCGATCACTCCTCGGCAAAACTGGTGGTAACGCTCGGTCAGGCTCCAACCACCAGCACGGTAACCGCGGCAGACGATGCAGCAGTGCTGACTTACGGAACGCAGGTCATCGCGGTTGACCACTTGCCATCACAACAAACCGGCTTCACGCTCGCCAGCGTCGGACTCGGCAATGTGCTGGATGTCAGTCTGGTCAACGGTCTGACTAACCCGATTAAGTTCAACGTTGACGATGGCGCAACCCGCACGCTGACCGTACAGGCGAATGTTCTCGGCGTGACGCTTGGCGGCTTCGATCTCTATGTTTATCGCTTCAACGAGTCAATTCAGCAGTATGAGCAGTACCGGGTACAGCCAAACTGGGTCACTGCCCTACTGGGCGGAAGTTCGTCAGCGTATACCATTACGCTACCGGGTGGCGATTATCTGTTCCTGCTTAACGCTTCCGGCGGCCTGACGCTGCTGACCAGCTATACCCTGAATATTCAGGCCGATCACACCTACGCCGTCGACAGCCTGAGTGCGACAACCAATGGCAATCTGCTGGTCAACGACTCGGCTCCGGCCAATACCGTTATCACCGAAGTAAACGGTATCGTCGTTAACGGGACGGGCACTACCACTATTAATGGGCAGTACGGCACGCTGACTATCGATGCGAAGGGGAACTACACCTACACGCTAAGAAGCGGACTGGGTGCAGACGGTATCAACACCCCGGACAGCTTCGTGTATAAGGTCAGAGCACCAAACGGCGATACCGGCAGCGCCTCGCTGAATATCAAACCAACGCCGCAGCCGCTGGACGCCGTAAATGACGTCAGCAGCACAATGGCGGTAAGTACCGTTCAGGATTCTGCTGCATACGGAAGCGGCGCGCTGGGAACAGCGACAATTCCGACGCTTGGGAACAAAGCAACCGGTACAGGTTCGTTTGATATCGCGACAAATGACGTACTGAAAAGCGCCACGCTCAACTTCAACATCGGCACGCTTATCACCGTCGGTACGCTGGGCATTGCCTGGACAATCACCGGTCCCGACGGATTCTCGCTTTCTGGCTCTGTACCCGCCAGTTCCATCAGCCTGTTAGGCAGTTCAATTGCCATCTCTCTGGGTAATGCCGAGCTGGCCGCAGGCCATTACAACATCAGCTTCACCGGAACAATGGGAGGACTAGCAGTTGGCAACGTCAGCATTACGCCAAACGTCACGGGCACGACATGGCACCTCAATACCTATGACGTTAACGCCACCACGGTGAATGGCAATATTTTTGATGGCAGTGATGCCGCCGGCGCGCACGATCAGCTCTCAACCGTCCATACCCAGCTCACCGTCACCGGCTTAAACGGCAGTACTGCCACCCTCAATCCGGCCAGCAGCGCCAGTAGCGCAATAATTCAGGGTCATTATGGATCACTGACCATGAACCTGGATGGCTCATACATCTACACGCTGAAGCCGGGTGCAACCGTAGCATCGATCACCAGCAAAGAGACCTTTACCTATACGCTTAACGACCAAAACGGGCATACGGACACCGCTACGCTGACCATCAATATGAATCCGCAGATGGTAAGCACCGCACAGCATGAGGTGATCACCGGATCGGTCTACGGCGATACGCTGATTTATCACCTGCTCAACGCCAACGACGCTACCGGCGGCAACATTAGCAATGGCGCTACCGACAACTGGACCAACTTCTCGCTGGCCCAGGGCGACAAAATCGATATCGGCGACCTGCTGGTGGGCTGGAACGGGCAGAACGCTACGCTCGGCAACTACCTCACCGTGACCACCAACGGTAACAACACGGTGATTGCCATCGACCGCGACGGTACCGGCAACACCTGGCACTCAACCAATCTCATAACGCTGGAGAACGTACACACCACGCTCGATGAGCTGGTGCAACAAAATCACATTGTGCCCTGAAGCTAACGCATAACGTTAAAGCGCCATAACTACAGCCCCGGATGCCATGACGTCCGGGGCAATAACAGTCGTCGCTGCCGTATTTTGTAAGGGATAAACTATGAGAAATGTCGCGCCTGTTGCCTTACTGCTGGCATTAACGCTCTGTACCCTGCGGGTGAATGCCGAAGATGAACCGCAAATTATTACGCCGGAAGGCCTGGCCACCAGTCAGATGCTGCCCTCGCTGGACGGCGCAGTTGCCGATCTGCCGCTGAGCGCCGCCGCCCCCGGCAGCCTGACGCTCAACGACGCGGTGAGTCGCGCCGTGAGCTGGCATCCTTCTATTCGTGAATCCATCGGCAAACTGCTCTCACAAAATGAGCAGATCGATGTGGCGAAATCAAAATATTACCCGCAGGTTTCTGCCGGGATGAATAACGGTTACAGCAATACTTACACCGATCACGGCTTTAGCCCGGCCCTGGTTATTTCAGTGTCGCAAATGCTGTACGACTTCGGCAAAGTGGCAAGCCAGGTCCGCGCTGAAACCGCCGGATCCGCACAACAGCAGGCGAATGTGTTACTCAGTATTGATACCATCGCCCACGCAACCGCCAACGCGATAGTCCAGGTGCAGACGTGGCAGCAAATGGTGGACGCCGCCGAAGAGCAGCTCAGCGCCTTGAACGGTATTGGTCGGCTGACCCGTCAACGCAATGCTGAAGGGGCAACCTCCCTATCCGACGTGGTGCAAACCGATGCGCGTATCGAGTCTGCACGTTCTCAGTTGGCGCAGTATCAGGCCAATCTCGACAGCAGCAAGGCAACGCTGATGAGCTTCCTCGGCTGGAACTCGCTTAACGGCATCAGCAACGAATTTCCGGTCAAACTGGACAGCAGTTGTGATGTGGTCAAACCGGACGATAAGCTGGTTCCCGCGGTGCTGGCGGCATGGGCGCAGGCGAATGTGGCCCAGGCAAATCTCGATTACGCCAACGCGCAGATGACGCCCACTATCTCCCTGGAGCCGTCGGTTCAGCACTATCTCAACGACAAATACCCCAGCCATGAGGTGCTCGACAAAACCCAGTACTCCACGTGGGTAAAAGTCGAGATGCCGCTGTATCAGGGGGGCGGACTCACCGCCAGACGCAACGCCGCCAGTCACGCGGTAGAGTCTGCACAGTACTCCATCCAGCGTACCCGACTTGAAGTACGGCAGAAATTACTGGAATCCCGCAGCCAGGCAATGAGCCTCGCCACTGCCCTGCAGATCCTGCGTCGCCAGCAACGGCTGAGTGAACAAACGCGCGAGCTTTATCAACAGCAGTATCTGGACCTCGGGTCACGCCCACTGCTCGACGTGCTTAACGCCGAGCAGGAGGTATATCAGGCCCGTTTTGCTGAACTCCAGACTCAAAACCAGCTGCGCCAGCTCCAGTTGAACTGCCTCTATAACACCGGCTCGCTTCGCCAGGCGTTCGCCTTAAATAACCGCAGTATTCAATCGGTGGAGATAAAGCTATGAGCGACGTCGATACACATGCGGAAGATGCGATTGGCGAACACGCCCTGAGCCAGTGGGCGCTGGCGATGACGCATATTGCCAGCCACTATCGCGTTGCCTGTTCGCCCGGCGCAATCCAGGCCAACGCCCCGTGGTTTGCGGGAAAAAGCCGAGCTATGGCCCTGGCGCAGCTGGCGCGTCAGGCAGGGCTGTCATTTCATGCGCTGGATACCGCCACGCAGGCATTCGGCCAGTGGCGTCTGCCGGTGGTGGCGGAACTGCGCGACGGCCAACTGATGGTGATAGAACATTTCAACGGTGAAGATGCGTTGGATGTTTTTATCATCGCCGAAGAGGGCCAGCGTAACCGACTCACAGTTGCAGAACTTCTGCCGGAGATCGTGAGCATTACCGCGCTGCGCCCGCTGTCGGCGCTGAAGGACAGTCGGGTAGACCGCTATATTTCGCGCTTCAAGCCCGACTGGATGCGCGAACTGGTGTTACAGGACATCCGCCCTTACCTGCCGGTCATGGTTGCCGCCTTTCTGATTAACGTCCTGTCGCTCGCCGGGATTATCTTTTCGATGCAGGTCTATGATCGGGTGATCCCCGCCCAGTCTTATCCAACGCTGTATGTTCTCTCCACCGGCGTTCTGGTGGCGGTGCTGTTTGGCTTTTTGCTGCGCGAAGCGCGTACCCACATAATGGACCTGCTCGGCAAACGCGCTGATATGCGCATTTCCGATCGCGTGTTCAGCCACGCATTGCGGCTGCGCAACAGCGCTGTTCCCCGCTCGACGGGGAGCTTTATTTCTCAACTGCGCGAGCTGGAACAGGTTCGCGAGATGATCACCTCCTCGACCCTGTCGACGATTGTCGATCTACCGTTTTTCTTTTTGTTTATCGTGGTGCTGGCCTTTATCGCCCCGCCCTTGGCGTGGATAGCCCCCGTCGCGGCCCTGCTGATGATCCTGCCTGGTTTGCTGTTACAGAAGAAACTGGCGGTGCTCGCCAACCAGGCAGCGCATGAATCCACCCTGCGCAACGCGGTGCTGGTCGAGAGCGTTCAGGGGCTGGAAGATATCAAGCTGATGCAGGCGGAAAACCGCTTTTTACAACAGTGGAACAGCTACATCCGTATTACTGGAGAGTCCGGACTGCGCACGCGCAAGCTGACTCAAGGGCTGATTGGCTGGGGCATGTCGGTACAAAGCCTGGTCTACGCCGCCATCATTATGTTCGGCGCGCCGATGGTCATTGAAGGCACAATGACCACCGGGGCGGTGGTGGCCGCGTCGATGCTCGGTTCCAGAATGATTGCCCCGATGGCGAACCTGTGCGGCGTGCTGGCCCGCTGGCAGCAGGTCAAGGCGGCGAAGATGGGGTTAGACAGCATCATGCAGCTTCCCACCGAAACGCAGTACGATGAAGACCGGGTGCATCAGGAGATTTTTCACGGCCATTATCTGTTTGAAAACGCGCACTTTCGCTACCACAGCGACGATCAACGCGTTCCGCTGCGCATCTCACGTCTGGAGGTCATGCCCGGTGAACGGGTGGCGATCCTCGGGCGTAACGGCGCCGGGAAATCAACACTGCTACAGGCCATGGCGGGTGGCGTAGAGATTATCCAGGGCGATGTCCGACTCGATAACCTGAGCCTGGCGCAGATCGATATGGCCGATTTACGCCGAAATATCGGTTTTCTCAGTCAGAATGCGCGGCTGTTTTTCGGCACCCTGCGCGAGAACCTGACCCTCGGCGCACCGCATGCCAGCGACGCGCAGATCTTCGAAGCGCTGGAGGTGAGCGGCGCGGCAGCTTTCGTTAAACAACTCGCCAAAGGGCTGGCGCACCCCATTATGGAGGGCGGCAACGGTCTGTCCGGTGGACAACGGCAGTCGATCCTGCTGGCAAGAATGCTGCTGCGATCGCCCAATATCGTGCTGCTCGACGAACCCAGCGCCTCGCTGGATGAACATACCGAACGAGAGTTTATTCAGCGCCTGAACCAGTGGCTGGGCAACCGAACATTGATTGTCGCCACCCATCGCGTACCGGTTCTGGAGCTGGTCGAGCGCGTAGTGGTGTTAAAAGAAGGTCAACTGGTCATGGATGCCCCGAAAGCGCAGGCGCTGAATGCGAGCCGGGCACCAGCCCCTACTCACGGTCGGGAGTGGAAAAATGAAAACCAATCCGCATGACGCTGCTATGGACGACCTCGATATCCGCCGCGAGCACCGTTTTTCCGGGGCCAGCCGTATTATTCTGCTCAGCACGCTGCTGTTTGCCGTCCTGGGTATCTGGGCGTATTTCGGCAAGCTGGATGAAGTCTCGACCGGCAGCGGGAAGGTAATCCCCAGCTCGCGCGAGCAGGTCTTGCAGTCGCTGGATGGCGGTATTCTCGCCGAGCTCACGGTACGCGAAGGAGATAAAGTACAGGCTAATCAGATTGTCGCGCGCCTCGACCCCACTCGCTCTGAGTCCAACGTTGGGGAGAGCGCCGCCCGCTATCGCGCCTCACTGGCTTCCAGCGCAAGGCTCAATGCCGAAGTTAACGATCTGCCGCTCGTGTTTCCCGCTTCACTACGCGCCTGGCCGGATCTCATCGCCTCCGAAACGCGCTTGTATAAAAGCCGCCGCGCGCAGCTCGCTGATTCTATGGCAGAACTGCAGGATGCGCTGGTCTCGGTAAATAAAGAGCTGGCCATAACCCAACGGCTGGAAAAAAGTGGTGCCGCCAGCCACGTTGAAGTGCTGCGTCTGCAACGACAAAAAAGCGATTTAGGATTAAAAATCACCGATCTGCGCTCACAATACTTCGTGCAGGCGCGGGAAGCGCTGTCAAAAGCCAATGCCGAAGTGGATATGCTGGCGGCTATTTTGAAAGGACGCGAGGATTCCGTCACCCGCCTGACCGTGCGCGCGCCGATGCGCGGTATTGTGAAAAACATCCAGGTCACTACCATTGGCGGCGTTATCCCGCCCAATGGCGAGATGATGGAGATTGTACCGCTGGACGATCATCTGCTGATAGAAACCCGCCTGTCTCCGCGCGATATCGCGTTCATCCACCCCGGCCAACGGGCGCTGGTGAAAATAACCGCTTATGACTACGCGATTTACGGCGGTCTGGAAGGCGTAGTCGAAACTATTTCCCCGGATACTATTCAAGACAAAGTGAAACCGGAGATATTCTACTACCGCGTGTTTATCCGCACCCATCAGGACTTCTTACAGAACAAACTGGGACGCCATTTCTCCATCGTACCGGGAATGATTGCCACAGTGGATATAAAAACAGGTGAAAAAACCATCGTCGACTATTTAATCAAACCGTTTAATCGTGCAAAAGAAGCGCTGCGTGAGCGCTAAAT
>OIEX01000347.1_pt1 | contig 21756 bp, 20 predicted proteins | sample 1581911 | NCBI WGS metagenome assembly OIEX01 (sample SAMN07977761, study PRJEB24534) | human gut metagenome | reverse complement strand
GGAGCGCCACATTCTTGTGGTATGAAATATCGGCTCAGGGGACTGGCCCGCTTGCAAACATCTCAGAGAAATTTTGTCTTCACGGTTACTCTACCACAGTAAACCGAAAAGTGTTATTCAAAGTTTTGGCCCGTTTTTTCGGTTATGCGACCCTGATCAAGCAACGCCTGTTCGATGGTCTGTTGTAGCATCCGAATACGTTGTTCCATGCTCGCCGCGTACTCACGCGTCTTCGCTTTTTCCTGAGTTAATTCATAGCTGATGTTCAACGCGGCGATGAAAACCAACTGCTCAGTATTTGTGACTCTAGTGCGAACTTTCAGATCTTGCAATCGCTGATTGAGATCGTCCGCAGCCTGATTCAACGCATCCCTTTGTTCAGGCGGGCAATTCACTCGCAGTGAACGGCCAAATATTTGGATATCGACGGGTTGTGCAGACATGCCACCTTCCTGCTGATTGACTGCGCTGCCTTCGTCTCCAGACCTTGGGTCCGCGAAGGGGCGACACTATAGCTACCCTGGTATCAAGATACAAGCCCTTTTCTGGTCCACCAGGGCCCAAAGTGGTAGCATACCATGAATATTCCTCCCTTTGATGACGAATGCTTATGTCTATACAGAACGAAATGCCTGGCTACAACGACGTTAGCCAGTTTTTGAACCAACAAGGGGCTGGATTAACCCCGGCCGAAATGCACGGCTTGATCAGCGGGATGATTTGCGGCGGCAACAACGACAGCTCATGGCAGCCGCTGCTGCACGACCTGACGAACGAAGGTTTGGCCTTCGGTCACGAGCTGGCTCAGGCACTGATGAAAATGCACTCTGCCACCAGCGATGCCCTCGAGGACGACGGTTTCCTTTTTCAGCTTTATCTGCCTGAAGGCGACGATGTTAGCGTGTTTGATCGTGCCGATGCGCTGGCGGGGTGGGTAAACCACTTTTTGCTGGGCCTTGGCGTTACGCAGCCAAAGCTCGACAAGGTGACCGGTGAAACCGGTGAAGCGATTGACGACCTGCGCAATATCGCTCAGTTGGGATATGACGAAGACGAAGATCAGGAAGAGCTGGAAATGTCGCTCGAAGAGATTATCGAATACGTGCGCGTAGCCGCCTTGCTGTGTCATGACACGTTTACGCGTCAGCAGCCGACCGCGCCGGAAATCCGTAAACCGACTCTGCACTAAGAACGAAACGCAAAGGAGAGTGTGATGAGCGAGATATCTCAGCAAGAATTCCAGCGTCGTCGCCAGGCTTTACTGGCACAAATGCAGCCCGGCAGCGCCGCGCTGATTTTTGCCGCGCCTGAAGCGACGCGCAGCGCGGACAGTGAATACCCGTACCGCCAAAGCAGTGATTTCTGGTACTTCACCGGTTTTAACGAACCGGAAGCCGTGCTGGTGCTGATTAAAAGTGATGACACTCATAACCACAGCGTTTTGTTTAATCGGGTTCGCGATCTGACGGCGGAGATCTGGTTTGGCCGCCGTCTGGGCCAGGACGCCGCACCGGCAAAACTCGGCGTTGACCGGGCGCTGGCCTTCAGTGAAATCAACCAACAACTGCACCTGTTGCTCAATGGCCTGGACGCGGTGTACCACGCACAGGGCGAATATGCCTGGGCAGATGAGATTGTGTGCACGGCGTTGGATAAACTGCGTAAAGGCTCCAGACAAAATCTGCACGCACCCGCTGCGGTCATCGACTGGCGTCCAATGGTGCATGAAATGCGCCTGTTCAAATCAGCAGAAGAAATTGCGGTCATGCGCCGTGCCGGAGAGATCAGTGCGCTGGCGCATACCCGCGCGATGGAAAAATGCCGTCCGGGAATGTTTGAATACCAGTTGGAAGGGGAGATTCACCACGAGTTTACTCGCCATGGCGCGCGTTACCCATCCTATAACACGATTGTCGGCAGCGGCGAAAACGGCTGTATTCTCCATTACACCGAAAATGAAAGTGAAATGCGCGATGGCGATCTGGTGTTGATTGACGCCGGGTGTGAATACAAAGGTTATGCGGGCGACATTACGCGTACCTTCCCGGTAAACGGCAAATTTTCCCCTGCTCAGCGTGAAATCTACGACATCGTACTGGAGTCATTAGAGACCAGTCTGCGCCTGTATCGCCCGGGGACGTCCATCCAGGAAGTCACCGGCGAAGTGGTGCGCATCATGATTACGGGTCTGGTGAAGCTTGGCATTTTGCACGGCGAGATCGACCAACTGATTACCGAAAATGCGCATCGCCCATTCTTTATGCATGGTCTTAGCCATTGGCTGGGACTGGATGTGCACGACGTTGGCGTTTATGGTCAGGACCGCTCACGTATTCTCGAGCCAGGAATGGTGCTCACCGTCGAACCGGGGCTGTATATCGCGCCGGACGCCGATGTGCCGCCTGCTTATCGTGGTATCGGCATTCGTATTGAAGATGACATCCTCATCACCGAGGACGGCAATGAGAACCTGACCGCCAGCGTGGTGAAGAAAGCGGATGACATTGAAGCCTTAATGGCTGCGGCGCGGCTGCAATGAGCGTGATTATCGTTGGCGGTGGTATGGTCGGTGCAACGCTGGCGCTGGCCATTTCTCAGCTCAGCCACGGGACTCTGCCTGTTCACCTGATAGAAGCGAGCGAACCTGAAACTGACCGCCATCCAGGGTTTGACGCCCGGGCGATCGCGCTGGCGGCAGGGACCTGCCAACAGCTGGCGCGAATTGGCGTATGGCAGGCGATTGCCGATTGCGCAACGGCGATCAAAACGGTTCACGTCAGCGATCGCGGCCATGCCGGATTTGTGACGCTGGATGCGCAGGAATACCGTATTCCGGCGCTGGGCCAGGTGGTGGAACTGCACGATGTCGGGCTGCGTTTGTTTGCGCTGCTGCGTAAAGCGCCGGGCATCACGCTACACTGCCCCGACCGTGTAGCCAGCGTGTCACGCACGCAGGAACGCGTTGAGGTTACGCTGGAAAATGGCGAGATGATCAATGGTCGCCTGTTGGTGGCCGCCGATGGCACGCGCTCCGCACTGGCTACCGCCTGCGGCGTTGACTGGCAGCAACAACCCTATGAACAACTGGCGGTGATTGCCAACGTCACGACCTCCGTTGCGCATGACGGGCGAGCGTTTGAACGTTTCACACAATATGGTCCGCTGGCAATGCTACCGATGTCTGATGGTCGCTGCTCGCTGGTGTGGTGCCATCCGCTGGAGCGGCGTGATGAGATTATGGCCTGGTCCGACGAACAATTTTGCCGCGAACTGCAAACTGCGTTTGGCTGGCGGTTGGGGCGTATTACCCAGGCCGGTAAACGCAACGCCTATCCGCTTTCATTAACCTCGGCGCAAAAAGCCATTATCCATCGTACTGTGCTGGTGGGGAACGCAGCACAGACGCTGCATCCCATTGCCGGACAAGGTTTCAACCTTGGTCTGCGCGATGTGATGAGCCTGGCTGAGACGTTGACGCAGGCGCAAAACTGCGCGGAAGATATCGGTGATTATGCGGTACTGGCACGCTATCAGCAGCGCCGCGAACGCGATCGCGAAACGACGATTGGTGTGACCAACAATTTGGTGTATTTGTTTGCCAATCGCTGGGCCCCGCTGATCGTTGGGCGTAATGTCGGGCTGATGGCGATGGAATTATTCACGCCTGCACGCGATGCGCTGGCGGAGCGGACCCTCGGTTGGGTTGCGCGATAGATATATCCTGTAGGCCGAATTAAAGAAGCTGGCCTGATTAGCGCAGCGCCATCAGGCAATGTCGCGGAAGTAATGCCGGATGGCGGATTTGCATTATCCGGCCTACGGTTTTTGATTGTCCTATTTTCAGGAGCAAACAGTGCAAAGTGTTGATGTAGCAATTGTTGGTGGCGGCATGGTGGGACTGGCGGTTGCCTGCGGCTTGCAGGGCAGCGGGTTGCGCGTTGCGGTGTTAGAACAACATGTTCCGCAGCCTTTGGCGGCGGATGCACCTCCTCAGCTTCGCGTATCGGCCATTAATGCCGCCAGTGAAAAACTGCTTAGCCGACTGGGCGTCTGGTCCGACATTGTTGCCCGTCGCGCTTGTTGCTACCACGGCATGGAAGTCTGGGACAAAGACAGCTTTGGGCGTATTGCGTTTGATGACCAGAGCATGGGCTACAGCCATTTAGGCCACATCGTTGAAAACTCAGAGATCCATTACGCACTCTGGCAAAAAGCGCAGCGTTCAGCGGACATTACGCTGATGGCGCCCGCTGAGTTACAGCAGGTAGCCTGGGGTGAGAATGAGGCATTTCTGTCCCTGAAAGATGGCGCAATGCTGACCGCTCGCCTGGTGGTCGGCGCCGATGGCGCTAACTCCTGGCTGCGCAACAAAGCGGATATTCCGCTCACTTTCTGGGATTACCGTCATCATGCGCTGGTGGCGACTATCCGTACGCAGGAAGCTCACGGCGCGGTTGCGCGGCAGGCGTTTCACGGTGAGGGGATCCTGGCGTTCCTGCCGCTCAGTGACCCGCACCTGTGCTCTATCGTCTGGTCGCTCTCGCCGCAGGAAGCAGAACGCATGCAGCAGGCAAGCGTTGATGAGTTTAATCAGGCGCTGAATATCGCTTTTGATAATCGCCTGGGGCTGTGCAGCCTTGAAAGCGAGCGTCAGGCGTTTCCGCTGACGGGACGCTATGCCCGTCAATTCGCTGCTCATCGTCTGGCGCTGGTGGGGGATGCGGCGCATACCATCCACCCGCTTGCGGGTCAGGGGGTTAACCTTGGCTTTATGGATGCGGCGGAGCTGATCGATGAGCTGAAGCGGCTACAGCGTCAGGGCAAAGATATTGGTCAGTATCTCTATTTGCGCCGCTACGAGCGCAGCCGTAAGCACAGCGCAGCGATGATGCTGGCCGGTATGCAGGGCTTTCGTGAACTGTTTGCTGGCGAGAATCCGGCGAAAAAACTGCTGCGTGATATTGGTCTGAAACTGGCCGATACCCTGCCAGGCGTAAAACCACAGCTCATCCGCCAGGCGATGGGACTGAACGATCTTCCTGAGTGGTTACGCTAGCGTCCGTAAGGACAATCTTAAGAGTTTGAGACCCGTCACACTTTCCACTCCCGGCCTGCGCGCCGGGGTGCTTCTCTCATTTGAAATAATCTAATTCCACGCCTTTTTTCGCATTAGTTTTTTTAATATTACGTTTTTTTCATAACGCCATTTTTGACAATTTTTCCACATTTAATGTTGGTTGGTGCTGTTAATTCCAGCTTGTATTTATTTTTTGTTCTGATTATTTGTCGTATGGGTGGGGTTTTGTTCTGCCGGTGATTTTGCTGTTTTTGGCCATAAGCTAATGTGATGGTTAATTTTGCCTTATGGTTTAGCGTCTGTTTCGGTGGTAAGTTCAGGACAAAGAGAACGTTTGCGTCGTGGCCCCTGGAGCGGCTGCGGTGCTGGGTTTCGTGGCGAAAATTTCACCGCGAAAGAGTTGGTAGCCCCGCTTATTCAACGAGGAAAAGATGGCTCAACAGACTCCTTTGTACGAACAACACACGCTATGTGGCGCGCGCATGGTAGATTTCCATGGCTGGATGATGCCACTGCATTACGGTTCTCAGCTTGATGAACACCATGCTGTTCGCACCGATGCCGGAATGTTTGATGTGTCACATATGACCATCGTCGACCTGCGCGGTAGCCGCACCCGGGAGTTCTTGCGTTATCTGCTGGCAAACGACGTCGCGAAGCTAACGAAGACGGGTAAAGCCCTCTACTCCGGTATGCTCAACGCGTCGGGCGGCGTGATAGATGACCTGATTGTCTACTACTTCACTGAAGATTTCTTCCGCCTCGTTGTAAACTCCGCCACCCGCGAAAAAGACCTCTCCTGGATTACCCAACACGCTGAACCTTACGCCATCGACATCACCGTTCGAGATGATCTGTCGCTGATTGCGGTGCAGGGCCCAAACGCGCAGGAAAAAGCAGCCACATTGTTTACTGACGAGCAGCGCCAGGCGGTAGAAGGCATGAAGCCGTTCTTCGGCGTTCAGGCGGGTGATTTGTTTATCGCAACCACCGGTTATACCGGCGAAGCAGGCTATGAAATTGCCATGCCGAGTGAAAAGGCGGCAGACTTCTGGCGTGCGCTGGTACAAGCAGGTGTCAAACCTTGCGGTCTTGGCGCGCGCGACACGCTGCGTCTGGAAGCCGGCATGAACCTGTACGGTCAGGAGATGGACGAAGGCATTTCCCCGCTGGCGGCCAACATGGGCTGGACTATCGCGTGGGAACCGACTGACCGCGACTTTATCGGTCGGGAAGCGCTGGAAATGCAGCGTGAAAAAGGCCACGAACAGTTGGTTGGACTGGTGATGACCGAGAAAGGCGTACTGCGTAATGAACTGCCGGTGCGTTTCACCGATGCTTCCGGCAATCAGCAGGAAGGTATTATCACCAGCGGGACATTCTCCCCAACCCTGGGTTACAGCATCGCGCTGGCGCGTGTCCCTGCGGGTATTGGTGAGACCGCGATCGTACAGATCCGTAACCGCGAAATGCCGGTAAAAGTGACTAAACCTGTTTTTGTGCGTAACGGCAAAGCCGTCGCGTAATTCATCCTTTTTTGGAGATTGATTGATGAGCAACGTACCTGCAGAACTGAAATACAGCAAAGAACACGAATGGCTGCGCAAAGAAGCTGACGGCTCTTACACCGTTGGGATCACCGAACATGCTCAGGAGCTGTTAGGTGACATGGTTTTCGTTGACCTGCCCGAAGTTGGCGCAACCGTCAGCGCGGGCGATGACTGCGCCGTTGCGGAATCCGTAAAAGCGGCATCCGATATTTATGCGCCAGTAGGCGGTGAGATTGTTGCGGTTAACGACGCGCTCAGCGACTCCCCGGAACTGGTCAACAGCGAGCCGTATGCAGGGGGCTGGATCTTCAAAATCAAAGCCAGCGATGAAAGCGAAATTGAATCGCTGCTGGATGCGACTGCATATGAAGCTTTGTTAGAAGACGAATAAATACGCTTCATTCTTCACGTTGCAGGTGTGTTGGCTTTCTTGCACACCTCAGTTACTTACTGATGTAAGCTCCTGGGGATGTGCTGCGTCGCCGCCTTCCTGCAACGCGAATTTTTTGCGTATTCAGGTAAGTAGAGACACCTACGATTCACTGCACGTTTCAGGAACCATCGCTCATGACACAGACGTTAAGCCAGCTTGAAAATAGCGGCGCTTTCATTGAACGCCACATCGGACCGGACGCCGCGCAGCAGCAAGAGATGCTGAATGCGGTTGGCGCCGAGTCGTTAAACGCGCTGATCGGCCAGATTGTGCCGAAAGACATTCAGCTCGCAACCCCGCCACAGGTGGGCGAGGCGGCGACCGAATACGCTGCGCTGGCTGAATTAAAAGCCATCGCCGGGCGTAACAAGCGCTTCACGTCCTACATTGGCATGGGCTACACCGCCGTGCAGCTGCCACCGGTTATCCTGCGTAACATGCTGGAAAACCCGGGTTGGTACACCGCCTACACCCCGTATCAACCGGAAGTCTCCCAGGGCCGTCTGGAAGCACTGCTGAACTTCCAGCAGGTGACGCTGGACCTGACCGGCCTGGACATGGCTTCCGCTTCTCTGCTGGATGAAGCTACTGCTGCAGCTGAAGCCATGGCGATGGCCAAACGCGTCAGCAAACTGAAAAACGCTAACCGTTTCTTTGTGGCGGCTGATGTTCATCCGCAAACGCTGGACGTAGTGCGTACTCGTGCGCAAACTTTTGGTTTTGACGTCATTGTTGATGACGCGGCAAAAGCATTGGATCATCAGGATGTGTTCGGCGTGCTGTTGCAGCAGGTTGGCACCACCGGTGAAGTGCACGACTACAGCGCCCTGATGGCTGAGCTGAAATCCCGTAAAATAGTGGTCAGCGTCGCTGCCGACTTTATGGCGCTGGTACTGCTGACTGCACCGGGCAAACAGGGCGCGGATATCGTTTTCGGCTCTGCGCAACGCTTCGGCGTACCGATGGGCTACGGCGGCCCGCACGCGGCATTCTTTGCCGCTAAAGACGAATTCAAGCGCTCCATGCCAGGCCGTATTATCGGCGTCTCCAAAGATGCAGCGGGTAATACCGCCCTGCGCATGGCGATGCAGACTCGCGAACAGCATATCCGCCGCGAGAAAGCGAACTCCAACATTTGTACCTCGCAGGTTCTGCTGGCCAACATCGCCAGCCTGTATGCCGTTTATCATGGCCCGGTTGGCCTGAAACGCATCGCTAATCGCATCCATCGTCTGACCGATATTCTGGCAGCCGGTCTGCAACAGAAAGGATTGAAGCTGCGTCATGCGCACTACTTTGACACTTTGTGTGTTGAAGTGGCCGATAAGGCTGCGGTACTGGCGCGTGCTGAAGCAGCAGAAATCAACCTGCGTAGCGATATCCATAACGCGGTAGGTATTACGCTCGATGAAACCACCACCCGTGAAAACGTGGTGCAGTTGTTCAATGTTCTGCTGGGAGACAGCCGCGGTCTGAACATCGAAACGCTGGACAAAGACGTGGCGCTCGACAGCCGTTCCATTCAGGACAGCATGCTGCGCGACGATGCGATCCTCAGCCATCCGGTGTTTAATCGCTATCACAGCGAAACCGAGATGATGCGTTACATGCACTCGCTGGAGCGCAAAGATCTGGCCCTGAACCAGGCAATGATCCCGCTGGGGTCTTGCACCATGAAGCTGAACGCTGCCGCCGAGATGATCCCTATCACTTGGCCGGAATTCGCTGAACTGCATCCGTTCTGCCCGCCAGAGCAGGCAGAAGGTTATCACCAGATGATCGGCCAGCTTTCCGAATGGCTGGTAAAACTGACTGGTTATGACGCAGTCTGCATGCAGCCGAACTCCGGCGCGCAGGGCGAGTATGCGGGTCTGCTGGCGATTCGCCATTATCACGAAAGCCGTAACGAAGGCCATCGCGATATCTGTCTGATCCCGGCCTCTGCCCACGGTACCAACCCGGCCTCCGCACAGATGGCGGGTATGCAGGTAGTGGTTGTCGCCTGTGATAAGAACGGCAACATCGATCTTGGCGATCTGCGTGAAAAAGCGGCGCAGGCGGGTGAAAACCTCTCCTGCATCATGGTGACCTATCCCTCTACTCATGGCGTGTATGAAGAAACGATCCGTGAAGTGTGCGACGTTGTGCACCAGTTTGGCGGCCAGGTTTATCTTGATGGCGCGAACATGAATGCTCAGGTTGGGATCACCACACCGGGCTTTATCGGTGCCGATGTCTCACACCTTAACCTGCATAAAACATTCTGCATTCCGCACGGCGGCGGCGGCCCAGGTATGGGACCAATCGGTGTTAAATCGCATCTGGCGCCGTTCGTGCCGGGTCATAGCGTAGTACAGATTGAAGGGATGCTCACCCGTCAGGGCGCGGTTTCTGCGGCACCGTTCGGTAGCGCATCCATTCTGCCGATCAGCTGGATGTACATCCGTATGATGGGCGCAGAAGGTCTGAAGCAGGCAAGCCAGGTGGCGATCCTGAACGCTAACTACATTGCCAGCCGTCTGAAAGATGCCTATCCGGTGCTGTATACCGGTCGCGATGGTCGCGTGGCACATGAATGTATTCTCGACATTCGCCCACTGAAAGAAGAGACCGGCATCAGCGAACTGGATATTGCCAAGCGTCTGATCGATTACGGTTTCCATGCGCCGACCATGTCGTTCCCGGTAGCGGGTACGCTGATGGTGGAACCGACTGAATCGGAAAGCAAAGTGGAACTGGATCGCTTTATCAATGCGATGCTGGCAATCCGCGCAGAGATCGATCGCGTGAAAGCCGGTGAATGGTCGCTTACAGATAACCCGCTGGTTAACTCCCCGCACACGCAAAATGAGCTGGTCGCGGAGTGGAATCACGGTTACAGCCGCGAAATCGCCGTCTTCCCGGTGGGCGTAGCGAACAAATACTGGCCGACCGTGAAACGCCTTGATGACGTTTACGGTGACCGTAACCTGTTCTGCTCCTGCGTGCCGCTGAGCGATTATCAGTAATCGACTGATTCAGCTATCTTTTAAAGGCGCTTCGGCGCCTTTATTTTTGGGGAGAATAGTGATGGCTATAGCACTGGTTACGGGGGGCAGTCGCGGTATTGGTCGGGCAACCGCGATGCAGTTAGCGCTAGAGGGTTACACGGTCGCCGTTAACTTTCATCACAATATTCGTGCGGCAACGGAGGTGGTGAACAATATCGCCGCTGCGGGAGGAAAGGCGTTTGCTCTGCGGGCAGATATCAGCGATGAAAGCCAGGTCGGGGCGATGTTTGAGTCCATTGACCGCGAGGGCGAGCCGCTGACTGCTCTGGTGAACAATGCCGGGATTTTGTTTGAACAGAGCACGGTGGAAAGTCTAACCGCTGAGCGTATTAATCGCGTCCTGGCGACTAATGTTACCGGCTATTTTCTGTGTTGTCGGGAAGCGGTAAAGCGCATGTCGTTTAAGCACGGCGGTCAGGGCGGGGCGATTGTGAATGTCTCTTCGGCGGCGTCACGGCTTGGCGCCCCGTTCGAATACGTTGATTATGCAGCCTCAAAAGGTGCGGTGGACACGCTTACCACCGGCCTCGCGTTGGAGGTTGCGGCGCAGGGGATACGCGTGAACTGCGTGCGACCCGGTCTTATCTACACGGAAATGCATGCGTCAGGCGGCGAGCCGGGAAGGGTCGATCGCGTGAAATCCATGTTGCCTATGCAGCGCGGCGGACAGCCGGAAGAGGTCGCGCAGGCGATTACCTGGCTGCTGAGTGAGAAGGCGTCTTACGTCACGGGCAGTTTTTTGGAGCTGGCCGGCGGGAAGTAATGCGTTGCTTGCCGGATGGCGGCGTAAATGTTTGCTCTGGTCTACAGGTTCAGTTCCCGTAAATCCGATAAGCGCAGCGCCATCCGGCAAAAAATTACAGATTCTCGCCGTTGCTGGCAATCACCGCTTTATACCACTCAAAACTTTTCTTACGCGAACGCGACATATCGCCGGTGCCGTCGTCGTGTTTGTTCACGTAGATAAAACCGTAGCGTTTGCTGTACTGGCCGGTGGTGAACGAGACGCAGTCGATGCAGCCCCACGGCGTGTAGCCCATCAGATCTACGCCGTCATACGTTACCGCTTTCATCATCTCTTCGACGTGGGCGCGCAGATAGTCGATGCGGTAGTCATCGTGGATGCTGCCGTCTTCTTCAACTTTGTCGTAAGCGCCAAATCCGTTTTCAACGATAAACAATGGCTTCTGATAACGCTCGTACAGTTCGCATAAGGCGTAACGCAGGCCAACCGGATCAATCTGCCAGCCCCAGTCGGATGCTTTGACGTGCGGGTTCGGCACGCTGCCCTCAAAACCGGAAATAGCATCGCCGCTACCACCTTCCGCTTTTACCGCGTTGGTCATGTAGTAGCTAAATCCGAGATAGTCGCAGGTGCCTTCACGCAGGATTTGTTCATCGCCAGCTTCCATTCGAATATTGAATTCGCGGCGCTCCCACTCGTTCAGTACATAAGATGGATAGTAGCCGCGCAGTTGAACGTCGGTGAATACATAGCGTTCACGCATTGATTCCTGCGCGAACATCACATCTTCAGGCTTACAGGAGTACGGGTATAGCGGGACCATTGCCAGCATGCAACCGACTTTCATTTCAGGGTTGATGCGACGTGCGGCTTTCACCGCCAGAGCGCTGGCCACGAACTGGTGGTGCAGCACCTGGTACATAGTCTCTTCCGGGTTTTCATGCTCGGTATACACCACGCCGGAGCAGCAATAGCCAAACAGCGGTGCACGCCAGTTACGCTGGTTGTTGATTTCGTTGAAGGTCATCCAGTATTTGACCTTGTGCTTGTAGCGCTCAAAGACCACTTCAGCAAAACGGACAAAGAAATCAACGACTTTACGATTGGTCCAGCTACCGTACTGTTGAACCAGGTGTAGCGGCATTTCGAAGTGGGAAAGGGTGATGACCGGTTCGATATTGTACTTCAGCAGTTCATCAAACATGTCGTCGTAGAATTTTAGCCCTTCTTCGTTTGGCTGGGTTTCGTCCCCTTTGGGGAAGATACGGGTCCAGGCAATTGACGTACGGAAGCATTTGAAGCCCATCTCGGCAAACAGCTTAATGTCTTCTTTGTAATGTCCGTAAAAATCGACGGCTTCGTGGTTGGGGTAGTACTTACCTGGCACGACGTCCTGAGTGATTTCTCGCGGAACGCCGTGTGCCCCCCCGGTCAGTACGTCGCAAATGCTGGGCCCTTTGCCACCTTTATTCCAGCCGCCTTCAACCTGATGCGCCGCAACCGCGCCGCCCCATAAAAAATCGTTTGGTAAGGTAAGTTTTTTCATCTGCGCTCAGTCTCAAATTAATACAATCTGATTTTGAGTCTAACAAAGGAAAGATAAATGTCACGATATAACAAAATAGCGTTAATGTGATTTGTTACATCAAAAAAACATATTGTTTTTTTTACGCTATTCTTTTCGCCAGCTTGCGACCGAGTGATTCCAGAATATAAATAACGGGGATCTGCGTGGTTATATCGTATACCCCGGCAATGCGTGTCTGTGGAACGTGCCAGGAGAGATTAAAGTCGGCAAGTTTCGCGAGGCGCGAATGTTCATGGCTGGTGACCGACAGAACCTTACAGTTATGCAGACTGAACTGGCTGGCAAAGCGTAGGATCTCTTCGGTTTCTCCAGAAACGGAAAGCACGATCGCCAGCGCGTTTCTGGCCATATCATTAGTTACCGGGAAATAAGGGTCATCGATGTGGTTACTGAATTTTCCGACGTTTGAGAAAAAACGTGCGCCATATTTTGCCAGAGCTCCGGATGTTCCCGCCCCGACGAATATAATACGCTCGGAAGATAATATAATATCAACAGCCTGATCGAGTAATTTGTCGAACTCGTCGTTATTGACGCCTTTAAAGAAGCTGATAATTTCGCTGGCACCGAAATTAGCCTGTTGCGGTTCATTCTGCTCTAAATATAATTTGAAGCGTACGCGAAATTCTGAGTAACCTTCACACTTAAGCTTGCGGCAAAAGCGCAGTACGGTGGTGGTGGAAACGTCCACGGCATCCGCCAGTTCACGAATGGTCATGTACATGACTTTGTCACGGTTTTTGATGACATAGTTGTAGACCAGCATCTCAAGATTGTTGAGACTGGCGATGGCAGCGTGGGAGAACATACTCACAATGGCAAAACTCACTCATCAGACTTCATCTACAGGGAATAATAACATGCAGCCAAATGACATCACTTTTTTTCAACGTTTCCAGGATGACATTCTGGCCGGACGCAAAACCATTACGATTCGTGACGAGTCCGAATCACACTTCAAAGCCGGTGACATTCTACGGGTTGGGCGCTTCGAAGATGAGGGGTACTTCTGCACGATTGAGGTTGTTGGCACCTCAACCGTCACGCTGGATACGCTGACGGAGAAACATGCTCGCCAGGAAAACATGACGCTAGAAGAACTTAAACACGTGATTGCCGAGATTTACCCGGATCAAACACAATTTTATGTGATTGATTTTAAATGCCTTTGATTTTAACGGTACGCCTGTTAGCTGAATATTAAAATATAACATCATGATTTTTATGGATTATTATTTAGTTGGCAAATATTTTAGCTAACAGGTGTTCACTGGAACCATTCTCAGTTACGCTAGAGGAGCAATCACGATAGTGTTCGTTTCTCGGGAGTAAAATATGGTTCAGAAGCCATTAATTGCGCAGGGATATTCGCTGGCAGAGGAAATAGCCAATAGCATCAGTCACGGTATCGGGCTGGTGTTTGGGATTGTCGGACTGGTATTGTTGCTGGTTCAGGCAGTGGATACCAACGCCAGCGCCGTGGCGATAACCAGCTATAGCCTGTATGGCGGCAGCATGATCCTGCTGTTCCTCGCCTCAACTTTATATCACGCGATCCCCCATCAAAGAGCAAAAGTCTGGCTGAAAAAGTTCGACCACTGCGCGATTTATCTGCTGATTGCCGGGACCTACACGCCATTTCTGCTGGTGGGGCTGGATTCGCCGCTGGCACGTGGACTGATGATTGTTATCTGGAGCCTGGCGCTGCTCGGTATTTTATTCAAACTGACCATTGCGCACCGGTTTAAGGTTCTGTCGCTGGTAACCTACCTGGCGATGGGCTGGCTATCGCTGATTGTGGTGTATCAACTGGCGGTTAAGCTGGCGGTGGGGGGGGTGACGTTGCTGGCAGTTGGTGGTGTGGTGTATTCGCTGGGCGTTATTTTCTACGTCTGTAAGCGCATTCCATACAACCACGCGATCTGGCACGGCTTTGTGCTGGGTGGCAGCGTTTGCCATTTCCTGGCGATCTACCTGTACGTGGGGCAGGCGTAATTATTATTACCCAGCGGTGCTGTGCTTACCGGGTCTTTAAAACTCGTGACCCGGTAAGATAAAGTCACCACCCGGCGATTTACTCTTCCAGCGAATACGGCAGCGGTACGATATGCAGCGTTTTCGCGTCGTCACGAACGCGGAACACGCTGTCGGCTTCCATGTCGTTATTCATCACAACCTGCACCAGTACCTGTCCATCCGCCAGTTGCACCGCGGCGAGTACGGTGCCGGTACGACGCCAGTTCTCGCCCATTTTCAGCTCCAGGTCTTCACCTGCTTCCGGTACCCGACTGGCCGCACCTGCCAGCGTCCACATGGCACGTTTGTTGGCTCCGCGGAATTTTGCGCGAGCAACCATTTCCTGACCGGTATAACAGCCTTTTTTAAAGCTGATCCCGCCCAGAGCCTGCAGATTGGTGGCTTGCGGAATAAACTGCGCGCTGTTGGCAGTATCAATCACCGGAATACCTGCTTCGATATCCAGCGCCAGCCACTGTTGGCTGTTATTTAACTCCGCTTCACCGCGCAGCTTCTCTACCAGGGTTTCCGCCGTTGCAACATCAACGATCAGCAGGAAACGCTCAGCGGGATGTTCGAACCACAATATGGTGGAAGAACCTTCAGTAATGACCTGCTTATCGCTGTTTGGTAATTCGCTAAAGAGATTGGCCAGCGCAGCACGCGCCTGGAATCCCGCGACGCCCAGCAGTACGCGCTCGTCGTCCGGGGCAATCGCCACTTTCGAGAAGACTGCATATTTTTTCAGTTCGGTGAGCTGCGCATCGCGCAGATTACGGCGCTCAAGCCATGCAAAACCGTCACCCTGGCGGAACAGACGCAGGTTGCTCCACATTTTACCTTTGGCGTCACAATGTGCTGCCAACACGTGCTGATGCTCGGTCATCTGGCTGACATCCGCTGTGACCTGACCCTGAATATACTTCTCACTGTCGACACCGGTGATGGTGGCGAGCGCCCATTCATCGAGCGTCATTAGCGTCAGAGGCAAGCGCGTTGACGCGAAAGGCTGGCGAGGAGGAAAAGATATAAAAGCCATAATTAATGTCCTGATTTGCTTAACGCAGTGATAATGACTAATGGTAAAAGAGCTATGGCCCATTGCAAGCGGTTTAAACAGGCTATTTGTGCCATATATTAAGCTTTGCGAGGAGACATCCAAAAATGCTGAATCCTTTGACTTAATGTGGTTTTATTTAGCGAGCACGCTTCCGTTTGCTGATATTCCCGTAAATATGAGGGAAAAACACGTTACAATAGCGGGATACTTCGTTTTCGCGAGACAGGAAGAAGAACATGGATATTAACAACAAAGCACGTATTCATTGGGCATGCCGTCGCGGTATGCGTGAGCTGGACATCTCGATCATGCCGTTTTTCGAACATGAATATGACAGCTTAAGTGATGAAGAAAAACGTATCTTTATCCGTCTGCTAGAATGTGATGATCCAGACTTATTTAACTGGTTGATGAATCATGGGAAACCGGCTGATGCTCAGCTAGAGCAGATGGTGCGACTTATCCAGACACGGAATCGGGAACGTGGTCCAGTGGCAATCTGATTTACGCGTTTCATGGCGCGCGCAATGGCTTTCGCTGCTCATTCATGGGCTGGTGGCGGTATTTATATTATTGATGCCCTGGCCATTGAGCTACACCCCATTATGGCTGGTTCTGCTCTCTCTGGTGGTGTTCGATAGCGTCCGTAGCCAGCGCCGAATCAATGCCTGTCAGGGCGAGATTCGGCTGTTGATGGACGGTCGTCTACGCTGGCAAGGGCAAGAGTGGACTATTGCTAGCGCACCCTGGATGGTCAAAACAGGCATGATGCTGCGTTTACGTTCCGATGCCGGAAAACGTCAGCATTTGTGGCTGGCGGCAGACAGTATGGATGACGCGGAGTGGCGGGATTTGCGGCGGTTAATACTGCAACAGGCGAAGCAGGGATAATGCTGATGAATGCCTGATGGCGTGCAGCGTTAAGGTCTACGGTTCGGTGCGGCATGTAGGCCGGATATGGCGTTTACGCCTACATCCGGCAAAATGGTTATCAGGACCAGTGTTCGGCCATTTCACCAAGGATTTGCTCGCACCAGGCCTGAATGCGTTCATCGCTGAGATCGTACTGGTTTGTTTCATCCAGTGCCAGGCCAACAAACAGCTGTCCATCGGCAATGACGGGCTTATCGCTGGTAAATTCATACCCTTCGGTTGGCCAGTAACCAACAAATTTTACGCCTTTGGTGACCAGTTTATCGTGCAGCATACCCAGCGCATCCAGGAACCATTCACCGTATCCCAACTGATCGCCCATACCGTAAAGCGCAACAATTTTGCCTTCCAGGTTGAGGTCGTCCAGTTGCTCCCAGACCGCTTCCCAGTCCTCTTGGATTTCACCGAAATCCCAGGTTGGGATGCCTAAAATGAGCACGTCATACTGCTCCATTAAGGTCGGGGAATCATCTTTGAGGTTGTGCAGTGTCACCAGTTCGGGACCCAGGATATCGCGGATTTTTTCTGCTGCCATTTCGGTATAGCAGGTGCTGGAACCGTAAAAAAGACCCATGTTCATGACGTAAACATCTCAATTCTGCTGTAGCGTTGCGGGTAGTGTAACAGAATCGCCGCATTCTCGGCACAATGAGGCATAATGCATCAAAAATGAGAGTGAAATAAGGGGCGCGAGTGGAACAGGATCTGGCGCGCATCGAGCAGTTTCTTGATGCCCTGTGGCTGGAACGAAATCTGGCGGAAAACACGCTAAGTGCGTATCGTCGCGATCTGACCATGCTTGTTGAATGGCTACATCACCGCGGCGCCTCGCTTGCGACCGCGCAGAGTGATGACCTGCAAGCATTGTTGGCTGAGCGGATGGATGGGGGATATAAAGCCACCAGTTCCGCACGCTTGCTCAGTGCAATGCGGCGTTTTTTTCAGCATCTGTACCGTGAAAAATATCGCGAAGATGACCCCAGCGCCTCGCTTGCATCACCTAAACTTCCGCAGCGTCTGCCCAAAGATCTCAGCGAAGCACAGGTCGAACGACTTCTGCAGGCGCCGCTGATAGAACAACCGCTGGAACTTCGCGATAAAGCCATGCTGGAAGTATTGTATGCCACAGGCCTGCGCGTGTCTGAACTGGTGGGGCTGACGATGAGTGACGTCAGCCTGCGTCAGGGCGTGGTTCGGGTGATCGGTAAAGGTAATAAAGAGCGCCTTGTCCCGTTAGGTGAGGAGGCGGTGTACTGGCTGGAAACGTACCTGGAGCATGGGCGTCCGTGGTTGCTCAACGGTGTATCAATAGATGTGCTGTTTCCCAGCCAGCGGGCGCAACAGATGACTCGTCAAACCTTCTGGCATCGTATCAAACACTATGCTGTGTTGGCTGGAATCGACAGCGAAAAGCTGTCCCGCACGTCCTGCGGCATGCGTTTGCCACGCATCTGCTCAACCATGGCGCTGATCTGCGCGTGGTGCAGATGCTACTGGGGCATAGCGACCTCTCGACAACGCAGATTTATACTCATGTCGCAACGGAGCGCTTGCGGCAACTACATCAACAGCATCACCCGCGAGCGTGAGTGCTGACAGGAAAGGATAGGTTATGAAAAAACGTTTTATGATGTTCACCCTGCTGGCGACGGCGTTTTCCGGCATGGTACATGCAGACGATGCGGCGATTCGCCAGTCATTAGCGAAGCTGGGTGTTCAGAGTACCGAGATTCAGTCTGCTCCGGTTGCGGGCATGAAAACTGTACTGACCAATAGCGGCGTGTTGTACGTTACCGAAGACGGTAAACATATTATTCAGGGACCGATGTATGACGTGAGCGGTGCAAGCCCGGTAAACGTCACCAACCAACTGCTGATGAAGCATTTGAACGCGCTGGAAAACGAGATGATCGTCTACAAAGCGCCGCAGGAAAAACACGTCATCACCGTTTTCACCGACATCACCTGTGGCTACTGCCACAAGCTGCATGAAGAGATGAAAGACTACAATGCGTTAGGGATCACCGTACGCTATCTGGCCTTCCCTCGTCAGGGACTGGAAAGCCAGGCCGAGCAGGACATGAAATCTATCTGGTGTGCGAAGGACAAAAACAAAGCCTTTGACGACGCCATGGCTGGCAAAGATGTGAAGCCTGCGACCTGTAATGTGGACATCGCTAACCACTACGCGCTGGGCGTACAGTTTGGCGTCAGCGGTACGCCGGCGATTGTGCTGAGCAATGGCTATGTAGTGCCTGGCTATCAGAGCCCGAAAGAGATGAAAGAATTCCTCGACGCACATGCAAAACAAACCAGCGGTAAATAATTCGCGTGAAACAACAGATACAACTTCGTCGGCGTGAAGCCGACGAGACCGCCGAGCTACCTGCCGACTTGCCGCCATTGCTGCGCCGTTTATACGCCAGCCGCGGTGTGCGCAGCGCGCAGGAGCTTGAGCGTAGTGTGAAAGGCATGCTGCCGTGGCAGCATTTGAACGGTGTCGAAAAAGCGGTTGAAATCCTCTATAACGCTTTTCGCGAAGGAACCCGAATCATCGTGGTCGGCGATTTTGACGCCGATGGCGCGACCAGCACCGCGCTCAGCATTCTGGCGATGCGCGCGTTGGGCTGCAGTAACGTGGACTACCTGGTGCCTAATCGTTTTGAAGACGGTTATGGCTTAAGCCCGGAAGTCGTTGATCAGGCCCATGCCCGGGGCGCTCAGCTGATTGTCACCGTCGACAACGGCATCTCGTCCCACGCGGGTGTTGAACATGCCAGAACGCTGGGGATCCCGGTCGTTGTGACCGATCACCATCTGCCAGGGGACACGCTGCCGGGCGCTGAAGCGATCATCAATCCTAACCTGCACGATTGTGAATTCCCGTCTAAATCGCTGGCTGGCGTTGGCGTGGCCTTCTATCTGATGCTGGCGCTGCGCACCTTCCTGCGTGACAAAGGCTGGTTTGATGAACGAGGAATTGCGCCGCCGAACCTGGCGGATTTGCTCGATCTGGTTGCGCTTGGCACGGTGGCCGACGTGGTTCCGCTGGATGCCAATAACCGCATTCTGACGTGGCAAGGCTTAAGCCGTATTCGTGCCGGAAAGTGCCGCCCTGGTATAAAAGCGCTGCTGGAGATTTCCAATCGCGACCCACTCAAATTGGCTGCCAGTGATTTAGGTTTTGCTCTCGGACCACGGCTGAATGCAGCGGGGCGTCTGGACGATATGTCCGTTGGCGTGGCGCTGTTGCTGTGCGACAACATTGGTGAAGCACGCGTGCTGGCCAATGAGCTGGACGCACTCAACCAGACGCGTAAAGAGATCGAGCAGGGTATGCAGGCGGAAGCGCTGACTCTGTGTGAAAAGCTGGAACGCAGTAGCGATACGCTACCAGGCGGTCTGGCGATGTACCATCCCGAGTGGCATCAAGGAGTGGTGGGGATTCTGGCATCGCGTATTAAAGAGCGCTTTCACCGTCCGGTAATTGCGTTTGCCCCGGCCGGTGACGGTACGCTGAAAGGCTCCGGGCGCTCGATTCAGGGGCTACACATGCGCGATGCGCTGGAGCGCCTGGACACTCTTCATCCAGGTATGATCCTCAAGTTTGGCGGTCACGCTATGGCGGCGGGTTTGTCGCTGGAAGAGGCGCAGTTTGAGCGTTTCCAGCAGCGTTTCGGCGAACTGGTAACCGAGTGGCTGGACCCCGCCTTACTGCAGGGCGAAGTGGTGTCTGACGGTGCTCTGAGCGCGGCGGAGATGACCATGGAGGTCGCGCAAATGCTGCGTGATGCCGGACCGTGGGGACAAATGTTCCCGGAACCACTGTTTGACGGGCATTTCCGTCTGCTCCAGCAGCGTCTGGTCGGTGAGCGTCATCTGAAGGTGATGGTGGAGCCCGTCGGTGGTGGACCGTTGCTGGACGGTATTGCGTTTAACGTTGATACCACCTGCTGGCCGGATAACGGTGTTCGCGAAGTTCAGCTTGCCTACAAACTGGATATTAATGAGTTTCGCGGCAACCGCAGCCTGCAGATTATAATCGATAATATCTGGCCACTTTAGCGTCACTTTACACAAAATCATTCAAGCTGCATCGAGGCGGCAAGTGGATGAGTCTCCATAAGCGTACGAGCAGTACGTGACTGGGGCGAAATCGCGCAGCCAACAAAGAGGCAGCTTGAAGGATGATGTGTATATTCGCTATAAAAAAGGGTGTGGATTAGTTACAATCCCGCTCTTATAACCGCATTTTGACTAGTCCAATAAAAGAAATCAGACAATGTTTGAAATTAATCCGGTAAATAACCGCATTCAGGACCTCACGGAGCGCTCTAACGTTCTTAGGGGGTATCTTTGACTACGATGCCAAGAAAGAGCGTCTGGAAGAAGTAAACGCCGAGCTGGAACAGCCGGACGTGTGGAACGAACCCGAACGCGCCCAGGCGCTGGGTAAAGAGCGTTCCTCCCTTGAGGCCATCGTTGATACGCTCGATCAGATGAGCCAGGGCCTGGAAGATGTCTCCGGCCTGCTGGAACTGGCTGTAGAAGCCGACGACGAAGAAACCTTTAACGAAGCCGTAGCAGAACTTGATACGCTGGAAGATAAGCTGGCCCAGCTGGAATTTCGTCGTATGTTCTCCGGTGAATATGATAGCGCAGATTGCTATCTCGATATTCAGGCTGGCTCCGGCGGTACGGAAGCACAGGACTGGGCAAGCATGCTGATGCGTATGTACCTGCGTTGGGCTGAAGCGCGCGGCTTTAAGACTGAAATTATTGAAGAATCTGAAGGTGAAGTGGCGGGTATTAAATCCGTGACCATCAGAATTGCTGGCGAATATGCTTACGGTTGGCTGCGTACTGAAACCGGTGTACATCGCCTGGTGCGTAAAAGCCCGTTCGACTCCGGCGGTCGTCGCCATACGTCGTTCAGCTCTGCGTTTGTCTACCCGGAAGTTGACGATGATATTGATATCGATATCAACCCGGCGGACCTGCGTATTGACGTTTACCGCGCTTCTGGTGCGGGCGGTCAGCACGTTAACCGTACCGAATCTGCGGTGCGTATCACCCACATCCCGACTGGGATTGTGACGCAGTGTCAGAACGACCGTTCCCAGCACAAGAACAAAGACCAGGCCATGAAGCAGATGAAAGCGAAGCTTTATGAACTGGAAATGCAGAAGAAGAATGCCGAGAAACAGGCGATGGAAGATACTAAATCAGATATCGGCTGGGGTAGCCAGATTCGTTCTTATGTCCTTGATGACTCCCGCATCAAAGATATGCGTACTGGGGTTG
>OIEX01000322.1_pt1 | contig 22722 bp, 19 predicted proteins | sample 1581911 | NCBI WGS metagenome assembly OIEX01 (sample SAMN07977761, study PRJEB24534) | human gut metagenome | reverse complement strand
CTGGCACCCAGTTGATCGGCGCGAGATTTAATCGCCGCGACAATTTGCGACGGCGCGTGCAGGGCCAGACTGGAGGTGGCAACGCCAATCAGCAACGACTGTTTGCCCGCCAGTTGTTGTGCCACGCGGTTGGGAATGTAATTCAGCTCCGCCATCGCCGCTTCCACTTTTTCCCGCGTTTTCGCAGAAACGTGGCTGGCCTGGTTCACCACGCGGGAAACGGTCTGATAAGAGACACCGGCATACTCTGCGACATCGTATAACGTTACTGGTTTCACATTCACCACCCTGAATTGACTCTCTTCCGGGCGCTATCATGCCATACCGCGAAAGGTTTTGCGCCATTCGATGGTGTCAACGTAAATGCATGCCGCTTCGCCTTCCGGCCACCAGAATAGCCTGCGATTCAACCCCTTCTTCGATCTGTTTTGCTACCCGTTGTAGCGCCGGAAGATGCTTTTCCGCTGCCTGTTCAATGGTCATTGCGCTCGCCATATACACCAGATTCAGACAGCCAATCACCCGTTGTTCACTGCGCAGCGGTACGGCGATAGAGGCGATCTTCTCCTCCTGATCCCAGCCGCGGTAGTTCTGTCCGTAACCCTCTTTGCGCGCGCGCGCCAGAATGGCTTCCAGCTTTAACGGTTCCCGTGCCAGTTGATAGTCATCACCGGGGCGGGAGGCTAACATTTCGATTAATTCCTTGCGGTCTTGTTCCGGGCAAAAGGCCAGCCAGGTCAGGCCCGAGGCGGTTTTCAGAAGCGGCAAACGTCGCCCGACCATTGCCCGGTGAAAGGATAAGCGGCTGAAACGGTGAGTGGTTTCGCGTACCACCATTGCATCAACATCCAGCGTGGACACATCTGTCGGCCATACCACTTCGCGCAACAGATCGCCCAGCAGTGGGGCCGCCAGTGCAGAAATCCACTGTTCGTCACGAAATCCTTCGCTTAATTGCCGCACTTTGATGGTCAGTCGAAAACTATCATCGGAGGGGCTACGGCGGACATATCCCTCTTCCTGCAGCGTCTCCAGCAGTCGCCGCACAGTGGTGCGATGCAGGCCGCTGAGTTCCGCCAGCAGCCCGACGCTGGCACCGCCATCAAGTTTATTTAACATATTTAATAACATTAGACCGCGGGTTAAGCCGCGCACGGTTTTGTATTCCGTCTGCTCATTGTTCTGCATATTAATTGACATTTCTATAGTTAAAACAACGTGGTGCACCTGGTGCACATTCGGGCATGTTTTGATTGTAGCCGAAAACACCCTTCCTATACTGAGCGCACAATAAAAAATCATTTACATGTTTTTAACAAAATAAGTTGCGCTGTACTGTGCGCGCAACGACATTTTGTCCGAGTCGTGAGGTACTGAAATGGCAATACAACACCCTGACATCCAGCCTGCTGTTAACCATAGCGTTCAGGTGGCGATCGCTGGTGCCGGCCCGGTTGGGCTGATGATGGCGAACTATCTCGGTCAGATGGGCATTGACGTGCTGGTGGTGGAGAAACTCGATAAGTTGATCGACTACCCGCGTGCGATTGGTATTGATGACGAGGCGCTGCGCACCATGCAGTCGGTCGGCCTGGTCGATAATGTTCTGCCGCACACTACACCGTGGCACGCGATGCGTTTTCTCACCCCAAAAGGCCGCTGTTTTGCTGATATTCAGCCAATGACCGATGAATTTGGCTGGCCGCGCCGTAACGCCTTTATTCAGCCGCAGGTCGATGCGGTGATGCTGGAAGGGGTGTCGCGTTTTCCGAATGTGCGCTGCTTGTTTTCCCGCGAGCTGGAGGCCTTCAGTCAGCAAGATGACGAAGTGACCTTGCACCTGAAAACGGCAGAAGGGCAGCGGGAAATAGTCAAAGCCCAGTGGCTGGTGGCCTGTGATGGTGGGGCAAGTTTTGTCCGTCGCACCCTGAATGTGCCGTTTGAAGGTAAAACTGCGCCAAATCAGTGGATTGTGGTAGATATCGCCAACGATCCGTTAAGTACGCCGCATATCTATTTGTGTTGCGATCCGGTGCGCCCGTATGTTTCTGCCGCGCTGCCTCATGCGGTACGTCGCTTTGAATTTATGGTGATGTCGGGAGAAACCGAAGAACAGCTGCGTGAGCCGCAAAATATGCGCAAGCTGTTAAGCAAAGTGCTGCCTAATCCGGACAATGTTGAATTGATTCGCCAGCGTGTCTACACCCACAACGCGCGACTGGCGCAACGTTTCCGTATTGATCGCGTACTGCTGGCGGGCGATGCCGCGCACATCATGCCGGTATGGCAGGGGCAGGGCTATAACAGCGGTATGCGCGACGCCTTTAACCTCGCCTGGAAACTGGCGTTGGTTATCCAGGGGAAAGCCCGTGATGCGCTGCTCGATACCTATCAACAAGAACGACGCGATCACGCCAAAGCGATGATTGACCTGTCCGTGACGGCGGGCAACGTGCTGGCTCCGCCGAAACGCTGGCAGGGTACGTTACGTGACGGCGTTTCCTGGCTGTTGAATTATCTGCCGCCAGTAAAACGCTACTTCCTCGAAATGCGCTTCAAGCCGATGCCGCAATATTACGGCGGTGCGCTGGTGCGAGAGGGCGAAGCGAAGCACTCTCCGGTCGGCAAGATGTTTATTCAGCCGAAAGTCACGCTGGAAAACGGCGACGTGACGCTGCTCGATAACGCGATCGGCGCGAACTTCGCGGTAATTGGCTGGGGATGCAATCCACTGTGGGGGATGAGCGACGAGCAAATCCAGCAGTGGCGCGCGTTGGGCACCCGCTTCATTCAGGTGGTGCCGGAAGTGCAAATTCATACCGCACAGGATAACCACGACGGCGTACTACGCGTGGGGGATACGCAAGGTCGCCTGCGTAGCTGGTTCGCACAACATAATGCTTCGCTGGTGGTGATGCGCCCGGATCGCTTTGTTGCCGCCACCGCCATTCCGCAAACCCTGGGTAATACGCTGAATAAACTGGCGTCGGTGATGACGCTGACCCGCCCTGATGCCGACGTTTCTGTCGAAAAGGTAGCCTGATATGCACGCTTATCTTCACTGTCTTTCCCACTCGCCGCTGGTGGGATATGTCGACCCGGCGCAAGAGGTACTCGATGAGGTCAATGGCGTGATTGCCAGCGCCCGCGAGCGTATTGCGGCTTTCTCCCCTGAACTGGTGGTGCTGTTTGCGCCAGATCACTACAACGGCTTTTTCTATGACGTGATGCCACCGTTCTGTTTAGGCGTTGGGGCGACGGCAATTGGTGATTTCGGCAGTGCGGCAGGAGAGCTGCCCGTGCCTGTGGAGCTGGCGGAGGCCTGTGCGCATGCCGTCATGAAGAGCGGGATCGATCTTGCCGTTTCTTACTGTATGCAGGTGGACCACGGGTTCGCCCAGCCACTGGAGTTCCTGCTCGGCGGGCTGGATAAGGTGCCAGTTCTGCCTGTGTTCATCAACGGTGTCGCCACGCCGCTGCCCGGTTTCCAGCGTACCCGCATGTTGGGTGAAGCCATTGGACGTTTCACCAGCACTCTCAATAAACGCGTGCTGTTCCTGGGTTCCGGTGGGCTTTCCCATCAGCCGCCGGTGCCCGAACTGGCGAAAGCCGATGCCCATATGCGCGACCGTCTGTTGGGGAGCGGGAAAGATTTACCCGCCAGTGAGCGCGAATTGCGTCAGCAACGGGTGATTAGCGCCGCTGAGAAGTTTGTTGAGGATCAGAGAACTCTGCATCCGCTCAACCCGATTTGGGATAACCAGTTCATGACTTTGCTGGAGCAGGGACGCATACAGGAACTGGATGCCGTCAGTAACGAAGAGCTTTCCGCCATTGCCGGAAAGTCGACACATGAAATCAAAACCTGGGTCGCCGCTTTTGCCGCTATTTCTGCATTTGGCAACTGGCGTAGCGAAGGGCGTTATTACCGCCCAATCCCGGAGTGGATTGCCGGATTTGGCTCGTTAAGCGCCAGAACAGAGAACTGAATATGCAGGAGAAGATGATGAGTTATCAGCCACAAACCGAAGCCGCCACCAGCCGTTTTCTGAATGTAGAAGAAGCGGGTAAAACGCTGCGCATCCATTTTAATGACTGCGGACAAGGCGACGAAACCGTTGTCCTGATGCATGGTTCCGGCCCGGGTGCTACTGGCTGGGCGAATTTCAGCCGCAATATCGATCCGCTGGTAGAGGCGGGCTATCGGGTGATCCTGCTGGATTGTCCGGGTTGGGGCAAGAGCGATTCGATCGTTAATAGTGGTTCACGATCGGATCTTAATGCACGAATCCTGAAAAGCGTGGTGGATCAACTGGATATCGCCAAAATCCACCTGTTGGGCAACTCGATGGGCGGCCATAGTTCTGTGGCGTTCACCCTTAACTGGCCGGAGCGCGTCGGCAAACTGGTGCTGATGGGCGGCGGTACGGGCGGCATGAGTTTGTTTACGCCGATGCCAACCGAAGGTATTAAGCGACTGAATCAGCTTTATCGTCAGCCGACTATCGAAAACCTGAAACTGATGATGGATATCTTCGTTTTTGATACCAGCGATTTGACCGACGCCCTGTATGAAGCGCGCCTGAATAATATGCTGTCGCGCCGCGATCACCTGGAAAACTTCGTTAAGAGCCTGGAAGCTAATCCGAAACAGTTCCCGGATTTTGGCCCACGTCTGGCGGAAATCAAAGCGCAAACCCTGATTGTCTGGGGGCGCAACGACCGCTTTGTGCCGATGGATGCGGGTCTGCGTCTGCTGTCCGGCATTGCCGGTTCTGAACTGCATATCTTCCGCGACTGCGGTCACTGGGCGCAGTGGGAACATGCCGACGCTTTCAATCAACTGGTGCTGAATTTCCTCGCACGCCCTTAAGGAATGGTCATGACGAAGCATACTCTTGAGCAACTGGCGGCGGATTTACGCCGCGCCGCAGAGCAGGGCGAAGCGATTGCACCGCTGCGCGATCTGATTGGTATCGATAACGCTGAAGCGGCTTACGCCATTCAGCACATAAATGTGCAACATGACGTTGCGCAGGGGCGTCGCGTGGTAGGGCGTAAAGTGGGCCTGACACATCCGAAAGTGCAACAACAACTGGGCGTTGATCAACCGGATTTTGGGACGTTATTTGCCGACATGTGTTATGGCGATAACGAAATCATTCCTTTTTCCCGTGTTCTGCAACCCCGCATTGAAGCGGAGATCGCACTGGTGTTGAACCGCGATTTGCCCGCAACCGATATCACCTTCGACGAATTGTATAACGCCATTGAATGGGTACTTCCGGCGCTGGAAGTGGTGGGGAGCCGCATTCGCGACTGGTCGATTCAGTTTGTCGATACCGTGGCAGATAACGCCTCCTGTGGGGTGTATGTCATCGGCGGTCCGGCGCAACGTCCGGCGGGGTTAGACCTGAAAAACTGCGCCATGAAGATGACGCGTAATAACGAAGAGGTTTCTAGCGGGCGCGGCAGCGAATGCCTGGGACATCCGCTTAATGCGGCCGTCTGGCTGGCACGCAAAATGGCCAGTCTGGGTGAACCGCTGCGCACCGGAGATATCATTCTTACCGGGGCATTAGGTCCGATGGTGGCGGTGAATGCGGGCGATCGTTTTGAAGCCCATATTGAAGGCATAGGTTCAGTTGCTGCGACATTTTCAAGCGCAGCCCCAAAAGGAAGTCTGTCATGAGTAAGCGTAAAGTCGCCATTATCGGTTCTGGCAACATTGGCACCGATCTGATGATTAAAATTTTGCGTCACGGTCAGCATCTGGAGATGGCGGTGATGGTTGGCATTGATCCTCAGTCCGACGGTCTGGCGCGCGCCAGACGTATGGGCGTCGCCACCACCCATGAAGGGGTGATCGGACTGATGAACATGCCTGAATTTGCTGATATCGACATTGTATTTGATGCGACCAGCGCCGGTGCTCATGTGAAAAACGATGCCGCTTTACGCGAAGCGAAACCGGATATTCGCTTAATTGACCTGACGCCTGCTGCCATCGGCCCTTACTGCGTGCCGGTGGTTAACCTCGAGGCGAACGTCGATCAACTGAACGTCAACATGGTCACCTGCGGCGGCCAGGCCACCATTCCAATGGTGGCGGCAGTTTCACGCGTGGCGCGTGTTCATTACGCCGAAATTATCGCTTCTATCGCCAGTAAATCTGCCGGACCTGGCACGCGTGCCAATATCGATGAATTTACGGAAACCACTTCCCGAGCCATTGAAGTGGTGGGCGGCGCGGCAAAAGGGAAGGCGATTATTGTGCTTAACCCAGCAGAGCCACCGTTGATGATGCGTGACACGGTGTATGTATTGAGCGACGAAGCTTCACAAGATGATATCGAAGCCTCAATCAATGAAATGGCTGAGGCGGTGCAGGCTTACGTACCGGGTTATCGCCTGAAACAGCGCGTGCAGTTTGAAGTTATCCCGCAGGATAAACCGGTCAATTTACCGGGCGTGGGGCAATTCTCCGGACTGAAAACAGCGGTCTGGCTGGAAGTCGAAGGCTCAGCGCATTATCTGCCTGCCTATGCGGGCAACCTCGACATTATGACTTCCAGTGCGCTGGCGACAGCGGAAAAAATGGCCCAGTCACTGGCGCGCAAGGCAGGAGAAGCGGCATGAACGGTAAAAAACTTTATATCTCGGACGTCACATTGCGTGACGGTATGCACGCCATTCGTCATCAGTATTCGCTGGAAAACGTTCGCCAGATTGCCAAAGCACTGGACGATGCCCGTGTGGATTCGATTGAAGTGGCCCACGGCGACGGTTTGCAAGGTTCCAGCTTTAACTATGGTTTCGGCGCACATAGCGACCTTGAATGGATTGAAGCGGCGGCGGATGTGGTGAAGCACGCCAAAATCGCGACGTTGTTGCTGCCAGGAATCGGCACTATTCACGATCTGAAAAATGCCTGGCAGGCTGGCGCGCGGGTGGTTCGTGTGGCAACGCACTGTACCGAAGCTGATGTTTCCGCCCAGCATATTCAGTATGCCCGCGAGCTCGGAATGGACACCGTTGGTTTTCTGATGATGAGCCATATGACCACGCCGGAGAATCTCGCCAAGCAGGCAAAGCTGATGGAAGGCTACGGTGCGACCTGTATTTATGTGGTGGATTCTGGCGGTGCGATGAACATGAGCGATATCCGTGACCGTTTCCGCGCCCTGAAAGCAGAGCTGAAACCAGAAACGCAAACTGGCATGCACGCTCACCATAACCTGAGTCTTGGCGTGGCGAACTCTATCGCGGCGGTGGAAGAGGGCTGCGACCGAATCGACGCCAGCCTCGCGGGAATGGGCGCGGGCGCAGGTAACGCACCGCTGGAAGTGTTTATTGCCGCCGCGGATAAACTGGGCTGGCAGCATGGGACCGATCTCTATGCGTTAATGGATGCCGCCGACGACCTGGTGCGTCCGTTGCAGGATCGACCGGTACGAGTCGATCGCGAAACGCTGGCGCTGGGATACGCTGGTGTTTACTCGAGCTTCCTGCGTCACTGTGAAACGGCGGCGGCGCGTTATGGCTTAAGTGCGGTGGATATTCTCGTTGAGCTGGGCAAACGCCGGATGGTTGGCGGCCAGGAGGATATGATCGTTGACGTGGCGCTGGATCTGCGCAACAACAAATAATATTGACTGCCGAGAACGTGCATTTTGTATGCCCATCCCAGCACGACTGCCGGATGCGGCGTGAACGCCTTATCCGGCCTACGGATGGCGTGAGAATTTGTAGGTCTGATAAGACGCGTTAGCGTCGCATCAGGCATCTGCGCACGACTGCCGGATGCGGCGTGAACGCCTTATCCGGCCTACGGATGGCGCGGGAATTTGTAGGCCTGATAAGACGCGTTAGCGTCGCATCAGGCATCTGCGCACGACTGCCGGATGCGGCGTAAACGCCTTATCCTGCCTACGGATGGCGCGGGAATTTGTAGGCCTGATAAGACGCGTTAGCGTCGCATCAGGCATCTGCACACGACTGCCGGATGCGGTAAACGTCTTATCCGGCCTACATTTCGCCCGTAGGCAGTCATTAAATAGTTCTGATTACGCGGCTGGCAATGTATCAGTCGCGATTCACCTGCACTCGCAACGAGGTTCATCTTATGTCGACTCGTACCCCTTCATCATCTTCATCCCGCTTGATGCTGACCATCGGGCTTTGTTTTTTGGTCGCTCTGATGGAAGGGCTGGATCTTCAGGCGGCTGGCATTGCGGCGGGTGGCATCGCCCAGGCTTTTGCACTCGATAAAATGCAAATGGGCTGGATATTCAGCGCCGGAATACTCGGTTTGCTACCCGGCGCGTTGGTTGGCGGAATGCTGGCGGACCGTTATGGTCGCAAGCGCATTTTGATTGGCTCAGTTGCGCTGTTTGGTTTGTTCTCACTGGCAACGGCGATTGCCTGGGATTTCCCCTCACTGGTCTTTGCGCGGCTGATGACCGGTGTCGGGCTGGGGGCGGCGTTGCCGAATCTTATCGCCCTGACGTCTGAAGCCGCGGGTCCACGTTTTCGTGGGACGGCAGTGAGCCTGATGTATTGCGGTGTTCCCATTGGCGCGGCGCTGGCGGCGACACTGGGTTTCGCGGGGGCAAACTTAGCATGGCAAACGGTGTTTTGGGTAGGTGGTGTGGTGCCGTTGATTCTGGTGCCGCTATTAATGCGCTGGCTGCCGGAGTCGGCGGTTTTCGCTGGCGAAAAACAGTCTGCGCCACCACTGCGTGCCTTATTTGCGCCAGAAACGGCAACCGCGACGCTGCTGCTGTGGTTGTGTTATTTCTTCACTCTGCTGGTGGTCTACATGTTGATCAACTGGCTACCGCTACTTTTGGTGGAGCAAGGATTCCAGCCATCGCAGGCGGCAGGGGTGATGTTTGCCCTGCAAATGGGGGCGGCAAGCGGGACGTTAATGTTGGGCGCATTGATGGATAAGCTGCGTCCAGTAACCATGTCGCTACTGATTTATAGCGGCATGTTAGCTTCGCTGCTGGCGCTTGGAACGGTGTCGTCATTTAACGGTATGTTGCTGGCGGGATTTGTCGCGGGGTTGTTTGCGACAGGTGGGCAAAGCGTTTTGTATGCCCTGGCACCGTTGTTTTACAGTTCGCAGATCCGCGCAACAGGTGTGGGAACAGCCGTGGCGGTAGGGCGTCTGGGGGCTATGAGCGGTCCGTTACTGGCCGGGAAAATGCTGGCATTAGGCACTGGCACGGTCGGCGTAATGGCCGCTTCTGCACCGGGTATTCTTGTTGCTGGGTTGGCGGTGTTTATTTTGATGAGCCGGAGATCACGAATACAGCCGTGCGCCGATGCCTGACGTGCCTTATTAGGCAGGGGCGAAAGGGACTTCACCCCAATACACCTACGGCGTTTACAGGTATACTCGCTAAAAATTATTCAGCGGGTTTGGAAACAAAGATGGCAAAACTTACCTTACAAGAGCAGTTGCTCAAAGCAGGATTAGTCACCAGCAAAAAAGCGGCGAAGGTGGAGAGAACGGCGAAAAAATCGCGCGTTCAGGCGCGTGAAGCTCGGGCGGCGGTAGAAGAAAATAAAAAGGCACAGCTTGAGCGTGATAAACAGCTTAGCGAACAGCAAAAACAAGCGGCGTTGGCGAAAGAATATAAAGCTCAGGTGAAGCAGCTTATTGAAATGAACCGAATCACCATTGCCAATGGCGATATTGGTTTTAACTTCACTGACGGCAATCTGATTAAGAAGATTTTTGTCGATAAGCTCACACAGGCGCAGTTGATTAATGGTCGTCTGGCGATTGCCCGCTTGTTGGTCGATAACAATAGCGAAGGTGAATACGCCATTATTCCCGCCAGCGTTGCCGATAAAATTGCTCAGCGCGATGCCAGCAGTATAGTGTTGCACAGCGCGCTCAGCGCCGAAGAGCAGGATGAAGACGACCCGTATGCCGACTTCAAAGTGCCTGATGATTTGATGTGGTAAACATAGATAAGTCGTGCGCAGATGCCTGATGCGACGCTATGCGCGTCTTATCAGGCCTACGGTTTATGGGCGAAGTGTAGACCGGATAAGGCGTTCACGCCGCATCCGGCAGTCGTGCGCCATGCCTGATGCGACGCTTTGCGCGTCTTATCAGGCCTACGGTTTACGGGCGAAGTGTAGGCCGGATAAGGCGTTCACGCCGCATCCGGCAGTCGTGCACTATTATCAACGCATATTCAGTTTATTGGCGTGGTAGGCAATATGCTCGCCAATAAAACTGGAGACAAAATAATAGCTGTGATCATAACCCTCGTGATAACGGATTAACGTCTTGATATTCATCTCCTGGCAGATCTTTTCAAGATTTGGAGTCCGCAGCTGTTCTGCGTAAAAATCATCACTCAACCCCTGATCAACCATGATTTCCGCAACGCGTTGACCTTGTGAAATAAGACTCACCGGGTCGTAATCCAACCAGGCATCTTTATTTTCAGCAAGATATGCAGCAAAGGCTTGCTGTCCCCACGGCACTTGCGATGGGGAGACAATGGGCGAAAACGCCGAGACGCTGACATATTCATCTGGGTTACGTAACGCCAGCACCAGCGCGCCCAGCCCGCCCATAGAATGACCAGAGATAGACTTTTTGGCCGTTGCCGGAAAATGATGCATCACTAAATCCGGCAGCTCGTTGCGGATATAGTCATACATTTTGTAATGTTCATTCCACGGCGCTTGCGTCGCGTTCAGGTAAAACCCGGCACCTTGCCCGAGATCGTAACGGTCAGCATCTGCGACATGACTGCCTCGCGGACTGGTGTCCGGCGCAACAACAATAATGTTGTGCTCAGCCGCGTAACGCTGCATCCCCGATTTAGTAATGAAATTCTGCTCGTTGCAGGTCAGGCCTGAAAGCCAGTACAGCACCGGCAATTTTTCATTCGCGGCTTTTGGTGGGAGATAGACGCCGACATTCATTTCACATTTCAGTGATTGGGAATAATGCCGATACACATTTTGCCAGCCGCCAAAGCTGGCATGTTTTTCAATGAGTTCCATCAGTCATTATCTCACGGTTAATCCCCCGGACGGCTGCCCGGGGAGAGTATTAAGAACCCCCGCCTGAACTGGACGGGGTAAACCTGCGGGAAATCAGTAACGAATTACGGTTCGAATGGATTTGCCTTCATGCATCAGGTCGAAGGCGTCATTAATTTCATCCAGGCTCATGGTATGCGTGACAAACGGTTCCAGATCGATATCACCTTTCATCGCATCTTCAACCATGCCCGGTAACTGGGAACGACCTTTCACGCCGCCAAACGCGGAACCTTTCCATACGCGACCGGTGACCAACTGGAATGGTCGGGTGGAGATTTCCTGACCGGCACCTGCTACCCCGATGATCACCGACTGACCCCAGCCGCGGTGCGCACTTTCCAGCGCCGCACGCATCACGTTGACGTTACCGATGCATTCAAAGGTATGGTCGATACCCCATTTGTTGATATCCAGCAGGACATCTTTAATCGGTTTGTCGTAGTCATTCGGGTTAATGCAGTCGGTAGCACCGAAGCGACGCGCCAGATCGAATTTCTTCGGGTTCGTATCAATAGCGATAATCCGACCCGCTTTCGCCTGACGCGCGCCCTGAACCACTGCCAGACCAATCGCGCCAAGACCAAACACGGCAACAGAATCACCTGGCTGGACTTTAGCTGTGTTGTGCACCGCGCCAATACCGGTGGTCACGCCACAGCCCAGCAGGCAGACGTGTTCATGGTTTGCTTCTGGATTAATTTTGGCCAGAGACACTTCCGCGACCACGGTGTATTCACTGAATGTAGAGCACCCCATGTAGTGATAAAGCGGCTGCCCGTTGTAAGAAAAACGGGTGGTGCCGTCTGGCATCAAGCCTTTACCCTGGGTTTCGCGAACCGCAACACAGAGGTTAGTTTTGCCAGAACGACAGAACTCACACTCGCCGCACTCCGCGGTGTAAAGCGGGATCACATGGTCGCCAGGTTTGACGCTGGTTACGCCTTCACCGACTTCAACCACAACGCCGGCCCCTTCGTGACCGAGAACCACCGGGAATACACCTTCCGGGTCATCCCCGGAGAGGGTAAATGCGTCGGTATGGCAAACGCCGGTATGGGTGACTTTAATCAGCACTTCACCTTTTTTCGGTGGTGCAACGTCAATTTCAACGATTTCCAGCGGTTTACCGGGAGCAAATGCAACGGCAGCACGTGATTTCATCTCTCGCTCTTCCTCAATATGGTAATAGATTCAGCTATTTAAGATAGGCTCGAACCAGTTCAATAGTGTCGTCAACGGATTGGCTGACTTCGCGGCTGTAGCAGTCATTTCGGTCAAACGTTTCCCGGATATGGCTTTCAAGCACTTCTGCCATCAGCCCATTAGCCGCGCCCCGAACGGCAGCGATCTGTTGGAGTATGGCACGGCATTCGGCATCACCCTCCAGCGACCGTTCCAGAGCATCAATCTGCCCTCGAATACGACGAACTCGAGTAAGGACCTTTTTCTTCTCTTCCGGAGTACTGGGCATTTCGCACCTCATTATCTGCACGCAATATACTATAGGGGGGTATGCTATATGTCAATGCATACCCCCCTATAGTATATAATACTGGAGAATAAAATTTATCCGGTGAATGTGGTCGGAAAACAAAGAGGAAAGGGGGGGGCTAATCGGCAGGGAAGGCCGCCCCGGATAGCGGGCGGCAGAAGGAATCAGAATTTCCAGGTCAGATGGGCTGCAAGTTGCAGACCGTTATAATCATCGGTTGGGGTGTCGTACCACACTTTACCTGCCGTCAGCCCGAGATTAAGTTGCTCAGTCAGCGGTTGAATACGTTGCAGACTGACGCTCTTCATGCTGCCGTAGCGTGTTTCTGGCGTCCAGTCATAGGTGTAAGCGCCTGTTCCGCGGCTTAGCCATAGTTGCGTATAACCAGTGCCGCGCGGGTCATTCAGACGCACGGAAATCATATTGCTATAACTACCACCTGCATCGCTGGAGTCATAATGGGTATAGCGGTAGCTGGTGATCACCGGGCCAGTATAGAGTGATACGCCGCCTTGCCAGGCATCGACTTCGACATCATCGTAATATTTAGTGTAGCGATAACCGGTCGTGAAAAGCGTTTTTGGCAACAGGGCCAGGTTAATATCCTGACGAAAATCCTGGCGGGCAAAGACCGGCGTATTATCCGCAAAGGCAATACCCGTTCGGGTTGTCAGCCAGTTATTCCATTTATACCAGACCGCACCCTGACCGCGAGTGGCATTGAAATGTTCAGTTTCATAATCACGACGCCCCTGGGAAAGATTAAAAAGCAGCGTTGCGTTTTCAACTTTCGCCACCAGTTCAGCATACGCTAAATTACGGTTGCCATGATCGCCAGAATAATCGGTAAAATCGTAGCCCGCGGTAATGGAAGTTAACCCGGCATAAGCGGGCAATGCGCTAAAAATGGCCGCCGCTAATAACGTCCGTTTTATCATTTTAATCTCCTGTACGGATAAGTTCTTGTCGGAGTGAATAAGTTCCGGCAGGTAAATTACGTTCTACAATCACGCGCGGGCCAAGTTGCGTGTTCGGGGAAATAATTCGCCCAGGCAAAATTATAACTTGTACGCCAAGGCGTGAACGCTGCCCGATATAACAACCTAATTTATCGCATCCGGTAGCGATAATTCCCTCTGGAGTTCGAACAGACACAGGCTGTTCATCCAGACGATGATTACTGGTACGTACTTGTGCGCCCAAATATGCCTGGTTTGCAACTACCGAGTCGGCAATAAAACATTGCGGACCAATCGTTGCTTCCGCTTCAATAACCGCATTTTTAATTTCGGTGGCAAAACCAATTTTTACACCATTGCTGATTATTGTGCCAGGACGAATAAACGCATAATTACCTATCAGGCAGTTTGCGCCAATCACTACCGGACCCTGAATAACGGCACCATGACAAATACGGGTATTCGCGCCGATAACAACTTCACCTGCAGTTTCATCAATAATTACCTGGTCTGCAATCTGAATATTTTTCTCTTTAACATTAAGCTTCAGATAGTTTTTCAGTTCCTGTGACAGAAGGTTGGGAATAAGCGGTTGACGCTTCCACCAGTGCGGAATAGCGGGTGGGTTTGTCGCGCTGAGGTTCGCGTCCAGTAAAAAAGGCAATAAGTCCATAAATAATCCAGATGGCATAAGCTAATAATACATACACAACGGAAAGCGGCGCTAAAGGCACCAACAACCAGCAACGATGAAACCAGGCGCTAAAAGCACCAATAACACAAACTACGCCGACCCAGATAAGCGGAAACATTGCCAACACCACACCATGCGGCCCGGTGGTGATGAATTCATTAAACCAGGTAGTGAGATAAATCCCAACGCCATAAATCACAACCAACAGCATAGGAAATATACTGAAGATACCGAAGCGGCTAAATAAAAGCCTTTTATGCAGGCGCATACAGACCGCGTAGCCCACAATCCAACGCCGCCAGCGACGCCACTCCTCACGCGGACTGTTGCATTCCTGTGGGTATACGATGCAGCGATTCGCCTGCCGAATACGGTAGCCGTTTGCCACTAATGTCCAGGTGAGATCAAGGTCTTCGACTTTAGTACGATCCGAGAAACCGAACTTACGCAATACATCAGTACGGAACATTCCGCAGGCACCGCTGATAATAAACGGTGCGCCGCCCAGGAGCTGCTGTAGCGTGCGCTTCATAACAATCATCGGCAACTTTACGGTCGCGCGGATGTGCGGTAACAGCCCCGCGCCTTTCAACGCAGTAGAGGGAATGCCGCCTACGGCATCAGCACCGCGCTCAATTTCTGCCAGCATATAGCCCATTCCGTCTTGATCGGGCGGAACATAGGTGTCGGCATCACTTAAAAAAACCTGGTCGCAGGTGGCATAATTGAGGCCATTCATCAGCGCACCACCTTTACCGGTATTTTTTTGCGTGACGGCAACAAAGCGGTCGCCCCATTTGCGTTTGACTTCCGCCATGACCGCTTCGGTATTGTCCGTGGAGCCGTCGTTAACGCAAATTACCCGGCAAAAATAAGGGTTACGCAGTAGATTATCCAGTGACTGCGCCAGACACGGGCCTTCGTTATACGCAGGTATAATGGCGTCAATACAGCCTTTCTTTTGACTGGGTTTACGTCTTAGCGTACTTAAAAACCATAGCAACATTGCTATGGACATACAGATAAATATCCAGGTTTTCATGCAATTTGCTCAAAGAATCATTTTATGAATTACAAAGCCTTCACCCAGATCGCTATTGACCTGTTGCCCGCGAAATTGTGCAACTGCACGCAGGCGATCATGACGCATATAATCGCGTCGTTCCTGGCTTTTATGTTTTTTTAATGCAGCAAGTTTGACTGTGAAATATTCTTCTTTAACGGATTCAAAAACCTGAGGCATAAATGAAAGCCAGGTACTTGGGGTTTCGTAGCCGAGAATTTGTGGAATAGTGCGGCAGGCAACCATTGAAGCTTGATAAACAGCGAGATGATCCTGATGGCGGTCGGCATCATGCATGGTATATACCCGCATGATTTCAACATCAGAAGGAATTTGATTTTTAATGATGTCTTCCAGGGCGGAAATCATATCATTGAGCTGTAAATGAGCGCGGGTGTCAGCAAAATTAAGATGAATAGTTTGGTGGCACCCTAATATCTTTAGGGCGTTGCGCGATTCTTCATGGCGATCGATTATTCCATCTGTGCCAGAGTTGCCGGTAGTCATCACCACGGCTGCGATATAAATTCCTTTTTGCGCAAGACGAGCAAGCGATGCGCCACAGCCTAATTCTATATCGTCAGGATGTGCGCCAATAGCAAGGATACCCTTTCTTTTATTTGCCGAAGAAAGGAGGGCTGAATCTAAAACCTTATCCACTTAATGACACTCCATTTTATTTATTATACTACAAGCACAACGATGCACTCAGAGACGTAATCTCTGGCGCAGCCAGATGTTAATTTATAAATGTTAAATGTTGCTAATAACTGAAAAGCAAGGGCTTTCAGACCCGGGGGTTCGACTGGGTAATGTTTCTATGCAATTCATATGTTAAGTGTTTGTATGTTTGGTATGTATAGTTATTTTGTTTTATACATTGTATTTAGATGTGATTTAGTTTGTCAATTAATTGCATTTAAAAAATATGTTCTGTGAACAAGCATTGTTTATATACATTATGTGAATGTAATATGCGAGTGATTGAGAATGATACAGTGATATATACAATGCGAATATAATAGTTTTATTATATGTATTGATATTGATAGAAATAATGAAGTAATAAATCTCGTAATGTGGTTGTTTATGCATCACTAAAATGAAGTGTAGTAATTTTCCCAATTGTTAGAACGGAGTAATTGCATATTTAATCTTTCCTTTGCCGTTTTTTTGCTAAGAATAAAATCATCTGTGCGATAACGACTAATTCTTTTAATGAATGTTTTTATTCCTGAATACTGCTCCCATAACAAGACAGGGGAGCAGACAATCATGGCAATTTCATCGCGTAACACACTTCTTGCCGCACTGGCATTCATCGCTTTTCAGGCACAGGCGGTGAACGTCACCGTGGCGTATCAAACCTCAGCCGAACCGGCGAAAGTGGCTCAGGCCGACAACACCTTTGCTAAAGAAAGCGGAGCAACCGTGGACTGGCGTAAGTTTGACAGCGGAGCCAGCATCGTGCGGGCGCTGGCTTCAGGCGACGTGCAAATCGGCAACCTCGGTTCCAGCCCGTTAGCGGTTGCAGCCAGCCAACAGGTGCCGATTGAAGTCTTCTTGCTGGCGTCAAAACTGGGTAACTCCGAAGCGCTGGTGGTAAAGAAAACTATCAGCAAACCGGAAGATCTGATTGGCAAACGCATCGCCGTACCGTTTATCTCCACCACCCACTACAGCCTGCTGGCGGCGCTGAAACACTGGGGCATTAAACCTGGGCAAGTGGAGATTGTGAACCTGCAGCCGCCCGCGATTATCGCTGCATGGCAGCGGGGAGATATTGATGGTGCTTATGTCTGGGCACCGGCGGTTAACGCCCTGGAAAAAGACGGCAAAGTGCTGACCGATTCTGAACAGGTCGGGCAGTGGGGCGCGCCGACACTGGACGTCTGGGTGGTGCGCAAAGATTTTGCCGAGAAACATCCTGAGGTGGTGAAAGCGTTCGCTAAAAGCGCCATCGATGCTCAGCAACCGTACATTGCTAACCCAGACGCGTGGCTGAAACAGCCGGAAAACATCAGCAAACTGGCGCGTTTAAGCGGCGTGCCGGAAGGTGACGTTCCGGGGCTGGTGAAGGGGAATACCTATCTGACGCCACAGCAACAAACGGCAGAACTGACCGGACCGGTGAACAAAGCGATCATCGACACCGCGCAGTTTTTGAAAGAGCAGGGCAAGGTCCCGGCTGTAGCGAATGATTACAGCCAGTACGTTACCTCGCGCTTCGTGCAATAAAAGGAGGCGCAGATGCTGCAAATCTCTCATCTTTACGCCGATTATGGTGGCAAACCGGCACTGGAAGATATCAACCTGACGCTGGAAAGCGGTGAGCTACTGGTGGTGCTGGGGCCGTCCGGCTGCGGTAAAACCACCCTGCTGAATCTGATTGCCGGTTTTGTGCCTTATCAGCACGGCAGCATTCAACTGGCGGGTAAGCGTATTGAGGGGCCGGGAGCAGAGCGCGGCGTGGTTTTTCAGAATGAAGGGCTGCTACCGTGGCGCAATGTCCAGGACAACGTGGCGTTCGGCCTGCAACTGGCAGGTATAGAGAAAATGCAGCGACTGGAAATCGCGCACCAGATGCTGAAAAAAGTGGGGCTGGAAGGAGCAGAAAAACGCTACATCTGGCAGCTCTCCGGCGGTCAACGTCAGCGGGTGGGCATTGCTCGCGCGCTGGCGGCAAATCCCCAGCTGTTATTACTCGACGAACCGTTTGGTGCGCTGGATGCCTTCACCCGCGACCAGATGCAAACCCTGCTGCTGAAACTCTGGCAGGAGACGGGCAAGCAGGTGCTGTTGATTACCCACGATATAGAAGAAGCGGTGTTTATGGCGACTGAACTGGTTCTGCTTTCACCCGGCCCTGGCCGCGTGCTGGAGCGGCTGCCGCTCAACTTTGCTCGCCGCTTTGTTGCGGGAGAGTCGAGCCGCAGCATCAAGTCCGATCCACAATTCATCGCCATGCGCGAATATGTTTTAAGCCGCGTATTTGAGCAGCGGGAGGCGTTCTCATGAGTGTGCTCATTAATGAAAAACTGCATTCGCATCGGCTGAAATGGCGCTGGCCGCTCTCGCGTCAGGTGACCTTAAGCATTGGCACGTTAGCGGTTTTGCTCACTGTATGGTGGGTGGTGGCAGCGCTGCAACTGATTAGCCCGCTGTTTTTGCCGCCACCGCAACAGGTACTGGCAAAACTGCTCACCATTGCCGGGCCGCAGGGATTTATGGACGCCACGCTGTGGCAGCATCTGGCCGCCAGCCTGACGCGCATTGTGCTGGCGCTACTCGCGGCGGTGGTGATCGGTATTCCGGTCGGGATCGCCATGGGGCTAAGCCCGACGGTGCGCGGCATTCTGGATCCGGTAATCGAACTTTATCGTCCGGTGCCGCCGCTGGCTTATTTGCCGCTGATGGTGATCTGGTTTGGTATTGGTGAAACCTCGAAGATCTTACTGATCTATTTAGCGATTTTTGCACCGGTGGCGATGTCGGCGCTGGCGGGGGTGAAAAGCGCGCAGCAGGTTCGCATTCGTGCCGCCCAGTCGCTGGGAGCCAGCCGTGCGCAGGTGCTGTGGTTTGTCATTTTGCCCGGCGCGCTGCCGGAAATCCTCACCGGATTACGCATTGGTCTGGGTGTGGGCTGGTCTACGCTGGTAGCGGCGGAGCTGATTGCCGCGACGCGCGGTTTAGGATTTATGGTTCAGTCAGCGGGTGAATTTCTCGCGACTGACGTGGTGCTGGCGGGGATCGCGGTGATTGCGATTATCGCCTTTCTTTTAGAACTGGGTTTGCGCGCGTTACAGCGCCGTCTGACGCCCTGGCATGGAGAAGTACAATGAGTGAACGTCTGAGCATTACCCCGCTGGGGCCGTATATCGGCGCACAAATTTCGGGTGCCGACCTGACGCGCCCGTTAAGCGATAATCAGTTTGAACAGCTTTACCATGCGGTGCTGCGCCATCAGGTGGTGTTTCTGCGCGATCAAACTATTACGCCGCAGCAGCAACGCGCGCTGGCCCAGCGTTTTGGCGAACTGCATATTCACCCTGTTTACCCTCATGCCGAAGGGGTTGACGAGATCATCGTGCTGGATACCCATAACGATAATCCGCCGGATAACGACAACTGGCATACCGATGTGACATTTATTGAAACGCCACCCGCAGGGGCGATTCTGGCAGCTAAAGAGTTACCTTCGACCGGCGGTGATACGCTCTGGACCAGCGGTATTGCGGCCTATGAGGCGCTCTCTGTTCCCTTCCGCCAGCTGCTGAGCGGGCTGCGTGCGGAGCATGATTTCCGTAAATCGTTCCCGGAATACAAATACCGCAAAACCGAGGAGGAACATCAACGCTGGCGCGAGGCGGTCGCGAAAAATCCTCCGTTGCTACATCCGGTGGTGCGAACGCATCCGGTGAGCGGTAAACAGGCGCTGTTTGTGAATGAAGGCTTTACTACGCGAATTGTCGATGTCAGCGAGAAAGAGAGCGAAGCCTTGTTAGGCTTTTTATTCGCCCATATCACTAAACCGGAGTTTCAGGTGCGTTGGCGCTGGCAACCGAATGATATTGCGATTTGGGATAACCGCGTGACTCAGCACTATGCCAATGCCGATTACCTGCCACAGCGGCGGATTATGCATCGGGCGACGATCCTTGGGGATAAACCGTTTTATCGGGCGGGGTGATACGAGTGCGGACGGTTCCCTCGCCCCCTTGGGGAGAGGGTTAGGGTGAGGGGGCGTTCACCGTACTTTCAACAGGTTAACTCCCCCTTTCTGAGAGGAAAAAAATTAACGCAGAATCTTCTTCTCAGCCAAATCCAGCGCAAAGTAGCTGAAAATCAGATCCGCACCCGCACGCTTAATCGAACCTAAGCTTTCGAGCACGACTTTCTCTTCATCTATAGCACCCGCCAGCGCGGCGAACTTAATCATCGCGTACTCACCGCTCACCTGATACGCGCCAATCGGCAATTCAGTACGTTCACGCAGCTCACGCACGATGTCGAGGTATGCTCCAGCAGGTTTAACCATCAGGCAGTCTGCGCCCTGGGCTTCATCCAGCAGTGATTCACGAATCGCCTCGCGACGGTTCATTGGGTTCATCTGATAGCTTTTGCGGTCGCCTTTTAATGCGCTTCCGGCAGCTTCACGGAACGGACCATAAAAGGAAGAGGCGAACTTGGTCGAATACGACATAATCGCCGTATCTTTAAAGCCTGCAGCGTCCAGCGCCTGGCGAATAGCCTGTACCTGGCCATCCATCGCGGCGGAAGGGGCGATGAAGTCTGCGCCTGCAGCAGCTGCAACCACGGCTTGCTTGCCTAAATTTTCCAGAGTCGCGTCGTTGTCGACGCCATGCTCGCACAGCACACCGCAGTGACCGTGAGAAGTGTATTCACAGAAGCAGGTGTCTGACATGACGATCATTTCTGGCACGGTCTGCTTGCAGATGCGCGACATACGCGCCACCAGTCCATCTTCCCGCCAGGCATCGCTGCCGGTTTCATCGGTATGGTGAGAGATGCCAAAAGTCATCACGGAACGAATACCGGCGTTGGCGATGCGTTCAATTTCGCGTGCCAGATGTTTCTCTGGAATGCGCATCACGCCTGGCATGGCTTCAACGGCTTTGTAGTCGTCAATTTCTTCTTCAACAAAGATCGGCAACACCAGGTCGTTAAGGCTAAGTGTTGTCTCTTCAAACATAGCGCGCAGCGCAGGAGATTTGCGCAGGCGACGAGGGCGTTGGATTAAGTCTGTCATGGTCTGCCTGATGTTTGTGGAATTAAGGTGCACAGTATACCTGAAGCGGGGCAGGAGTGTTTTACGAAAGTTGTCGCGATGTTGACAAGAAGAGAATGAAAGAGAGACCAGGACATCGTTGTAATAGAAATAGCAATAATTTCATATTCGCTGAAAATATTTTTAATCTTTATTAATAGCTCTTGGTTATTATTTTGGGAGTTTGGTTGCCCTGCTATAAATTGAATAATTAAAACTTTGTTGCATATTGATAGGATATTTATCTGGTTTGTGTCTGTGATATTTGTGACGCGTATGTATCAAAAATAACATCATCTGCAACATATTGAAATATGGTGTTTTTATCAATTCGATGCGTGTTTTTCTCCATAAATTATATATGTCCACATTCGGACTTAGGGGAAAGAATAATTGAACCATTCGTCTGTAACACAGCATAATCGTTAGCGCGAAACATAATATGTTTTCTATGCATTGATAATTGATGGATCAACTTATTACGTCCCTGAGGAGGGATGACAAATGCACTCCTGGAAAAAGAAACTTGTAGTATCACAATTAGCATTGGCTTGCACTCTGGCTATCACCTCTCAGGCTAATGCAACTACTTATAACACCTGGACTTATTACGACAATCCAACTACTGCTCTTGACTGGAGCAATATGGATTTACCGGGTACTGTAGATGGTAACTATGTGAATTATAGTGGCTTTGTCTACTATAACAACACAAACGGTGATTTCGATACCACCTTTAATGGTGACACTGTTAACGGGGCTATCTCTACATATTACCTGAATCATGATTTTACTGATGGAACAACAAACCAGTTGAACATCAGCAACTCCCTGATTCATGGTTCAATCACTTCAATGCTGCCTATGGGTGAAAGCAGTGATGGTCATTATGTATATCAGTTCTCTGAATACGGTACTGATCGCGTAATTGATGATAATTGGCATGATGGTGATGTATTCACTTTAAATATTGCTAATTCTACAATTGATGACGATTACGAAGGTTTATACTTCACTGATTCATATCTGAATGGTGACGTTACCAAATATACTAACGAAACCTTCCGTACCCCAGCTGGTGAAGGTGAAGAATACGCCGGTTTGTTTGCAAACGGTGGTGTCGGTCTTGGGCTGGCAGTGAATCTTGATGTCGAAAGTAACATCAATATTTCTAACAACTCCCGTGTTGCTGGTATCAGCCTGACTCAGGGTAATACCGTAAACAATACTTACACTACTGAATCTCATACTTGGGATAACAATATCTCAGTTATCGATTCCACAGTGACTTCAGGTTCTGTAACTACTCTGGAAGACAGTGGTTTCTATGGACTGACCCCACCCCGGTAGACGATCCTGCCCTATAGTTTGAGTATAGGGGGAGCATATGGGCACACCACGATTTACACCTGAATTTAAGGAAGAAGCCGTCCGACAGATAACGGAACGCGGTTATTCCGTTGCCGAAGTATCTGATCGTCTGGGCGTTTCTGCCCACAGCCTCTACAAGTGGCTACGGGCTATCAAACCGGATAACAGCGAGCAGCATGCCCGGGATTTACTGGAAGCCAAAAGCGAGATCCTGAAACTACGGGCGCAGCTAAAACGTACCGAAGAAGAACGGGATATCCTGAAAAAGGCCGCGCG
>OIEX01000321.1_pt1 | contig 22862 bp, 20 predicted proteins | sample 1581911 | NCBI WGS metagenome assembly OIEX01 (sample SAMN07977761, study PRJEB24534) | human gut metagenome | reverse complement strand
TCAATCCACGCACCCGCGAAGGGTGCGACCATGTTCCATAAGTTCCAAGAAATTCCAACTTTCATTTCAATCCACGCACCCGCGAAGGGTGCGACAAGACTATGGGATATGAGGAAGAGGTGGACGAGATATTTCAATCCACGCACCCGCGAAGGGTGCGACTTTGTGTTTTCAAAATTATCTCCATTCTTCGAAAATTTCAATCCACGCACCCGCGAAGGGTGCGACCCGTAAGATGCTGTGCCATTAGCTGTTTTAAGCTTATTTCAATCCACGCACCCGCGAAGGGTGCGACCCCTTCTCATCTTCACCCCTAAAACAATTTAATTAATTTCAATCCACGCACCCGCGAAGGGTGCGACTATCTGACGGAAATCCCATTCCAGTTTGGTCATTATTATTTCAATCCACGCACCCGCGAAGGGTGCGACGCGTTTTCTTTTTTAAGAGGTATAATTGTATTAATATTTCAATCCACGCACCCGCGAAGGGTGCGACGTAGTTTTTCATTATTAGCATTAAGCACACCAGATATTTCAATCCACGCACCCGCGAAGGGTGCGACTGTATTTTTTAGCCTTTTTCTACTACTAATAAATACAGCTAATCATTTTTGAAAGAGTTTTGTCTCTTTTTTTATTAGTTTTTATGAGCTAGTCCCAAAACTTTTATGTCCAGCTTCAAGTCTCATAATTTTATAATATTAATAAATCTTTTTCTGGGTTATAGGAATTATCTCTACCAAGAGTTTCGACTCTATTCTCCCAATTTTTTCCTAAATTGTAAATTCTTATTGAGTCTTTTTTTGGATCAATAATTTTTTCTAATTTGTTTTTAATAAGAACTAAATCTGCAGGATAAATATTTAGTTCGAAAACAGAATTTTGAACTCTTTGTCCGTAATCTAAACAAACTTTTGCAACCTGCCTTAATCGTCTTTTGCCATCACTTGACACTGTTTCTACATCATAGGTTATTAGTACTTGCATTTTAGCCTCCCATCATAAAGGGTGGATAGGATTCTATGTCTCCTCTAAGATACGAATTTAATAACATCGCTTGAACATGGGGAAGTAGCCCTATTTTTATATTTTCTTCTATAAAGGGATGATATATTTCTTCTTGCTCTCTTTTGTTCCAATTTTCTAGAACTATTTGTCTGCCATTATCGTTTAAAAGTGTGGCGCCATTTTCTTTTACCTCAAAATGATTCTTGTTTATTCTATTTAAGTTTATCATTGATAGTGTAAATTTATCAACTAGAAAGGCTCGCATCTCTTCTATTAAGTCAAGTGCCATGCTAACTCTTCCCGGTCTATCCGTATGAAAGAACCCTGCATAGGAATCTATCCCTACACCTTCAAGGGCTGCGGCAATATTATTTGTAAGTAGTGAATATAGAAAGGATATTAGGGCGTTGAACCTGTCCATTGGAGGTCTTTTGCTTCTATCAAGAAAGAAGAAATCTTCACGCTGTTTTATTATTAATTCATCTAAGACCGAAAAGTACTCTCTAGCTATTATTCCTTCTATACCTCTTACGCTGTCTTTGTTCTTGCAGTTTTTGATTTCCTGCATTAAAAGTTTTATGGAATTTATAACTTCTTCTAGTCTTTTGACATCAACTTTTTCTTTATTGTCTAACTTTCCTCTTATTAAGATTTTTCTGGAATTATATGCCTTTGCGTAGATTATATTTTTTACAAAATCCAAGGACTCTTCTGATTCTTGCATTTTATATTGTTTCTTCCTTGTGTAAATATTTCCATAAGATGCTCCAAGAACTCTGCCGCAATACTTTCCATAGGGTGTAAAGAAGGTTATGGCTACATTTTCTTCCATGCACATTTTCATTAAATCTGGACTCATGCCCATATAATTAAAGCAAACTATCTGTTTTAATATATGTATTGGGTATCTTGCCACTGTTTTTGAATCAAGAGTTATAGAAATGTTTCTTCCTTCTTTTCTAAGATAATAATCTGGATTTGTGACATATAAAGTGTTCAATAGCTTTTTCATAATTCTGCCCCATAAATATAGTTATCAACATTTTTAATTTTTTTCGTTATCCTTGGGCTACACTCATTATAAAGAGAACACATCTTGCAATTCTTATAATTTTCTGCTCTAGGGACTATTTTTTCTTTATAGTACTGATGCATCTCTTTTGCTGCATTTACTGTTAAGTCTCTTAATTCTTCAGTAAACTCAACTTTTTCACGATTATCTGTTTCATTATAATAAATGTATCCATAATCTAGTTTTATATTGAAGTTTTCTTCTACACAAATTGCCTGTGCCATTAACTGGGCATTGTCATAATTGTATTTTTTCTTTTTTCCCCTCTTATATTCTATAATAATTGGCTGCCATAAGCCCTTTCTATTATTTAACTCAATTCCCTTATCTGATTTATGAAATTCGATTGCATCTAACCTGCCAGAGAGTCCCAGGTTTTTGGAACTCACTGACATTGCTCTTGATATTATTAAGTCTTTCCTCTTTTCTTTTATAAAGGGTTTATCAACTTTTGTATGAATTACTTGACCTTCCGCTGTAAATGAATTTTCCGTCCAAATATTTTCAACATGAATTAGAGCCCACTGTCTCTTACAAAACAAAAAGTGTTGAACTCCACTTAACATTAGGTATTCATCTTCAGCATACATTTTAAATTCCCTTAATATGTTCTACTTTTAATCCCTTTTCTTCATATTCTTTTAGTTTTTCTTGGTCTAATCTAATATTGTAGTCTTCATATTTTACTTTTAAATCTTCTGCATTAGGTAGGTCATATTGTAACAAATCTTTTATTTTTCCACTGGAAACATCTCCAATCTTTGATGAATGATTAAACCAGAATATATCTTTGACTTCCATGGAACCGTCTGGTCTAGCTGATGAAATATCATTTATAAATAAAGTTTTTATACATTCTTTTATAGTTTCTATATCTTTTTCATCGAAGCCAGTTTTTTCTGCAAAGTATGAATTAATGCTTCCATTAACTACATAAACTCCGTGATCCACAAAGTGCTTAGTTCCCATTGTATCTGCACTTCTAGATTTTCCAGCACCAGGCTCCATACCACTTATAGATTTAGTTATTTGCATTGTAGTAGTTTCTATTGGCTCAAGAGACTTAGCAATGGAAATACTTACTGGTCCCCTAATTCCCAGAGACCTTTTTTGATAAGTGAAGACTTGACCAAAGGCTCTTATGTCAATCCATTTTTCATTGGCTCTCTTTTCTACTTCTTCGTCACTATCTTCTTTTTTGAAAACAGAATCAAATCTTTTTTCAAGAGATCTAAAGCCATCTTCACTTCTATCTAAGGATTTTACAAAGATGTCGTGACCCATGTCTTGCATCCTATTTCTTAGCTTTCTCTTTAAGCAGACATCAGAGATTTCTCCAAATCCTCTATTATCTATTCTTGGCATATTGCCAGTTAGTGGGTCACCATTAGGATTTGCTCCAGAAACTTCAATTGTAAAAATAAAATCCACCTTATTGTTAATCATTATTTTCCTCACTTTCTAAATTTGTTTTATCTTCTTTTTTTGTGAATAAATCTGCCATTTGAGCCTCATAACCAAATATAAAGCCTGAACTTAGAGGTCTATTAGTTTCCTTTGATTTATAATCGTAATTTTCGCTAATTAAATTTGTAACTTCCTCCATGTCTTTTTTTATTTTAAAATAAATTCCTCTCTTAGATTCATTGTGCAACAATTTATCTTCATAAGGTCTTAGTAAATTTCTAAGTCTTAAATTCATAGTTACAGGTTTGTTAACATAGCTAGTCCATAATTTTTCTGCATTTGTAACTCTTTCGTTATCCATATCGTAAGTTATTTTTTCTAATCTTTCATATAAAGCCAATAGTCTTCCAAACAAGTAAGATCTATCAATATCATTTCTATCTAACATATTGTTTTTTATTCCCTCCTTTTCTCTTAGAACTGACAAAGCGCACAACTTTACTTGTGGCCAAAACTTGTCGTAGTTTAATCTATTTCTAATATTTATTTCTAAAGCTTGAATAATATTTTTAGGCATATCTCTACCTTCAATAATCGAAGCTAAAATATTTTTGTATTGATCTGTTACGAATTTCTTTTTTGCTACCTCAAGTCCCTTTTCTCTTTCTACTCCATAAGCTGTTTGTATAAGCATTAATGGGCTTGGTGTATAATTAGTCTTGCCCTTTTCTTTGGTAAATCTGTACCAATGATATTTGTTTTGCCAAGAAACTAAATTTTCCTTTAGACTTGAACTATCCATCTCTCTAAAATATTTTACAGCTACTCTTCCATTGCTAACTTTGTCAATTATAGCCATATAATATTTAGATTCATTAGAAAATAGAACTTTGCCGCTAGTGAAAGACTTGACTATACTTTCTGAAGTTTCATCAGAAATTTTTCTGCCTTCATTTCTATTTCCTTGAGGCAAGTCTTCTCCTGCTATATCAAAAAGTGGTCCCAAATCAATAATTTCAATTTTCTTTGTTGGGTCTAAATCAGTTTTATTCTGAATATCATCGGAAAACCAACTTAGAGCATAGGTAAACTCTCCAAGCCACCTAGCTGTATTATCCCCATCAAGTAAAGACTTTGCCATTTGAATTATTTTTTGGCTAGATTCCTTTCCAATTTTTATAGTTTCATCTGGCTTATCAAATCTACCTAAAAAATTTTCATTATTTGCAGTAATTTGAGAAATAAGTCTTGCAGAACCTATTAAAGGTTTGTGTTTAAGACATAGAAAATCTTTTTCTCCACTGATGTTGCAAATAATTTCTTCCGTTTCTTTGTCTCTCGCAAAAATGTCCTTGGTGAATTTAATAAATTTTTCTTGCAAATTCTTATTTTCAGAAAGGCTTAAATCTTTTTTTCCATCATAATTTTCAACTGCAAATGTTAAAAACACCTTTGAAAAATCTATTGTAACTTTCTTTGCCTTCTTGTCGGACTTATCCACAAATTCAACATTTTTATCTTTTAGCATTTTATATTCTTTAAATAATTTAGAAAGTATGTCTTCGAAAACCTTTTCTTTAATGATGTAGTCGTGGATTATTTTTACAAATGCATCTTCATCATAATTTAACCAAGCTTCCTGCTGACTAATGTAGGCTTCAGATTTGTTTGTGTTTTCTTGCATTACATAGTCAAAATTATCAAAGAGAGGATGGGGTGCAATTCCGCTAGATCTAGCTACAGAATCTTCCGTTACAGGAAAAATTACAATATCGCCATCTTCTAAAAATTTTGCATCAACTAATTCACTTTTTTTGTTAATTTTAATTTCAACAATATTTTTTCCATTGGACTTCATAGAATTGTGATAAATTGGAAGAATTAAACTCGATTTATCTTCTAGATTTCCAACTAAATTATTTTCAAGTCCATAGTTATAACTATTTAATAAAGCTGTTAAAAAACTCAATATATCACATCCATTTAATAATCTTCTAATTCTTGGTCCACTGTTCTCGTAACTTTAGCTTCTTTGAAAGAATAATTTGAAACTTCATTTATTATTGGGCACTCTTCTGGTTTTTTAAAAACTATTCTGCCTTTTTTCATATTAATTGGTCCATAAGCTGACTTTAAAGTTTCTCCAGATTTTTCCGGATAAATAAATCCAACAAACATTAGCCCAAGTCCTAAATCACTTTCATCATAGTAGCCCTTGTCACTTTCATATTCTTCTTCAGATAAATATTCAATGTAGCCTTGACACTCAGATACACCTAAAAATATTGGTCTTCTTCCACCTCTTTTTAGAGATCTCTCTGTAATTGCTTCGTGCTTGTTAAAATTTCTATCGCTTTTTAAATCTTCTCTATCTTCATTCCACTCAAAGTGAAACTTGACATAGTAGCAGGGACTAATTAAATAGGTGTAAGCTGACAAATCTGACTTATAATCCTTTAATAACAGTCTCATACCCTGTGTGTAGGATTCGATTTTATTCATTATTCTAACTTCGTCAATTACATTGGTTATTGTGGGCTTAAAATAATTTGCATCGACTATTCCCTTTAAGGCTTCTCTAGTAGGCGCGGAATAAGAGAGCTTTTCTCCCCCGCTCTTACTTTCAGGCGCTGTGAACAATGCTTTAGGTCCATAAATTTTTGCGTAAAAATATTTTGATTGATTCAATATTTTCACCTCCTCTTATTTAAATTTTATTTTGAAATTATTTTGTGAAAACGAAATCCCTTTTCGTTATATTCATATTAATATGAATATAACTTTTTGTCAATTGTTTTTTATTTTATTATTTTATTTTTTTTGTTATAATTAATTTACCAGCCTAGAGCTGTGGATTGAAAAATATTTATATGGATAAAAGGCCCAATTATTACTAAAGGGTCTTTTTCTTTTCTACATAAAAAATCCTCCAGGATTTTCAAAGTTTACCCCAAATTTTTCATCGTAATACTCTTGAGGTAAAATATAAACTTTTCCATCAAGTATCTTGTCGCAAGAACCTAAATCTTTTTCTCGCACCGATACAGTGTGTCTATTTAATTTTTTTAAAATAATTTTAATTTCTCTTAAGTCCTTTGGGTTATAATTTTTTAAAAATTCCTGCTCTAATTGCCAAATTCTTTCAATTTCTTCCTTAGTTTCAGCATAATTTACAACAGCTGCTTTCTGGTTTTCTTCTATTAACTCGAAGTCTTTGTATGCTTCTTTAAATGATTGGAATAAATCTATTGGCATTGCTAATTCTGTTGAAACTAAATATCCTTTAAGCATTACAAATTCTTTAGTTTTTTTCAAAGCATCACATTTATCTTTGTTTTCAGCCAACAATTCTAAAACTGGAGAAAATTTATCCTTTTCCAAATTTGCATATAATTTTTCAAAATACTCTTTAGTTAAATCTTTAATATCAAAATCATCTTCATAACTTTCAAAGGCAGATTGACATGCACTCTTTCTTTTATCAACTCCCTTTAAGAGAGAAGTTTTTTCTTCAGTATTGTCTAGTTTAATGAGATAGGTATAAGCCTCTTCTTTTTTCCCTTCTCTATTACATCTTCCCATGGCTTGAATTATAGAATCCATTCCTGATAAAGACCTTATAACCATATCAAAATCCACATCGACTCCTGCTTCAATAAGCTGAGTTGAAATAAGGCAAATTTTATCTCCATCTTTTAATCTTTTTTTAATCTCATCAATTTTTTTAAGCCTGTCGCTTGCAGTTAAGTTTGTTGTTAAGTAATATAGATCTCCTTCCTCATAATCTTTTTCTAACAAATCGTATAATTTTTTTACAACAGACTTTGTGTTTAGAATTATTAAATTTGATTTGTCAGAATTTTCTAATACAAGGTTTTTTATATCTTCTATTCCATACATTTTTCTTATGTCGCCATAAATTTTTAATTTTGCCCTTTCAAAGGCTGAAAAATCATAATTTTTATGCTCAATGATGTCTTTATTCTTGCCCGATAAATCTCCATAAAAAAGTTTATGGCTAAGAGCATCATAGTCATTAGTAGGTTGAGTCGCTGTTGAAAGTACAAAATTTGCTCTCATGACAATTTTCATAAAATTTAAAACCAAATTTGTCAAATATAAAAATTCTGTTGGAATAGATTGCCACTCGTCCAAAATTATTACAGAATTTATAAAGGATTTAAACCTTGTGAGATTTGCTGATTTCCCCTTAAATAGGGAATTGTAAAACTGCACCATTGTAGTTAGGACCACTGGCGATGTCCAGTCGTCTAATAAAAATCTTTTTCTTGTTATTTCAATTGAATCCTCTTTGTCATCAATTGAAGCTTCTTCTTCATCATCTACTACATTTGAATGATGTTCCAATACATATTTGTCATTATTTAAAACTTTTCTCATCTCGGATGCATTTTGTTCCAAGACAGAAAGAAAGGATGTCACATAAAAAAATCTTTCCTTATTTTGATAATTCATTTGATTTACTCCATATCTTAAAGATAAAAGAGTCTTACCTGCACCCGTTGGCAAATCCAACTTATATATTCCATTTCTATCTTCCTTAGATCTCTCTAATATGTCCTCTGAAATTTTATTCCTCAAAATGTTTAATTCTCCAAGAGCTTCACCAAAGGAATTGTATTTTTCATCCACATTTTTTCAAATTTTTTTATAACTTTTTTTAAATTATTTTCATCTTCATCAATAATTATTTCACCAAAAGCATTTATTGTATCTTTAATATCTGCTGACTTTAGTATAGAAACTAAAAGTCTTATAAGCATTGCCTTGTAAAAATAAACTGCCTCTTCTCTTTTCTCTTGGCTGTACTCGGAAGCTGTCCTTTTCAATTTTTCTAAAATTTTTGCATACTCTAAAAAGCCCTTGCAAAATATTCTATTTATATTAATTTTTTTTGCTTCAAAAAACTTTTGAGTCTCAATATAAAATTCATCAATGTCAAAACTTTCACTGTCACTAATTTCAAACTTATATTCCAATTTTTTGATTTTTTTCATTCTTTCAAGGCTAGTAAAAGCATAAGCCATATCTTCATTTTTTCGAACCATGTCATATTGACCGTGGTGAGACATTATTGTGTAAATCAAAATATTTGTATAATCACTAAGTTCAGAAATAAGGCTTTTATCAGCCATTAAAATTTCTTTTAATTCTAATATGTAATCACTAGAAGCATTTTTAAATTCACTTTGAATATCTTTATAAATCTTTAAAACAAATAGTCCACCAAGGCTTGAGTGGTCTACTTTTTTGTTTGAATTTTTTGTGAGCTTTTCTTGAAAATCTGTACTTGCTTTACCAATATCGTGAAGTAGACCAAGTAAAAAAGAAATATTTTTCATTTCAACTTTTTCACCAATTTTTTTGCTTTCGCAAGCTGTGTTAAAAAGATGAGAGTATAAGGACTGCACCTTTCTTAAATTTCCCTGATCTATATGGGCATATAATTTATCTAACATTTCGCACCTCTTATTTTATGCACAAAAGAGTTTGCAACTTATTTATATAAATTACAAACTCTTCCCTAACTTATTATTAATAACCCTTGTCGAAGTCTACTATATTTTTGAAGTCGCCGTCGTTTTTTAGTGCCTTTAGGTTCTGGTAGGCTGTTTCAAATTGTCTTTTGCCCAAATCTTCACAAGTAAAGGATATGTGTGGATAGATGTAGACATTTTCCATTTCCCAAAGTTTGGAATCTTTATTAAGAGGTTCTTCTTCAAATACGTCTAGTGCTGCACCTCTTACTTTTCCTTCTTCAAGTGCCTCTACAAGTGCTTCTTCGTCAATTGTGGCTCCTCTTGATATGTTTACTATAACAACTTTATCTTTTAAAATTTTAAATCGCTCTTTATTTAATATGTGATGGGTCTTTTCTGTTCCTGGTAGACACATAATGATGTAATCCATTTGTGGAAGTATTTCATCTAGTTCTTCTATTGAATATACATTGTCAAAGGGTTCTACTTTTCTTCCACTGGTGTTAAAGCCATTTAGTTCCATGCTAAAGCCCTTTAACCTTTTTGCTCCTGCTATTGCAATTGTGCCTGTACCCATAAAAAGTGCCTTCTTGCCATATAGGTTGTGAGAAAAACTTCTCCTTTGCCAAATTTTTTCCTTTTGATTTTCTATATTTTTTCTATCTTCTTTGTCAATTTGAAGAAGTCCATATACAATCCATTCTGCAATTGGCTCGTCATAAGCTCCATTATTGTTTGATAAAATAATTTCTTTTTCCTTTATATAATCTAAGTCTAAAAAATCAATACCAACTGATGTCAAAAAAATATATTTTAAATTTTTGTGCTTTTTGTAATTTATTTTTTCTAGATTAATTGCTCCAATTAATATATCTTCACCATAATCTTCTTTTTCATTTGGATTTTTTTCATCATATTGAATGACTTGATAACCTAATTTTTTTATTGTTTCGCCATATTTTTTTGCTATTTTTTCTTCCAATAATACTTTCATTTATTCCTCCACAAATTTTCTTATAGTTTTTATTACAAGGTCTTTTTTGTCAGTCATTACAGAATGTCCGCAATTGTCTAATTTTTTAAATTCTGCACCTATTTCCTCTGCTAAAAATCTTCCATCCATGTAAGATATTATTTTATCTTCATAGCCATGTAAAACTATACTTCCTTTTTTTAGTTTATCTCCAGAATATTTATAATCTCTTAAAATGCCTGCTACTTCGTCTAAATTTCTCTGTTTTATTGCAGAATCTACATTTCTTTCAAATTCTTCCTTTTCTGGCATCTTTATATTATAGATAAAAGTTTTAAAAAGAACTCTTATGTTGTCTTTTTTTAATTCTTCTCCACTCATTCCCATGCTGGCAAAAGTGTCTTCAATTAAATTTAGGTTAAAGGTCATTAGACCCTTTATGATTTCTAAGTTTTTCTGAGGATTTATAAAGTCAAAATTATTTAAATACTCGTGAAAATTATTTGTCAAAATATCTGCGCCATTTGTCCTAAAGGGTTCGTATCCAATTGGTGCTAGAAAAATTTGATTTTTTATTCTATTATTAATTTCTTCGTCCTTTGCAAGTTCAAGGGCGACGCCACAGCCAAGGGACCAAGAAACTAAGCTGAAATTTTTTATATCAAGTTTTATAATAAATTCTTTAAGGTCCTTTGCAAAATCATCTATTGTAGTGATTTTATTATTATAGGAACTATTTCCATAACCCCTCATGTCGGGAGCAAATATGTGATAGTCCTCCAGTTTTTTTATAATTTCAATAAAACAAGAAGATGAGTACATATTTCCATGTATAAATAGAATATTTTTGTCAGATTTATTTTCATTTTCAAGATAAAAAATTTTTTCATTATTTAGGTCAATATATTTTTCTTTTAAACTCATTTCATCTTCTCCTCTCATATAATTAAATTATATGCTAAAGCCCTAATTTAGTAAATAGAAGTAATATTGTAAAAATTTTTCAAGTAGCTTATAATTAAGTAATAAATAGAAAGGAGTCTTTATGAGTTTTTTTAGAACACTTCCAACTAAAATTAGCTTTAATACAAAGGAAAAAATTCAAATTGCCAATGCAGAACTTACTAGCGGCGATTTTGCAATAGCTATTGACATATTAAATGCACAAGACTCTTTTATTACTAACATTGAATTTGCTGTGAAATTTAAATCTATAGAAAGGTCCTATTTATTTAATGGCAGAGAGTTTTATTTTTCACAAGCTGTAAATATTGAGCCCTATACAAGATATTTCTTGGAGCCTTTTTTATTAGATGAAAGATTTTATGATGCAAGAGCAATAGACATATATATATCAAAATACACTTGTGACGGAAAAACCATAACTTGCTCAGACAAAAAACATGAGATGAATCTGCCAGTAATTCCTGAAAAAAAACGCGCTCAAATAAAGGAAACTCTTGGCGATGGAATAAAAACCTATGGAGAAAATAGAATTGATTTTTGGCGCTGTGTCTGTGGTTTTATAAATGAACAAGAAAAAAGTGAATGTGATTTTTGTGGTAGAAATAAAAATTTTGTCTTAAACAATTTGACAGAACCACTAATAAATTCAAAACTTTTAAATGTTCTTGAAAACACAAGGTCAACTTCAGACATAAACTTAAAAACCCTAGAAACTCACTTGACTCAAACAAATTTATCAAAGATTGCTCCCAATACTGAGAGCTTAAAAAGTGACAGAACTAATGAAGTTAGCACAAAAAAACCAAAAAAGTTTTCTGCTAGGACAATATTTTTCTCCATAATTTTAATAATTATTCTGTCAATAATTTCTATTTTTATAATTAATTTTGTAAAAATATCGAGAAATGAAAATAAAATTGAAGATGCAAGAGGTCTTGCCCTAAGTGGCGAATATAAAAGCGCCCTTGATTTATACAAAGAAGCTACAAAGGAAAAGACTAGTCCTGAAATTTCAAATGAAATGGAAAAACTTAAAAAATTAGTTCAATCTGATGAATTTTATCAAAGGGGACTTGATTTTTATAAAAATGAAAATTATATAGACTCTGCTTATAATTTTAAAAAAGTCATTCAAGAAGATGAGAAAAATTATAAGGCAGCCCAAGATAAGCTACTTTCCATAGACAATATTATTTTGACTCAAGTAAAAAATGCCTATAAAGAAAATAAAGTATCTGAAGCTATTTCAGTTTTAAACTCCTATCTTGGTGTTGTGCCTGAATCTGCAAAAGCAACAAGTCTAAAAAAAGAAATGGAAAGTAAAAACGCCATTGATTTAAGCAAAAATAAAAATCAAAAAGAAAATTTTGAAAAAGAAAATGATTATACAGATGCAGCTCAAACTGCAAAAAAATCTTCTGAACTCCTTCACACTTACAGAAATGTTGCCACAGAAAAGGCAAACTTGAGAAAGGAAGCAAGTGTAGATTCTGAAATTATAAAAATTTTGGAAAAGGGAACTGAACTCTATGTCTTAGAGACAAAAATAGAACAGGGCGAAAGAATTTGGTGTCATGTAGAAGTAAAAAGCACTATCTCTGGTGAAAACATGAGGGGCTGGATTTCTGATAAAACTTTAAATTAATTTCTCCACTTATGTGGAGATTTTTTTTGTAAAAAAATGAACATTTTCGCCATCTAAATAGTCATATAAGTAGATGCATCTAAAGGAGGTTAAAATGAATCCCCAAAAATTTAACATAGAAAATTTTAAAAAATTAAAAAAAGGCGACAAAGATTCCTTTGATCTCTTATACGAAGAATACTACTTAATTTTGTACCGAACTGCCCTACTCATTTTGGGAAATAAAGAGGAGGCAGAAGATGTCCTCCAAGACACCTTCATTTCAATTTATAAAAACATAATTAACTTGAAGGAATTTAACAAATTAAGACCCTGGATTTTTTCAATTTTAAAAAATTCTTGCTATACAAGATATAAAAATAGAAAGAGAGAATTCCCCGACGAATTTATTTTGGAAAAGGCTGACTCAAATTTTATTTCAAGTGGAGAAGATGAATTTGTATTAAATAATGAAGTTGAATCAGCCCTCTTAAAATTAAATCACAAGGAAAGAGAAGTCCTGGTCCTCTTTTATTACGACGACTTCTCCATAGAAGAAATTGCAAAAATTTTAAAGACCTTTCAGGGTACAGTTAAGTCTAGACTTTTTAGAGCTCGAAAAAATTTAAAGAAAGAAATAATGAAAGTCGACCAAGACTTTGGCGAGAAGGAGAGTATTTATGAATAATTTTAATAATTTTGATGAGTATATAAAAGACAAATTAGAAAAAAGTGTAGAAAATTCTGCTCCTTCTTTTTACCTCAAAAATAAAATTGACTTAGAAATTAAGTCAACAGAAGAAAAAGGAGAATTTAAAATGAAAAAAAGATTTGTATTAATGGCAGCCGCTGCCCTTGTCCTTTCAGTAGGCGTATTTGCAGCAGGAAAAATTACTGGAACTATTGCATCTTCAACATCATATTACAACTACACAAATTACACTGACCTAGCTAAGGCTGAAAAAAAGGCAGGTTTTGATACAGAAGCACCAGAAAGCTTAGGTGAATATAAATTTGACGGAATCACAATGGTGAATATGGCAGATATGGACGATACTGGAGCACAAATAAATAAGAGAAAGGCGTTTGATGTAACCTATAAAAACGAAGCAGACGACAAAGTAATGCTCTCAATTGACAAGTATCCAAAAAGTTCAATACCTACTTCAGAACAAGCTCATCAAGAAATGAGAGAAATTAATGGCGTGCAAGTTTATTATTCAAGATTAGAAAGTGTCTTTTTACCAGATGAAAAAGATGCAACAAAAGAAGAACTTGAAAGGTCAAAAAATGATCCATTCTTTAACCTAGGCATTGGCTCAGATAAAAGAGAAGAAAAAGCATCAAAGCACCTAAGCTTTGATTACAAGGGAATTCAATATTCTTTAATGGCAGAAGATGACATGGACGTGAACGAATTTTATAGGATGGCAGAAGAAATTATAAAATAATTTTTTCACAGTTAGTTAAAACATTTTTCTTATAAATTAGATTGTTGTAAATTTAAAAATCTAAACACCAAAAAAGGACCAGCTCGGTCCTTTCTTTTTGTCTAAATTTTCATATCAAATAAAATTAATTTGTGCCAGACATTTTTTTATACATCTCAATGTTTGAGTCATTTAAAAATTCGTAGGCTGCATTTATTTCTTGGAATTTTTCCTTGGCGCCCTCTTCCTTATTTAAGTCAGGGTGATATTTTTTCGCCATCTTTCTGTAGGCAAGCTTCACTTCATACTTGTCTGCAGAATAATTTACGCCAAGAGTGTCGCAGGCAGATTCGTATTGGTCCTTAAAACCGTAGCTTCCTCCTTGTGATTGATTTCCATAAGATCCACCATAGTTATTACCATAAGAACCTTGATTTTCGTAAAAGCCACCGTAACCTTGCTGTCTAAAAAATTCATCAAACTGAGAAAAATCATCAAAAGTTGTCCAAGTAAAGCCTCCAAAATCTTTAAATCTCTCTCTAAATTCTTCTTCTCTTCTCTTCCTCTTTTCTTCCTCTTGTCTAATTCTTTCTCTTTCTTTTTTCTCCCAATAGGCCCTGCCGTAGCCAGAAATACTTTCAAATTCATTTTCTTTTCCAAGGAGATAATGATCTGCCCTGTCGTAGAAAAATTCTGTCACCATATAATGTATGTATTTCAAAAAAGATTCTGAGACATTACCAAGTAGTGGTACAATAATAGCCAGCATGATTAAAGTTGACAGCCACTTGTTACGGGCAAGACCCTGCCAGGCAAAGGGATTTAAAAGTAATATTATTATTAAACATCCACCCATGGAAATTACATATAAGAAAAGTCTTCTTACAGCTGAAAATAAATCTACAGCAATATTAACTATTACAATTAAAAAAGTTAAGACCAGGTCAAAAAATTTCCCCAGAGCCCTATAAAAATATCCTAAAATTTTATTCATTTTGCTTTCCTTTTCTATATTCTTCTAAAAATTTATTGTCTTCAATTACAAGTCCCCACTCATTGGCAAGAAATTCCAAGTGGTGAGTAAACTCGTGGAGTAAAACTTCTTCTAGTTTTTCTTTTAATCTCTCTCTTGGCGAAAATCTATACAAATCCATAAAGGACCCGTAATAAATTTTTATCATGTTGCCAAGAATTGATCTTTGATACTCGCCCATTATAAGGAGGTCTTCTGCATAAGATTCTTGATGAAACTTTCTTTCTTCTGTAAGAATTATACCACCATTAAGATGCTCATAGGCATAGGATGGAATAGATTCACAAATTTCTTCCAAAATTTCTTCTACTTCGTCAATTCTATCTAAATAATTTGAATCGTATTTATTTTCACTATCTAATTCTTTTTCATCTTGATCCTTTTCTTTATTTTCTTCTATGTCTTCCTCGCAATTATTATCTATTGGATCACTTATAAAATTTTCTTCTTGTCTTTCCTTTTCTAGTTCAATATTTTCACTCGTATTTGTTTTTACTCCATCTTCATTTTTATTATAAATATCCTCAATTATATCAAGGGGAAGGTCAATATTATTTTCATAGTCGCTAAAAAAAATTTTTCTTTCCTTTTCACTAGGCATCTTTTCACCTCCAAAATAAAAAACTGTAGAAGCCTACAGTTTATCTACTTTATCTAATTATAATACCCAAGAGAAAAAAATTCTACACATCTTCTATTGATGCAAGTTTCTTTCCTGGAACTGCTGACAATAACTTTTTTGTATAATCTTCTTTTGGATTTTCAAAAACTTCTTCAGACTCATTATACTCCACGCATTTTCCATGATACATAACAAGAACTTCTTCAGCTACATGTCTTACAACAGAAAGATCGTGAGAAATAAAAATCATAGAAAGACCTAAATCTCTTTGCAAATCTTCAAGAAGGTTTATTATTTGTGCTTGAATGGAAACATCAAGAGCAGAAGTTGGCTCATCTGCAACTATTATTTTTGGATCAACTGCAAGTGCCCTTGCAATAGAAATTCTCTGTCTTTGACCTCCAGAAAATTCGTGAGGATATCTTTCCATGTGATATTCTGACAGTCCACAAATTTCCATAGTTTCAAGAACTTTTTTGTAAATCTTTTTCTTATCTTTTTCTCCTAAAAAATTTCTTATGCCAGAGGCAATTATGTCTTTACACTTTTTTCTTGGATTAAGAGATGAATAGGGATCTTGAAAAATCATCTGCACATCTTTTCTATAGGCCTTTAGCTCTCTTTGATTTTCCTTTAAAATATTTTTATTATTATAAATTATTTCTCCACTGGCATCAGGATAAAGTCCCATAATGCACCTGGCAAGAGTTGACTTGCCTGAGCCACTTTCCCCAACAACTCCTAGGGTATGAGAAGTTTTTAAGTCAAAGGAAATATTATCAACTGCCTTAAAGCTTTTGCCTCCACTAATTTTAAATTCTTTATTCAAGTTTTTAACTTCTAAAATTATTTTGTCGCTCATCTTATCACCTATATAAAAAGCAGCTAACTAAATGACCATCAATGTCAACTTCTTCAGGAATTTTTTCTTGGCAAATTTTCATCTTCTCGTCACATCTGTCACAGAAATAGCAAGATTCAGGTAAATCAATAGGATTTGGCACAGAACCTCTAATTGTGTAGAGCTCATCTTTTTTCTTGTGAGCAGTAGGTATTGCTTTAATAAGTCCTCTTGTATAGGGATGAAGAGGATTTTTAAAAATATCTTCCGCCTTAGCTCTTTCAACAACTTTACCTGCATACATTACATTTACATAATCGGCAATGTCTGATACTACAGCAAGGTCGTGAGTGATAAAAATAATGGAAGTATTCATGTCTTCCTTTAATTTTTTCATCAGTTCCAAAACTTCTTTTTGAATAGTAACATCAAGAGCTGTTGTGGGTTCATCTGCTATTAAAAGTTTTGGAGAAGAAGAAAGGGCCATGGCAATCATAATTCTCTGCCTCATGCCTCCAGAAAGTTCGTGAGGATATGAATTGTAGACATCTTCTGCCCTACCTATTTCAACTTTTTTTATCATCTCTATAGATTTTTCCCTGGCAGTTTTTTTATCCATGTCAAAGTGAGTCCTGAAGACTTCAGACATTTGGTAGCCAATCTTTAGGGCAGGATTTAGTGAAGTCATAGGCTCTTGAAAAATCATAGAAATTTCATTACCTCTAATGCGTCTTAATTCTTCTCCTGAAAGCTTTAAAAGATTTTTCCCTTCAAAATTTATTTCTCCAGAAATTTTTTCAAGAGAAGATTTGTCAAGAAGACCCATAATTGCAAGTGAAGTTACAGATTTACCTGAGCCAGATTCTCCTACTATGGCAGTTGTCATTTTTTCACGAGTATTTATATTAACTTTGTTTACAGCTTTTACTATACCTTGGGAGCTTTTAAAAAAAACTTCAAGGTCTTTTATTTCTAATAACATATTACCTCCTGAACTTTGGATCGAAGGCATCTCTAAAGGCATCGCCAACTATATTTAAAACTAAAATTGTAAGGGCGATTGCTATGCCTGGAAATAAAGTTATGTGTGGATAATTTCTTATATAAGCTCTACCCTCAGAAAGCATTTGTCCCCATTCTGCTTCTGGTGGCATAATTCCCATGCCAATAAAGGAAAGTGATGCTGCAGATAAAATTGCAGTTCCAACACCAATTGTGGCTTGCACAATTATGGGTGCAAAACAATTGGGAAGAATTTCTGCAAAAATTAATTTAAAAGTCTTTACTCCAGCAAGCCTTGCCGATTCAATATATTCTAAATTTTTCACAGACATAACCTGACTTCTAACAATCCTTGCATAAGATGGAATTGAAGAAAGAGAAACTGCTAAAATCAAATTTCTCATGCCGCCACCAAGTGCTGCTGCAAGGGCAATGGCAAGTACAAGTTGTGGAATGGATAAAATTGTATCCATAACTCTCATAATTATTGCGTCAAAAATTCCCTCATAGTAACCTGCCAAGGCACCAATGATTACTCCAATTACTGTTGAAATAATTACAGATGTAAATCCAATTCTAAGGGAAACTTGCGCCCCATGAAGAACTCTTGAAAAAATATCCCGTCCAAAATTATCTGTTCCCATTAAATGCTCACTACTTGGTCTTAAAAAGTTGTCCTTAGGAAACTGCTCTGTGTAATCGTAGGGTGAAAGTAGGTCGGCAAAAATTGCAGCAAAAATTATTAAAATTAAAATTATAAGTGCTGCCACAGCAATTTTATTTCTGCTGTAGTATTTAAAAAATGTTTTTAGTCTCTTTAGCATAATTCACCTACTTGTACTCTGACTTTATCCTTGGATTTATAAATCCATAGAGAATATCTACTGCAATTGAAATTACAGAATAAACTATGGCTATAAGCATAATTGCCCCAAGAATTATTGGATAGTCACGAGTTTTTACTGAATCAACCATTAGTCTTCCAATGCCTGGAATAGAAAAAATAGTTTCTGTTAAAATACTTCCGCCAAGAAGTCCTCCTGCTTGAAGTCCAATAGTTGTTATTACAGGAATCATTGCATTTTTTAGAGCATGGACAAAAATAATTTTTGTTTTTGAAAGTCCCTTGGCATAAGCAGTCCTAATGTAGTCCTTATCAAGAACATCTAGCATGGCAGATCTTGTCATTCTCATAATTACAGCTGAAGACTGAAATCCTAAAGCAAACCAAGGCAGTATCATCTGCTTAAAAGATGAAAATCCTGATGCTGGAAGAATTTTTAGCTTTGTAGAAAATACAATTATAAGTAAAAGTCCTGACCAAAAAATTGGCATTGCAAGACCAATCATACCAAAGGCTGTAATTATTGAGTCAATAAAAGTATTTTTCTTTAAGGCTGCAATAACTCCAAAAATTATTCCCATAATTATAGCAATGATGAGGGCGCCACCAGCAAGTTTTAAAGTTGTTGGGAAGACCCTAATAAGAGTATCAGTAACAGGTCTTCCTGAATGATAACTTGTGCCAAGATTAAAATGAAAAATTAAATTTTTTAAATAATTTCCATATTGCACTATAAAGGGTTTATTTAGTCCAAGACTTTCTCTAATAGAATCTACTGCTTCCTTAGTTGCATCAGGTCCTGCCACTGCAAGAGCAGCATCTCCTGGCGACAAGTATAGGAGCAAGAAAACTATAAAACTTACACCTAAAAGTGTAGGTATTAATATTAAAAGTCTCTTTAATATATATTTAGTCATATCTAATCCTTTCTTCTGTAGAAAAGACAAAATTCACCAAAGAAGACCTTGGTGAATTTTAAAAAAATTATTTTTCTAAAAGTGTTACATCTTTAAGTTCTTGTGGATATTTTGGAAGAAGATCAAGACCTTCTACTTTATTAGAACTAGCAACAAGTGTCTCGCCATAGCAGATGTATAACCATGGATATTCTTTATTGATTAGCTCTTGAGCTCTCTTATAAATATCAGCTCTTTTTGCTTCATCAATTGTTGAAATACCTTCTTTTATTAAATTATCAAGTTCTTCATTTCCAAAGAACATAAAGTTTGGTCCTTGACCCTTATTTGATGAATGGAAAGGTTGGAAAAGTTCATAATGTGCATCAACAACTGAAGGATTCCAGCTCATGATAAACATATTGTCTTCTTTTCTCTTTATTGCATCCATAAAGGCTCCCCATTCTAATCTTTCTACATTAAGACTAATACCATAATCTTTAAGTTGATCTTGCATCATAGTTGCAACATTAACTCTTTGTTGGTTATCAGATGTGTAGATAGAAAGATTTGTTCCTTCTCCAATACCTGCTGCAGCAAAAAGTTCCTTTGCCTTTTCTTTATTTACTGCATTTGGCTTTAATGAATCAGCAATAGAATATTTGAAGTTAGGGTTTACTGGGCTTGTTGCAAGTTTTCCACTGTTCATGTAGACAGTTTCAAAAATTGTCTTAGTGTCAATGGCATTTACCATGGCTTCTCTTGCTTCCTTCTTATCAAAAGGAGCTTTTTCCATATTAAATCCAATGAAGTGAACAGAGTTATCTAGTTTTCTAAAAAGTTTTAGGTCCTTATTTTCTTCTATATTAGGAATTTCACTTGGGTCAACTTTATAGGCAAGGTCAACTCCACCACTTTCAAGCTCAATAATTCTTTGTGAAGCTTCTGGAATTACTTTCATTTCAATGCCAGCAATTTTTGGCTTGTCGCCCCAATAATTTTCGTTTACAGAAAAAGTTGCGTGATCATTTTGAACCCACTCATCTAAAACGAAGGGACCAGTTCCCATTGGTGCATTAGTAAGATCAGCTCCACCTTCAACATATTTTTTAGATAAAATTGACACTGCTGGATGTGATAGTGAATTTAAAAAGGCTGCATCGGGTTCAGTTAATTTAAAGGAAAAAGTTAAATCGTCTTCTTTCTTGTAGGAATTTGGATCTATTTTTCCATAAAAAGATTTGAATTTTTCACTTGCTGCTGCTCTTTGAAGAGTAAAAATTACATCGTCAACAGTAAGTGGACTTCCATCAGAAAACTTAACTCCCTCTCTAATTTTAATTTTAAAACTTTGTGGATCTGGGTTTTCAATTGTTTCTGCAAGGGAATTTACAAGTTCGCCTTTGGAATTTCTCTTAACCAAAGTGTCATAAACTTGGATTAAAATATTTTCTGCATAATCATCATTTAGTGCATTAGGTTCAAGAGTTGTAGTATCTTCTGAAACTGCAACTTTTAAAACTTTGCCTTCTCCTTGGGCTTCTTCTTTTTTATTGGAACAAGCTACCATAAAAAACGACAGCACTAAAAGCATTGCTATTATTAACTTTTTCTTCATTATCGTCTTCCTTTCTGTTTTCTAAACTCTTTTTATATCTGCTCCAAGATTTCTAAATTTTTCTTCAATTTTTTCGTATCCTCTGTCAATATGATGGATTTCAGAAATTTCTGTTTCTCCTTCAGATACGAGACCTGCAAGAATAAGTGCAGCTCCTGCTCTTAAATCTGTTGCGGCAACCTTGGATCCGTATAGTTTACTTTTACCCAAAAGTATAGCTTCTCTATCTACTACCTTAATTTTTGCACCCATTTTCTTTAATTCCTCTGCGTGCATAAATCTATTTTCAAAAACAGTTTCGATAATAGAGGATTGTCCATCAGCTTGAGTTAATAGTGCCATAAATTGTGCCTGTAAATCTGTTGGAAAACCTGGGTGAGGAAGAGTTTTTATTTCAATTGGCTTTATTTCATCTGATCCAATAACCCTAACTGTATCACCATTTTCAATTATCTTTGCACCAGTTTCTTCTAATTTTGCAATAACTGGCTTTAAGTGAGAGGTAATAATATTTTGAATTGTAATATCACCAGCAGTAATTGCAGCTGCCACCATAAAAGTGCCTGCTTCAATTCTATCTGGAATAACTTGATGAGTGCAGCCTTTTAACTTTTCCACTCCCCTAATTCTAATAGTAGAAGTTCCTGCTCCCATTACCTTAGCACCCATTTTGTTTAAAAAGTTTGCTAAATCAACAATTTCTGGTTCCATGGCGCAGTTTTCCATCACAGTTTCGCCTTCAGCCAAAACTGCAGCAGTCATAATATTTTCCGTTGCCCCAACAGAAGGGAAGTCCAAATAAATTCTTGTGCCAACTAATTTGTCGCACTCAGCCTTAATTTCACCATGAGTCATTTCTATATTTGCTCCTAGTGCTCTAAAACCCTTTAAGTGTAAATCAATAGGTCTTGAACCAATATTGCAACCACCAGGTAGGGAGTTGTAAGCCTTATTTAATTTTGCAAGAAGTGGTCCCATAACAAGAAAAGATGCTCTCATCTTGCTCATAAGTTCATAATCAGTTTTATAAGAATTAAGTCCACTTGGATCAATTACAAGTTTATTTCCTTCTTTATTTATTTTAAGACCAAGTTTTCTTAAAACTTCTGTAATTATTTCAACATCTTTAAGTTCAGGCACATCTTCCAAAATAATCTCTTCTGTTCCAAGTATTGTAGCTGCAAGTATTGGTAGGGCAGCATTTTTCGCACCTGATATTCTAACATTTCCCTTTAATGGGCCATTTGGTTTTACTAAAATTTTATCCAAAAGGATTCCTCCTATATTTGTATTTATTACGATTATTATTTTATCTATATTTATTTAATTATAACATAGACAACTTCAATATTTAAGGAATTAAAAGCCTGAGCTTAAATAAAAAATTTTTGTGTTAAAATACTAAGGAGGGAGGAAAAATATGAAAGAATTTATTCAAGAAAAATATAAAAATATTAAAGAGTCAATTTATTCAAGTGACTATTCAAATATATATCCTGACTTTATAAATTTTGCCTTAGGCGACCCAGACCTTAGGACAGACGAGATGATTATAAAGGAAGCCTACGACTCACAGATGAAGGGCTTTACTCACTACGCAGATCCGCAAGGTTACCTTGGACTTAGAGAGGAAATTGCCAAAGCCTACTGGGAGGACTATGGAGTAAAATGCGAACCCAAGGAAATTTTAATTACCATGTCTGGAACTGAAGCCCTCTATATAATTTTGGAAACAATAATAAATCCAGGCGACGAAGTCATTGTACCATCGCCTTACTTTAGCGTTTATCCAGACCAAATTGAAATGACAGGAGGCGTTCCAATAATTTATGAGACAAAATTTGAAAATGAATTTAAGCTTGAGCCAAGAGAAATTGAAAAATTAATCACTGCAAAAACTAAGGCGATAATAATAAATACGCCTAACAATCCAACAGGCGCAGTTTATAGTGACGAAACTCTAAGAGAAATTTATGAAATGACAAAAAAATACAATATTCTTGTAATTTGTGACGACATCTAC
>OIEX01000308.1_pt1 | contig 24112 bp, 27 predicted proteins | sample 1581911 | NCBI WGS metagenome assembly OIEX01 (sample SAMN07977761, study PRJEB24534) | human gut metagenome | reverse complement strand
TTAAATTATTTGAATTAGATGATAACTATTCTGAACTTTTTGATCTTCATCACATTCTTGCAGAAAAAAATTCAAAATTAAAGGTCGTTTTAGACTACACATCTTCTGGTCAAGGGGAAAAATTTAGAAATTCTGTAATAAAGGTCCTTGCAAAGGAAAATTCTGAAGTAGAAGTTTTTGTCATTGCAAGAGACGATGACAAGTCCCTTGTCCTTGAATCAATTGGAATTTATACAGAAGATGGCGCAAAAGTTACTCTTCACCAATACGAACTTGGGGCAGCAAAACTTTATACAAATTATAAATGCGAATTAATTGGAGAAAAATCTCAGTCCCATGTAGATTCAATTTACTTTGGTCAAAAGGATGAATATCTAAATATGAATTATGACATGATTCATAGAGGAAAAAAGACTGAATCAGATATTTTAGTAAATGGAGCCCTAAAGGATAAAGCCTTTAAAAATTTTAAATCAAATCTTCAATTTATAGAAGGTGCCAAGGGAGCTATTGGATCTGAAGAAGAGTATTCAATTTTACTAGATGATACAGTTCATTCAGTTTCAGTGCCACTGATGCTTGCTCACGAAGATGATGTAGTTGGAAATCACGCATCAAGTGCTGGAAAACTTGATATGGATCAAATATTTTATTTAATGAGCAGGGGCATTAGCCACGAAGAAGCTGAAGCACTAATAGTTGAATCCAAATTTTCTCGTGCCATTGACGCTCTTTCTGATGAAAAATTGAGAGATGAAGTTTGGGATTCAGTTAGAAGAATTATAAAGAGAGGAAATTAAGATGTTTACAAAAAATGAAATTGAAAATATTAGAAAAGAGTTTCCCTTTTTAAAATTAAAACCAAATGGCAAGGACATTATATATTTTGACAATGGGGCAACAACTCAAAAACCTCGTGAAATTTTAGATAATATAAAGAATTTTTATGAAAATGAAAATGGGAACCCACACAGGGGAGCTCACTATCTTGCCATGAAGTCTACAGAAGTTTATGAAGATGCAAGACAAAAGGTTGCTGATTTTATAGGAGCAAAAAAGGCAAGTGAAATTGTATTTTTAAGAAATGCCACAGAAGCCCTAAATTTAGTTGCCTATTCCTATGGACGAAACAATTTAAGTGAAGGTGACGAAATTTTAATTTCAATAATGGAGCACCACTCAAATTTAGTTCCTTGGCAAGAAGTTGCAAAAAAAACTGGGGCAAAATTAAAATATTTATACATTGATGATGATAAGCAAATTTCTTTTTCTGAAATAGAAGAAAAAGTTACTGAAAAGACAAAAATTTTATCAATCACTGGAGCGTCTAATGTAGTTGGAACAAATCCTGACATTGAAAAAATTGTGAAATACGCAAGAGAGCATTCTCATGCAAAAATTATTTTAGACGGCGCACAACTTGTGCCTCACAGAAAAGTAAATGTCAGCCAGCTTGATGTGGATTTTTTAGCCTTTTCTGGTCATAAAATGTATTCTGCACTAGGAATTGGTGCACTTTATGGAAAAGAAAACTTATTAAATGAAATGGAACCCTTCTTATCAGGTGGCGACATGATCGAATATGTTTACGAAGACCACACAACTTTTTTAGATGCGCCACAAAGATTTGAAGCAGGAACTGCCAATGTTGAAGGTGCAGTAAATCTTGCAGCAGCCATTGATTTTATAAATAAATATGGCATGGATAAAATTGACCAGTACGAAAGATATTTAACTGACTATTGCTATGACAAATTAAAAAAATTAGATTATCTTGAAGTTTATACAACAAGTGACAAAAATAGAGCTCCAGTAATTTCTTTTAACTTTAAAGAAGCTCATCCTCACGATGTTGCATCAATTCTTGATACTTTTGGCATTGCCATAAGATCGGGTCACCACTGTGCCCAACCACTTCACAGATTTTTAGGTTCAAACTTTTCTTGTAGAGCAAGTTTTGCAATTTATAATACAGTTGAAGAAATTGATTATTTCGTTGAACATCTTGAAGATGTAAGGAGGATTTTAGGAATTGAATCTTGATAATATTTATACTGAATTAATTTTGGAACATTCAAGAAATAAACACAATAGACATGAATTAGAAGATTACACTCACAAGGAACTTGGACACAATCCAAGTTGTGGCGATGAAATAACTCTTGAATTAAAAGTAAAAAATGGAATAATAGAAGACATTTCTTATATAGGTCATGGCTGTGCAATTTCACAAGCATCAACATCAATAATGTGTGACAATGTAAAGGGCATAAAGGTTGAAGAAGCTATTGATAGGGCAAAAAAATTTATTGGAATGGTAAAGGGTGATGTTACAGATCCTGATGAACTAGAAGATCTTGACGATGCCATTGCCTTTGAATCCATTAGCACACTTCCTGCCAGAGTAAAATGTGCAGTTTTATCATGGTACACTTTAAAAGATATGTTAGAAAACAACAAAGAAAAAGGATCTTTTATTCCAGAATAAGAGGTGATTAAATGAAACTTTCTACTAAGGGTCGTTATGGACTCATGGCAATGTATAATTTAAAAGAAAATATGGGCAAGGGTCCCATTGCCCTAAAGGATATTGCAAAGGAAGAAAATTTATCTGAATCCTATCTTGAACAACTCTTTACACTTTTACGTAAGGCTGATCTTGTTAAATCTATAAGAGGAGCAGGTGGCGGTTATGTTCTTTCAAGAGATCCAAAAAATATTGCAATAGGAGAAATAATAAATGCCCTAGAAGGTGATATGTCACTTTCATGTTGCGACCTTGGCAAAAATTCAAATTGTATAAAGCAAAAGGAATGTGCAACTAGGGATATTTTATCAAAACTTCAAGGACAAATTGAAGATGTTATGGAGTCCATGACTCTAGCAGACATGTGAGGTTACTATGATTTACATGGATAATGCTGCTACTACAAAAGTAACAGATAGTGTATTAAATGCCATGCTTCCCTATTTGAGAGAAAACTATGGGAATGCATCGGCAATTTATTCTCTGGGACAAAAATCCAGAGCAGCAATTGAAAATTCAAGAATAAAAATTGCAGAAATTTTAAAAACTAAGCCCAGTGAAATTTATTTTACATCTTCAGGTTCTGAATCAGACAACTGGGTTATAAAAGAATCATTGAATCCAGGGGAAAAAAATCATATAATATCATCAAAAATAGAACATCCTGCTATTTTAAATTCACTTAAGGCAGTTGAAAGATTGGGAAGTAATTATTCTCTAATTTCAGTTGATCAAGAGGGTTTTATAAACTTAGATGAATTAAGTGAAAAAATTAAGGACAATACAAAATTAATTTCTGTTATGTTTGCTAACAATGAAATTGGAACTATAGAACCAATAAAAGAAATTTCAAAAATTGCCAGAGAAAAAAATATTTTAATGCACACAGATGCAGTGCAAGCCATGGGAAATGTCAAATTTAATCTAAAAGATTTAGACCTTGATATGCTTTCTATATCAGGTCACAAACTTGGCGCTCCCAAGGGGATAGGAATTTTATATATTAAAGAAGGTACAGAAATTTTTCCCTTTATAGATGGTGGAGAACAAGAAAGAGGCATGAGAGCCTCAACAGAAAATGTGGCATCTATAGTTGGTTTAGCAAGAGCAATAGAAGATGCTTATGATAATATTGATGAGAATATAAGTTACACAAGGGATTTAAGAGACTATACCATTGAAAAACTTTTAAACATTGATGGGATTATTTTAAATGGGCCAAGAGAAAAAAGACTTCCGGGCAATATTAATATTACTTTAAAAGATACTAAGCCACAAACTATGGTGCAATATCTCGATATGTATGATATATGTGCATCTTCTGGCTCTGCTTGTGCAGCAGGAAGCATAAACCCATCCCATGTCCTAAGGGCAATTGGAAGAAGCGAAGAAGATTCTCTTTCCATGCTTAGACTTTCCCTTAATCACAATAACACTAAGGATGAATGTGATTATGTAGTGGAAAAAATAAATGAAGGGATGAAAAAGTTCAAGAACAGGTGATAATATGTTGGAACAAATTTCTGGTAATGCTGCGAGATTTATGATTTATGCTCTAGCAATACTTTCAATACTTCTAATATTTTTAGCTATTTATTATCTAATAAATATTGGAAATAGATATATTGAGGGCAAAAAGAGAATAAGCATAGATTTACATTTCATTACAAAAATATTTTTAGGGATTTTAACTCTCTATTTAATTACAATAATTTTTAACAAATTTCCAATTTTGGGTTACACTATTTCCTCTGCTATTATTGCAATTATTTTTGCCTACATAATAGATCCAATAGTAAATTATTTGGAGAGAAAGGGCGTCAAGAGACAATTTGGTGTAATTATAGTTTACATTTCAGTTGTCTTGATCTTTGGAGTTTTAATAGTTTCTGTTATTCCAAAGACTATTAACGAAGTTTCAAAATTATTGGCAAGTCTTCCAGAAATGGTTGACACCTTAACTAAAAATGTAAATAGCTTTTTGACAAATATTTTTGCAAAATTTAACATTGAACTTCCCGATAATTTTATAGATTTTTATAAAGAGTCAAATCCAAAGGTTGATGGAAATGTTGAGACGCCACAAATTGTTTCAAATATTTTAAACTCAATGAAAAAAACTATAGATGACTTAGTGACAAAGGCACAAGGCTCCCTTATGGGTTCACTTTCTGGAGTTTTCTCCAAGGTCTATGGCTTTGTGACATCTGCCTTTAGACTTGTTTTAATAATTATTTTCTCCTTCTACTTTTCAGTGGACAAGGAAAAATTTACTCTCAAAGTAAAAAAATCTATACCAAATAAACATAGAGAAGATATAACATATCTTGCCAATAGAATTGACATAGCTCTCCAACAATTTATTAGAGGAAGAATGCTACTTGCAATTTTCGTTGGAGTCCTCACTATGGTTTATCTTTTGATCTTAAGAGTGGACTTTGCAATAATCATTGGACTTATAACTTGTGTGGCAGATATAATACCTTTTATTGGACCTTTCCTTGGTTGTGTCCCTGCAGTTTTATTTGCCTTTATGGATTCACCAATAAAAGCTTTTTGGGTTTTAGTTCTCTTCGTATTAGTTCAATGGGTTGAAAATAATATTTTGGCACCAAAACTAATTGGAGATAGCACAGGGCTTAATCCACTAATAATTTTAATTTCAATAATCATAGGTGGAGGTATCTTTGGAGTTTGGGGAATGGTAATTTCTGTTCCAATAACATCAATAATATTTATCCTAATTGATTTTGCAAAAATAAAATACAATGACAGATATAGCTCTAATTGACAATCATATTCTTTATAATTATAATATTTATAGCACATCCTCCCAGGGAATGGGAGGATTTTTAATAGGAGTTGTTTATGAAATATTTAGGTTTACACGATATAAGAACTGAATTTTTAAAATTTTTTGAATCAAAGGGACATTTTATTCTACCAAGTTTTTCACTAATTCCAAAAAATGACAAGTCATTACTTTTAATTGGAGCAGGAATGGCACCAATGAAAAAATTCTTCACAGGAGAAGAAGTTCCACCTGCAAAGAGAGTTACAACTTGTCAAAAATGTATTAGAACTGGCGATATAGATAACGTTGGTTTAACAGATAGACACGCAACATTTTTTGAAATGCTTGGAAACTTTTCCTTTGGAGATTATTTCAAACACGAAGTAATACCTTGGGCTTGGGAATTTTTGACAGTTAATCTTGAAATTCCAAAGGAAGATCTTTGGGTTACAGTTTATAAAGATGACGACGAAGCCTTTAACATTTGGAAAGATGTTATTGGAATTCCTGAAGAAAAAATTATAAGACTTGGAAAAGAAGATAACTTCTGGGAACTTGAAGTTGGTCCATCTGGTCCATGTTCAGAAATTTATGTTGATAGAGGTCTTGAATACGGATCAGTTGATGAAAGACCTGGTGGAGAAGGCGACAGATTTATTGAAGTTTGGAACCTAGTTTTCACTCAATTTGATAAAGATGAAGAAGGAAATTACAATCCACTATCACATCCTAATATTGATACAGGAATGGGTCTTGAAAGAATTGCCACAGTTTTACAAAAAACTGACAATATTTTTGAAATTGATGCAATTAAAGATATAATTGGAGAAATTTCAAAGCTTTCAGGCAAAAAATATGGCGAAGATAAAAAATCAGACATTTCTTTTAGAGTAATTACTGACCACATAAGAGCCATGACTTTTATGATTTCTGATACAATTGTGCCTTCAAATGAAGGAAGAGGCTATGTTTTAAGAAGACTTATAAGAAGAGCTGCAAGACACGGAAGAAAACTTGGAATAAAGAGGGCCTTCTTATTTGAAATTGCAGACATGGTAATTGATTCTTGGGGCGATCAATACAAGGAACTAAAGGAAAACAGAGAATCCATTAAGGAAATAATAAGAAGAGAAGAAGAAAAATTCTTAGAAACTATTGATGGTGGTCTTGTTAGACTTAATGCTAATATAGAAGAAATGAAGTCAAGTGGCGAAAAACTACTTGACGGAAAAAAAGCTTTCAAACTTTATGACACTTATGGCTTCCCTATTGATTTAACAGAAGAAATCTTAAAAGAAGAAGGTCTAGATGTTGACATGGCTGGATTCAAAAGAGAAATGGATGACCAAAAGACAAGGGCTAGAGAAGCAAGAGACGACAAAAATGTTGGCTGGGCAAATCAAGACAACAAGCATCTCTTTGAAGGCCTTTCCAATGAATTTTTAGGTTATGAAAAAAATGAATGTTGTGGAAATATTATAAGAATTATTTCTGATGATGACGAAATTGTTGACTCAATAAATGAAGGCGAAAAGGGCATAGTAATTTTAGACAAAACTACTTTCTATGGAGAAAGTGGTGGACAAGTTGGAGATACTGGAGAAATAATCTCAGATAAATTCAAATTAAAAGTTACTGACACTAAAAAAACTAAGGATGGACTCCACCTTCACTTTGTAGAAGTAGAAGAAGGAAAGCTAGAAAAAGCTCCTGTCAAAGCTCTTATTGATGTTAAGAGAAGAAATAATATAAGAAGAAATCACTCTGTAACTCACTTACTTCACAGAGCCCTAAAAGATGTCCTAGGAAATCACGTAAACCAAGCTGGCTCCTTAGTTATGCCAGATAAAATGAGATTTGACTTCTCTCATTTTGAAGCAATGTCAAAAGAAGAAATTGATAAAGTTGAAAAAATAGTAAATGAAAAGATTTTTGAAGCTCTTCCAGTAGAAACTAAGATAACAAATTTAGAAGAAGCAAAAGAAATGGGCGCAATTGGTTTATTTGAAGACAAATATCATGGCGAAGTTAGAGTTCTTTCCATGGGAGATTATTCTCGCGAACTTTGTGGTGGTACTCATGTTTCAAATACTTCTGAAATTTCAATGTTTAAAATCTTAAGTGAAAGTGGTATAAGTAACGGTATTAGAAGAATTGAAGCTATTACTGGTCCAGCTGTTCTAAAATATTTAAATGAATTAAAAGACGAACAAGAAGACATAGCTAAGGAACTTAAATCTAATAGAGAAGAAATTTTACAAAAGATAAAATTAAATATTAAGAGCCTAAAAGAAGCAAATAAAGAAATTGAAAAACTAGAACATGACATGGCAAAGGATCAAATTTCTGGACTTCTAGATTCAGTTAAAAATAAAAATGGCATAAATTATGTCATCAAAAAATTTGATGGAGTAGATGTAAATACACTTCGTGACTTAGCTGATGAAGTTAGAAATAAAGTGGGATCAGTAGTAGTTTTATTTGCAACAGTAAATGAAGGAAAACTTAACTTTATTTGTGCTGTTTCAAAAGATTTAGTAGAAAAGAAAATTGCTGCAGGAAAACTTATTAAAGAAATTGCAAAAGTAGCCGGTGGCGGCGGCGGTGGTAGACCTGACATGGCAACTGCTGGCGGTAAGGATATTGCTAAAGTTGAAGAAGCTTTAAATAAGCTTAGCGACCTATTATAATATTATCAAAATAGATATTTTATGATATAATCTATTTGGAGGTAATTATGGATCAAAACAATAATACACAAATTTTTGAAAAAAATGCTTTGGAACAAGAAAGAATTAAGAGTATTTTAAAAGTTGTTTACAATGCTCTAGAGGAAAAAGGTTATAACCCTTCTGACCAAATTATTGGATATATATTATCTGGCGATCCAACATACATTACAAGCCATGATAATGCAAGATCCATGATACAAGAAGTAGAGCGTGATGAGCTTTTACAAGAGATGTTAAAAGTTTATTTAGAAAAGATTTGAGATGGCTAGACCATCTCTTTTACATATTATATATGTACCTGTAAAGGTTGTGGTTATATGAATAAAATTTTAGGCCTTGACGTTGGTGATGTATGGATTGGAGTAGCTATATCAGATGCTTTAATGCTTACAGCTCAACCTCTTATGACAATTAAGAGAGAGTCAAACAAGATTGCCTATGATAAAATTCATGACATATTAAAAGAAAACAATGTAGAAAAAATAGTGGTAGGTCTTCCAAAGAACATGAACAATACCATTGGACCACAAAGTGAAAAAGTTATGAAGTTTGCAGAAAAATTGAAAAATAAATTTAATGTTGAGATTGAGTATGTTGACGAAAGAATGACCACTTTAATGGCAGAAAAAGTTTTAATAGAGGGTTCTGTTCGAAGAGAAAATAGAAAAAAATATATAGATAAAATTGCAGCGACATATATTCTGCAATCCTATCTGGATAGATTTAATTTATAGGTGATAAAGATGGAAAAAATAAAATTATATGATGAAAACAATGTTGAGGTTGAATTTTTTGTTGATGCAAAATTTTCAATTGAAGACACAGATTATGTTGCACTCTATACTGATGAAGATGAACCAGAGATCTATATATTAAAAGTGATAGAAGATGAAAATGGTGATGAGCTTCTCTCTGGCATCGATGACGATGAACTAGAAGAAGCAAAAAAAGCTTATGAAGAACTTTTGGACGAAATAGAATAGGTGAAGATATGGATATAAATATTGATCCTGTTAAAAGAATTTTAAAAGATAGTGGTTATAAATACACTAAACAAAGAGCTAAGGTTTATGAAATATTTTTGTACAATAAAGATAAACACTTGACGACTGAAGAAGTTTATAATTTAGTTGCAAAAAAAGATCCTGAAATGGGTATAGCAACTATTTATAGGACTGTTCAATTATTTCACAAACTTGGCATACTCGATCAAATTGTATTTGATGATAATATCATAAGATACGAGCTTAGAGTTCCAAGTGAAGGTCATAGACACCATCATCTTGTCTGCATAAATTGCGGAAAAGTAGAAGAAATTGATATTGACAATTTAAATGAACTAGAAGAAAAAGTAGAGAAAGAAAAGAATTTTAAGATTGTTGACCACACTCTAAAATTTATGGGTTATTGCGAAGACTGCCGCCACAAATTTGAGGAGAAGGCTAATTAATGAAAAATACTAATAAAGTGAAGATAATTCCACTGGGTGGACTTCACGAGATTGGAAAAAATCTTACAGTTGTAGAATACAGAGATGATATTATTATTATCGACTGTGGTATGACTTTCCCAGAAGATGAAATGCTTGGTATTGATGTAGTAATACCAGATGTAACTTATTTAGAAAATAATAAACATAAAATTAAAGGACTTGTTTTAACTCATGGTCACGAAGACCATATAGGGGCAATTCCTTATGTTTTAAGAAAGTTAGACCTAGATATTTATGGAACAGGTCTTACTATTGGACTATTGGAAAATAAATTAAAAGAACACAGACTTTCAAGAGATAAACTCCATGTAGTTAACGCAGGAGATGTTGTTAAACTTGGAAAAATGGAAGTAGAATGGATAAATGTAAACCACTCTATTCCTGATGCTTGTGCCCTTGCTATAAAGACACCTCTTGGCTATGTTTATCACTCAGGAGACTTTAAAGTTGACTTTACACCAATTAGTGGTAAGCCAATTAACTTAACTAGAATTGCTGAAATTGGAGAAAAAGGTGTCCTTGCAATGATTGGTGAATCTACCAATGTCCTAAGACCAGGCTATACAATGAGTGAATCTAAAGTTGGAGAAACTTTTAACAGATTATTCCAAAATTTACAAGACAATAGAATTATTATTGCAACTTTTGCATCAAATGTGCATAGGGTTCAACAAATTATTAATTCTGCAGAAAAATATGGAAGAAAAGTAGTATTATCAGGTAGATCCATGGTAAATGTTACTGAAACAGCAAGAAAACTTGGACAATTTAGGGTTAAGAAAGATACCTTTGTTGACATAAGAGATATGGATAAGTATGACGACAGCGAAATTGTTTTAATTACAACAGGTTCACAAGGTGAGCCAATGTCTGCACTTACTAGAATTGCTTATGGCGAACATAGAAAAATACAGCTTACTCCAAATGATGCAATAATTTTATCTGCTACTCCAATCCCTGGAAATGAAAATGCAGTTACAAAAGTTATAAATAGGCTTCTTGAAAGAGGAGCAAAGGTAATTTATGAAACTCTTTCAGAAATTCACGTTTCAGGTCATGCTTGCCAGGAAGAATTAAAATTAATTTTAAGCTTAGTTAAGCCAAAATATTTTATTCCTGCTCACGGCGAAGTTAGACACTTGATGAAACACGCTAAGATTGCAAGTCAAATGGGTATGCCAGAAGAAAATATCTTTATTATGGAAAATGGTAACTGCCTTGAAATTTCACAAAAAGATGCCAAGCTAGCTGGAGATGTACCTTCAGGAAATATTTTAGTTGATGGACTTGGAGTTGGCGATGTCGGAAATATTGTACTAAGAGACAGAAGACATCTATCTGAAGATGGACTTATTATAGTTGTCATAACTATTACAAAAGAAGGAAAAGTTGTATCTGGACCTGATATTATTTCAAGAGGATTTGTCTATGTAAGAGAGTCAGAAGATTTAATTGAAGATGCAAAGAATGTTGTAAGAAAGATTTTAAAAGAAGACTCCAAAGATAATTTAAAGGATTGGAACGGATTAAAGTCTGATATTCGAGACAATTTGAGATCATACATTTTCAAAAACACAAAGAGAAATCCTATGATTTTACCAATTATTATGGAAGTTTAGGATATTTAGGGAATCTATAAGGTTCCCTTTTTTAGAGGGATTATGTCAAATATAAATTACGATTATATAGAAAATTATTTGAGAAATTTAAAAGCTATTGAAAATGAAAAACTTAAAGAGATGAGTGATTATGCAGATGAGAATCATGTTCCCATAATAGAAAGGGAAAGCGAAGAGTTTATTAATTTTTTGATTTCAATGCAAAAGCCAAAGAAAATTCTGGAACTGGGAACTGCAATTGGCTACTCATCTATTTCCTTTGCAAAGAGAAATAAGTGCATAGAAAAAATCGACAGTGTTGAATTAAAAAGTGAAATGGCAGAAATTGCGAGAAAAAATATTTCTGATCTTGATTTAGATAAAATTATTTCTGTTCATGAAAGTGATGCCTATGATTTTTTACTTGACTTAGATGAAAAATATGATTTAATTTTTATTGACGCTGCCAAGGGACAATATGAAAAATATTTTGAAGCTGCCCTAAAAAATTTAAAGGAAAAAGGACTTATAATTTGCGACAATGTTTTATTTAAGGGCATGATTGCAGAGGATTCTTTAGTAAAGAGAAGAAAGATAACTATTGTAAAAAGACTAAGAAAATTTTTAAGGGACATTTCAGAAGATGAGAGATTTATTTCTTCTGTGGTTCCCATTGGAGATGGCATACTTTTAGTTAGGAGAAAAGATGAAGAAGATTGAACTTTTAGCACCAGCTGGTGATATTAATAAATTAAAAACTGCAGTGGAATATGGTGCCGATGCAGTTTATCTTGGAGGAGAAAGTTTTGGCCTTAGAAAGGCATCAAAGAATTTTTCTCTTGAAGATATTAAGTGGGCGGCAGATTATTTGCACGAGAGGGGAAAAACCCTTCATGTAACTTTAAATATTATCCCTCACGACAAGGACATGATGGGGGTAGAAGATTACATCAAAAAACTTTATGATATTGGAGTGGATGCCCTAATAGTTGCAGACCCAGGCATGTTTATGAAGGTAAAGGAAGTGGCACCAGATTTTCCAATTCACATTTCAACTCAAGGCTCAGTTACAAATGCCGAAACAGTAAAATTCTGGCAAAAACTTGGGGCAGAAAGAGTTGTAATGGCAAGAGAATTAAGTTTAAAGGAAGTTTCTGACATAATAAAAGAAGTTGGAGATTCCATAGAAATTGAAACTTTTGCTCACGGTGCCATGTGTATGTCCTACTCAGGTAGATGTCTTTTGTCAAATTATATGACTGGAAGAGATGCCAACATGGGAGACTGTGCACAACCTTGCAGATATAAGTACCATTTAGTTGAAGAAAAAAGACCTGGCGAATATTTTCCAATAGAAGAGCACGACGAGGGCACTTTTATTATGAACTCCAAGGACCTATGCATGATTGAACACATTGATGATTTAATTGAAGCAGGAATTGCCAGCTTAAAAATCGAAGGCAGAGTAAAAAGTGAATACTATCTTGCAACTGTTATAAGATCTTACAGAATGGCAATTGATTCATATTATGCTGACAAGGAAAATTATAAGTACGATCCTTATCTTTTGGAAGAGATAAAAAAAGTAAGCCACAGAGATTTTACAACGGGATTCTTTTACGGTAAGGCCAATGAAAATTCACAAGTTTATGAAGATAACTCCTATATAAGGGGCTATGACTTTGTAGGAATTGTCCTTGATTATGATGAAGATTCTAAAATTGCAACTATTGAGCAAAGAAATAGAGTTTTTGTTGGCGATGAAATAGAAATTTTTGGCCCTGGCATAAAACATTTTGACTACAAAATCGAAAAAATGTTAGATGACAAAGATAGAGAAATTGAAGTTGCAAATAAGGCAAAGCAAATTTTTAAAATAAAAATAGACAAAGCTATTAAAAAAGGATTTATTTTGAGGAGAGAAAATGAAGAATAAGGCCTGTATAATTGGCATTTGTGGCGGAAGTGGCAGTGGAAAAAGCACTGTTACAAAAAAATTAATTGATTTAATTGGAAAAGATAACGTGTCTGTCATTGAACAAGATTCTTATTACAAAGACCAGTCTAATCTTGCTTTTGAAGAGAGGGTTAAGACTAATTATGACCATCCTCTTGCCTTTGACAATGACCTCTTATTTGAGCATTTAAAGATGTTAAAGGAAGGAAGGGAAATTGAAAAGCCAATTTATGATTTTTCCCTTCACAATAGAAAAAAGGAAAAGGAGATAGTTTATCCAAAACCAATTATAATTTTGGAAGGCATTTTAATTTTTAACGAGGTAAATTTAATTGACATAATGGACATAAAAGTTTTTGTAGATACAGATGCCGATGTGAGAATTATAAGAAGAATTAAAAGAGATATGCATGAGAGGGGAAGGTCTCTTGATTCAGTAATTGATCAGTACATGGCAACAGTAAGACCATCTCACCTTCAATTTGTTGAGCCTTCAAAGAGGTATGCCGATATAATTATTCCTGAAGGAGGAGAAAATGAAGTTGCAATTGATCTTTTATACCAAAAAATTAAATCTTTAGTATAAAAAATATTTGACAAGATAAAAACTATGTGTTATCATAACTTTTGTTATTAAAGAAGAAGTCCGCTTCTCACCTGATGACGAGGTCATTTAGGTTGTTTTAAAATTATGATGAATTTGCGGGCATCTTTTGGTGCCTGCTTTTTTAATTTACGGAGGTGCTTAGAAATTAAAGAACTTCAAATTAATGAAGAAATAAGGGAAAAAGAAGTCAGATTAGTAGATGATGAAGGCAACCAATTAGGACTTGTTCCTAGGATGCAAGCCATTGACTTGGCAATATCTAAAAAACTGGACTTAGTAAATGTTGCGCCAAATGCAAAACCACCAGTTTGTCGTATAATGGACTATGGTAAATACAGATACGAACAAGAGAAAAAAGAAAAAGAAGCTAGAAAAAAACAAAAGGTAATCAATATTAAGGAACTTAGATTTACTCCAAATATTGAAGATCATGACTTGAACACTAAAGCCAATAGAGCTATTGATTTCTTAAAAAATGGTGATAGAATTAAGGTTTCAGTTAGATTTAGAGGTAGAGAAATGGGTCACACTGATCTTGGACGAGAAGTTCTCGATAAGTTTTATGATTTAGTTTCTGAGTATGGAGTTGTGGACAAAAAACCTAAAATGGAAGGAAGAAGTCTTGTGATGTTCCTTTCAGAGAGAAAAGACAAAGATAAGTCTGATAATTAAGGAGGATTTTTATGGCAAAAATGAAAACTCACAGAGCTTCCGCAAAGAGGTTTAAGAGAACTGGTTCCGGAAAGCTTAGAAGATTTTATGCTTATAAAGGACATTTAACTGGTAAGAAAACTGCTAAAAGACTAAGAAAACTTAGAAAGGGCAGTTTAGTTTCTAAAGGTGATCAAAAGAGAATTGATCACATGATCCCTTAATAGGAGGTAAAGATGGCTAGAGTAAAAAGAGGCGTTAACGCTAAAAAAAGACATAATAATATCCTAAAGCAAGCTAAGGGATATTTTGGTGCTAAATCAAAATTATTTAGAACTGCAAACCAAGCTGTTATGAAATCTCTAAACTATTCATATATTGGTAGAAAACAAAGAAAAAGAGATTTTAGAAAACTTTGGATTACAAGAATTAATGCTGCTGCAAGAATTAATGGCATGAGCTATTCTAAATTTATAAGTGGTCTTAAGAAAGCTAATGTTAATATTAACAGAAAGATGCTTTCTGAAATGGCTATTAACGACCCAGAAGGTTTTGCTAAATTAGTTGAAATTGCAAAAGAAAATTAATTTTATGCTCCCATTTGGGAGCTTTTTTTGTATAATAGAGACATAAAAAAATTTACGAGGGTATTATGATTAGAAAATTAAAAAAGAATCCACCTCTTATAGTATGCCTATCTTTTTTTGCCCTGATATTGTTCGGTGCAATTTTACTTGACCTTCCAATAGCAAGTGCAAATGGCGAGAGGATTGGATTTTTAAATGCATTCTTCACATCGACTTCGGCATCTTGTGTGACGGGACTTATTGTTGCCAATACGGCAACTCAGTGGACTGCCTTTGGAAAAGTCATAATAATTATTTTAATTCAAATTGGCGGGCTTGGTACAATGGTATTTTTATCACTTATTGCCATGGCGCTTAACAAGAGGATTGGAATAAGTGAGAGAAGAATTATTAAGGAACAGACAAATGCAGATACCAGCAAGGGAATAATTAGACTTGTAATTTATATTATTAAATTTTCTTTAGCTGTAGAACTTATTGGTGCAATTTTACTTGCTACAAAATTTATTCCAGATTTTGGACTTGAAAGGGGGATTTTATTTTCTCTATTTCATTCCATATCTGCTTTTTGTAACGCAGGTTTTGATATTATAGGTAATTCTCTTACAAATTATGTAAATGACTTCACTGTAAATATGACAATTTCACTTTTAATAATTTTTGGTGGACTTGGGTTTACAGTTTTTATTGACATCTATAGAAAGAGAAGATTTAAGAATTTAAGTCTTCACTCAAAAGTTGTTATTTCTTTTACTGCAATACTACTTTTAGTAGGTACCCTTGCCTTTTTCTTAATAGAACATAATAGTGCAGCTATGGAAGGTCTAAGCTTAAAGGGAAAAGTTTTATCATCTTTCTTTATGTCCGTCACAGCAAGAACTGCAGGCTTTAATACAATTGACATAGGAAAAATGCAAGAGGGTTCTGTGATTGTAACTATAATGTTAATGTTTATAGGTGCTTCTCCTGCTTCGACTGGTGGAGGAATTAAAACCACAACTTTTGGGGTTTTATTATCTTCAACAATTTCTGTTTTGAGAGGAAATAAGGAGATTGAAATATTTCACAAAAAAATACCTTATGATACACTTATAAAATCTCTTTGTATTTTTACTTTGGGATCTTTCTTAGTAATTTTTTCATCTCTTTGGATTACAATAATTGAGCAAGGAAAATTTTTATATTTAGATATTTTATACGAAATTGTTTCAGCCTTTGGAACGGTTGGTATTACTAGAGGAATCACTGCAGATTTAAGTTCTCTTTCAAAAATAATTTTAATTGTCTTAATGTATCTTGGAAGAGTAGGAGCAGCGACTTTAGGGGTAAGTATTTTAGATACACATAGAAAAAGGCATACTAGATATTCAGAAGGAAAAATTATAGTGGGGTAATTATGAAGACATTTATTGTATTTGGTTGTGGTAGATTTGGCTCTACTGTTGCCACAAGATTATATGATTTAAAAAATGATGTTGTAATTGTAGATTGTGACGAAGAAAAAATTGATGCGATTTCAGAAAATGTCACTGAAGCAATTATTTGTGACCTTGAAGATGAAAAGGCAATGACTGAACTTGCATTAAAAAATTTTGATGTCGCAGTAATTGCCATTGGTGAAAATCTTGAAGCTGCTATTATGGCAGTCCTTGCATCAAAGGAAGCGGGAATCGAAAAAGTTATTGCCAAGGCACCAAATTATAGATTTGGAAAAATTTTGTTAAAGTGTGGGGCAGATAAAATTATTTTCCCTGAAAGAGACATGGGATTTAGACTAGCAAATAATTTATCTAATGATTATTTACTAGATTCCAATGAAATTTCTAAGGGTTATACTATTTATGATTTTACTGCCAGTCCTAAGATGAATGGAAAAGAATTAAAGGATTTAAAACTTAGGGAAGAATATAATTTTAATGTCTTGATGGTCAAGAGAGCTGGAGAAAATTTTGTAAATCCAGATCCTTCTTTTAAAATTAAAGAAGAGGACATTTTAACAGTTTTAGGATCCGATAAGGATATAAAAAGATTTACAGAAGAAAATTAATAAGGGCAAACGCCCTTATTTTTTTGCAAATTTTTATAAAAATTTTTTTAAGTATAATTCATATAAAAGCAGGAGCCAAGCTATGAGGTTAAAGACATATGACAGCCTGCCTCTTAGTTTTTCATCTTTAACTATTTTTGTATATTTAGTTAAAAAGTATCCAAACAAAGCAGTAAAAAAGACAATTATTTCAAGATATTTATTCATAAAACCATCACCTTTTTTTATTTTATCACATTAAAAAATTTTTTAAAATTAATCCTTTGTTTACATATTGACCTTTATAAACTACAATTAAGTTAATACATAAAAGAAATCAGAAAGAGGAGAGACAATGAAAAAATTAAAAAAACTTTTACTTATGACTTTAGTGGCGACTTCACTAATTGCTTGCAACAAAAATACTGACAAGGCAGTAAAGGAAGAAGTAAAAAAGGAACCAGAAAAAATAGTTTATTACACACCACTTACTCATGAAGAAAGAGAGAACGAGGACCAAGCTAAGAAAAAAATCTTTGCAGTAATGCTTGATAACCATGACGATGCAAGACCTCAAGCACAAATTTCTAAGGCTGACATAATTTATGAGTACAGAGTTGAAGGCGAGTTCACAAGATACATGGCACTTTTCCAAAGCAATTTTCCAGAAAATGTGGGACCAGTTCGCTCTGCAAGACCTTACTTTGTGCAAACTGCCAAGGAATACAATGCAATTTATGCTCACTGGGGCGGATCTGAAGCAGGACTTGCTGAAGTTAGAAATAGAAATGTTGTTGACCTTGATGGCATTGCTCTTGAAGGAATAGTCTTCCACAGAAATAAAAATGTTGGCAAGCGTGCACCTCACAATGGATATATTTCCCTTCCTGAACTTGAAAATTATTTAGTTGAGAAAAAGGGTGTCGATGTAAATGACAACACAGTTTCACTAAATTTTTATGACAAGATAGCAGAAATAGAAGGAATAGATGTAAAAGAAATAACGTTAAATTTCAACAAAAATTATAAGACAAAATTTATCTATGATGAAGCAAGTGGAAAATATAAGTACATCCGCCAAGATAAACCTGTAATTGACGAAGCAACAGGCGAAGAGTTTAATACAGATAATTTAGTAGTTCTCTTCCAAAAGGGAGTTGTAGCTGGACCTAAGGGCACATTAAAGATGGCAAATATAGGCAGCGGCTCAGGACTTCTTCTTCAAAAGGGAAAGCTTGCTCCAATAACTTGGGAAAAGGCAAATGAAGATGCAAGGACTATCTTAAAGTATCCTGACGGAACAGAAGTTAAATTTTATCCAGGCAGAACTTTCTTCTCTATAGTTGATGAAGAAAAGGATGCAGTTTACCAAGTTCCACAAGCTGAAGGTCAAGAAGGCCAAGATTCTTCTTCTGCAAATACTAATGCAAAGGCAGAAGGGGAAACTGCAAAAAAATAATTTTAAAATATTTTTCTTGGGTAAATATATCCACGAGGTGATATTATGATTAATATGACAAAAATTGATTATGTTATAAATGCTACTGGGGCATCCTATGAAATTGTCAGAAAGGCACTACTTGATAGCGACGGCGATGTTGATGAAGCTATAAAATTTATTAACGATGGAAAATATGAAGAAAAGGCTGAAGCTTCAAAGGTTTTCGAAAATGAAGAAGAAAAGGAATCCTACGAAAGTCGCCAAGCTAAAACTGGCAGAGAATATGTTGACGAAGTTATAAATTATCTTGACGAAATTGTTGATGCAATAAAAGAAATTTGGAGAAAGGGCAATGCAAGGAGACTTGTAGTGGAAAAAGATAATGAAACAGTTCTATCTCTTTCCCTAACTACATCTGCAATAGGAATGATTTTGGCACTTCCTGCATCACTTATAGGACTTTCTGCAGCTTATGTCTATGACTACTCCTTTAAAATAATTATGGAAAATGGAGAAGTAATTGATGTCAAAGAGTATTTAAAAGACAAAAGTAATTTTAAATAAGATAAAAGTGAAGAGCCCTTCGGGGCTTTTTTCTTTAAGGCGAGGAGCAAAATGATAATTACAAGCAAAAATAATGATACTTATAAATTTCTAAAATCTTTAAAAGAAAAAAAACATAGACAAGAACATGGACTTTTTATGGTGGAAAAACCCCTTGTAATGGAAGAGGCAAGGGACTTCAGACCAAAATATATTGCTATAAGTGAGTCTTCCTTTAAGGAAAATAAATTTTCTGACATAATAAAAAATGTGAAGGAAGAAGATTTATTTATTTTTTCAGACAATATTTTCAAAAATCTTTGCGATGCTGTAACTTCGCCTGGCATAATTTCCTATTATTCCTATCTACACAGAGAATTTAATGAAAATTCTGGAAAATTTTTGTACTTAGATGACATAAGAGAGCCGGGAAATCTTGGGGGAATGATAAGATCTGCTGATGCCTTTGGTCTTGATGGTCTAATTATTTCGCCAAACTCTTGCGATTTATATAATCCAAAGACAGTTAGGTCTTCCATGTCATCAATTTTTAGGGTTCCAATTTATTTTATGAGTCGAGAGGATTTAGTGACTTTAGACTTCAATATTATTGCAACATCACTTAATAATTCCACTTCCACAAGGGACTATAAATTTAAGGACAAGGACATTGTGGTAATAGGCAACGAAGCTAAGGGAGTTTCCGAATTTTTAATGTCCCATGCCAAGGGTTTTTTAAATATTCCAATTTCTCAAAATGTGGATTCCTTAAATGCCAATGTTGCGGCATCAATAATAATTTACGAGATGATGAAATGAAATATGTAATTGTGGCAGAAAACTTTCCAGAAGAAGCTGCCGAAAAATTAAAAGCCTATGGAAAAGTAGTGAGGACTCGTGCCAACAAAAACCTTTTAAGGGGGCTTGACACTCACACAGATATTTTAACACATCCACTTCCCAGTGGCGAAATAGTTGTCGATAGGGATAATTTTGAATACTATAAAAATATTTTTCCAGACAAAAAAATCCTTCCCTCTCACTCAATTTTGTCAAAAAAATATCCAAAAGATGTGCCCCTTAATGCCTTCACTTTTAAAAATTATTTCATCCACAACTTAAAATATACAGATAAATTTTTACTAGACTATTATAAAGAATCAGGCTACGACCTAGTTAATATAAAGCAGGGTTATGCAAAGTGTTCCTCACTTGTTACAGATGATTTTATAATCACAAGTGATGGAGGAATTTATGAAAGCCTAAGGGATTTTATCCCTATTTACAAAATAGACCATAAACAAATTAAACTTCAAAACTTCAACTATGGATTTATTGGTGGGGCGATTGGAGTCTTGGGCAAAAAAATATTCTTCACAGGAGATTTTTCTCATCACTCATCCCATGAAGAAATTTTAAAAATAATCAATAAATATAATTATGAAATTGAAATTTTATCCAAAGACCCAATAGAAGATTTTGGTTCTATTTATTTTATTTAAGACCCTTGTAAAAGTGATAAATATAAAAGATGGTCTTGTAGATAGATTAATTCCATTCTGCAAGGTCACCTTTTATTTATATATCCTATCTATTTATTTTTTTGTGAATAATTTTTTCATATAAAAATTTATTGTCATCAAGGTAATCAAACATTAAAAAAGAAAGCAAATTTTTAAATACTAAATCTTCTTCAAGGTAAGATTCCTTAGAAACGCCAGAAATGTAAATCATCTCTGTTAGAAGTCTACCACTATTTGTAGACATGTATTTAGTCTTTTCTTCAAGTATAAAAAAAAGAAAATTACCATACTCAGCCTCTCGTGGATCTACATATTCTATACTTTTTTCATTTTCTATAATTTTAAAGAGACGAAAGGACATGTCCTTTATCTCAACATTTAGTTTTATATTTTTTACGGAATATTTTGCATTTTCACTAAGCATATCTTTCTTGTAAGAAGGAAATTCTGAAAAATCAATTTCAACTGTATCAAATTTATTTTTGAGATAACTTATAAGGTCTTTTGAATCTCTCTCGCCAATAGGAATTAAGTGCTTAAACATTTTAATTTGGGTTTCATAGTTCATTTTACTTTTACATCTCCTCAAAGGATTATTTCATACACACATGACCCTTGTGAAGATCTGTGAATAAGAAATATGCTTTAAAATATAGTTTTATATAATGTGCAAATTAAAAAAATTATCTTTTGTATAATTTATCTAGGTTTTTTTATTGACCTTTAATAAGTAAAGGGAGAAGACTAAGCCGAGTACAAAAAATATAATTGAAGTGAAGGAGTAGTCCACAAGCTTGAAAAAATAGATAATAAAGAAGTTATTGTAGAGAATTGGAATAAGTAAAATATAGAAAAAATAAAAACTTCTATTTTTATAAATTAAGGGCAAAGAAATCAAAAGGGGCAAGACAAAGGAGCTAAGCCCATAAAAATTTAAAAAGGCAAAAAATCCATAAAAATTTTCTTCTAGGACAGGAAGAATTGGTATTGATCCTATAAGTATTAATAAAATGAGAATATATTTTAACTTATTTTTCATGCTTACCTCCAAATAATTTTTTCTTCTTTAATTATATCAAAAAGAAGAAAAATCTTGTTTCAAATAATTTCTCCTGGGTAATATAAAAAGGCGAGAGAAATGATCAAATTTTTCATAATAATTCTTGAAGATATAAGACCTTTGTGTTATTATAGAAACAATTTTAAAAGAGACTTTGATAAGAAGAGTAAAATCTATAAAATTCTAAGAGAGGAAATGGCAGCTGAAAATTTCCAATTTTATATTTTTGAAAACTAACTTGGAGTCCCATAGCAAACTATGGCGTATGGATGCGTTAAATCCCTCGAGTTTAATTAAGGTGGAACCACGGTCATCGTCCTTTGGGATGATGGCTTTTTTTATTTTATTTTTTAATTTTAGGAGGATATAATGATTATTAAATTACCAGACGGATCAGAAAAAGAATACCAAAGTGGAGTTAAGGTATCTGAAATTACTGGAGATATATCTCAAGGACTTCTTAGAGATTCCCTTGGTGCAGTTGTCAATGGAGAAATTTTAGGACTTGATGATGAAATTTATGAAGATAGCGATTTTAAAGTTGTAAAATTTGAAGACATAGAAGGAAAGAAAATTTTATGGCACACTGCATCTCATTTAATGGCTTATGCAATTAAGGAACTTTATCCAGAAGCAAAATTTGCCATTGGACCATCAACTGAAACAGGCTTCTACTATGACCTAGATCTTGAACACAGATTTGTAGATGAAGATTTAAAGGCAATTGAAGATAAAATGAAGGAACTTGCTAAAAAAGATCTTCCAGTAGAAAAAATTGAAGTTTCAAGAGAAGAAGCTCTTAAATATTTCAAAGAAAAAAATCAAGATTATAAGGTTGAACTAATTGAAGACCTTCCAGAAGATGAAAAAATCACAATGTATAAGATTGGTGACTTCACTGACCTTTGCAAGGGACCACATCTTCTTTCAACTAAAAAAGTTAAGGCTATAAAACTTCTTTCAATAGCTGGTGCATATTGGAGAGGCGACTCTAACAATAAAATGCTTCAAAGAATCTATGGTATTGCTTTTGAAAAACAAAAACAATTAGATGAATACATTGAAAGACGTGAAGAAGCTGAAAAGAGAGACCACAGAAAATTAGGTAAAGAACTTGACCTATTTAGCATGCACGAAGAAGGACCTGGCTTCCCATTCTTCCATCCAAATGGAATGATTTTGAGAAATACTCTACTTAACTGGTGGAGAGGAGTTCTTGAAGAAAATGGTTATGGAGAAATTTTAACTCCAATTATCTTAAACGAAGCTTTGTGGCACAGATCAGGACACTGGGATCACTATAAAGACAATATGTATTTCACAAAAATTGACGATGGAGATTATGCTGTTAAGCCAATGAACTGCCCAGGCTCAATTTTAGTTTACAATTCAAACAATCACTCTTATAGAGACCTTCCAATTAGACTTGCAGAATATGGTGTTGTTCACAGACACGAACTTTCTGGAGCTCTACACGGACTATTTAGGGTAAGAACATTTACTCAAGACGATGCCCATGTTTACTGCTTATTCTCACAAGTAAAAGACGAAGTATTTAAGATGATTGACCTTGCAGATTATCTATATTCAACTTTTGGATTCAAATATACAATTGAACTTTCTACAAGACCAGATGACTACATGGGAGACCTTGAAGCATGGAATCTTGCAGAAAAGAGCCTAAAAGAAGCCCTTGAAGAAAAGAATTTACCATACACAATTAATGAAGGTGACGGAGCTTTCTATGGTCCAAAGATTGATTTCCACCTTGAAGATGCCATTGGAAGAACTTGGCAATGTGGTACAATCCAACTTGACTTCCAACTTCCAGAAAACTTTGACTTAACTTATGTAGATGAAGATGGAGAAAGAAAGAGACCAGTAATGCTTCACAGAGCCCTACTAGGTTCAGTTGAAAGATTTATGGGTATCCTAATCGAACACTTTGCAGGTAAATTCCCACTATGGTTATCTCCAGTACAAGTTGAAGTAATTCCTGTATCTGACAAATTTAAGGATTATGCAGAAAAAATTGCAGACAAACTTCACGCTGAAGGACTTAGAGTTCACCTTGATGGTCGTGCAGAAAAAGTTGGCTACAAAATTAGAGAAGCACAAGTTAAGAAGATTAACTACATGCTAGTAATTGGAGAAAAAGAAGAAACTTCTGGAAAACTTTCTGTTAGAAAGAGAAATGGCGAAGAAGTAGCTGATGTTGATGTAGATGAATTTATCGCACAACTTAAAGAAGAAATCAAAAATAAGACAATTACTGACTAATTATAAAATTTTCAGTTGAAAATCTTCTTAAATAAAGATAAAATCTAAGCAGGTGAAAGCCTGCTTATTTTTTATGAGTATTTGTCTAAAAATAGCAAATAATTTCTTTACAAAGAAAAAGCTATGTGATAAAATACATTGATGTAACCGCACAGAATAGGTTTTAAACATAGTGCCTATAATGGCGAGTCTTGTAATGAGGAGGTGCTACAATGTACGCAATTATTGAAACAGGCGGAAAACAATATGTTGTTGAAGCTGGTGACAAAAATAAAATTAAAAAATTAGATGTTA
>OIEX01000302.1_pt1 | contig 24679 bp, 15 predicted proteins | sample 1581911 | NCBI WGS metagenome assembly OIEX01 (sample SAMN07977761, study PRJEB24534) | human gut metagenome | reverse complement strand
TTACGGAGAAGATATTACGTTAAAAAGCTGAGACTGTTCGAAGCGAAGCAAGTTTCGAAGCTTTAGTAATATCTTCGTAGTAATGATTATAAATTCTTAGCGAAATCTAGTAATTCTCGGAATATGTTTGTAAGTTTTATTATTATATTTGACTACAATCCCTTTACATTTTATTTATTATTATTTAATTTTATTCCTAAATTCTATTTATTTTCTTTTTTCCATTCATCTAATTGTCTTTGTAACTCAACTTTTATATCTTCTAATCCTGAATCATATAACTTCTTATTTAACTTTTCTAAAGTCTCTTCAGTCTCTACAGAACCAGTATATAAAGGTTTTATAAACTCTTTAAATGTATTACTTACAGCTGACATTTGAGTTACAACTTTTTCTGTATCAAATTTGAATCCTAATATAGTTGAAGTTTTAGCCTTTTGGTTAAATTCTTCAAAAGCATCCCACTTATCTACTGGGTCACTATCTAAAACATAAGTGTCAAATAAGTTTCCATAAGCCCAACTTGTAACACTATATGGTCCATTTGGATCTCTCTTTATTTGGTTATCACTAACCTTTTCATAGTGAGTTCCCTCTATTCCAAACATTAATAGGTTTCTTAATGTAGAATCAGTATTTACTAAGTTTATAAGCTCCATAGCCTTTTCTGGGTGCTTAGAAGTTGATGATATAGCAGTCATAGCTCCTGTAGTTGAAGCATTTGTAACATATGGAGAAACTATTGATGAAGTTACAACCTCTCTACCTAAAGCTTGCCCCCATCCATTTTCTGCATATGGTTGTCCATCAGCCTTCCATACAAATCTCTTAACTTCATTTTTCATATTACTAACTGCTGCATCTTGATTTATATATCCTTTTTCATAGAATTCTCTTAATTTAGTGAAAAGATGTTTTAGCTCCTCTGTTTCATACATATTTTTAACTGTTAAGCTTTCATCATCATAGAAAATACCTAGTCCTGATGTTATATCCTCTAATCCTTCTAGTGGAATTCCATCTCCTTGAGTATAGAATGGCACAAAATCTGGTTCCTTCTCCTTTATAACTGCAAGCCATGGTTCTAAATCATCAACTGTATGAATATCTTCATATGGAATATCATATTTTTCAACAAGTTCCTTATCAAATACCCACATAGGTGCTCCTGCTATTTCCTTTTGGTTTGGAACTGCATATACATTTCCATCAACCTCTGCACCCTTCCATAGTCTTTCATCAATAACATTCTTTAAGTCTTTTCCATGACTATCTATAAGATCATTTAACTCTAAGAAAGCTCCCTTTCTTGCATTGTCTAAGTATGGGAATGCCCATGAACATGTAAATGCTAAATCGTATTCTTCCCCTGAATTAGCTATTACGTTCATTTTTTGACTATAATCACCAAAGTCAATATGTTTTATGTCTACAGTAGCATTTATTTTATCCTTTATATATTTATTTACTTCTTCCTCAACTACTTCTCCATCAGTTTGTGGTTTACCTATTACATACCAAACTAAATTTACTGGTTCTTCTCCTTCACCACCACTAGACGAAGCATTTCCCCCTGAACCACATCCAGCTAAGATAGAAGATGTTCCAATTATTCCTCCTAATATTAAAGCCATTAGTTTTTTGTTTTTAAGCATTTTTATTTTCCCCCTTAAAGTAACTAATAAGTCCTCATTATATATATATTGTATAAATTACTTCCCCATTCTTCTTTTTTCAACATTTAACAAAACGTTTACAAAGAAATTTAATCAAAAATTTATAAAATGACTAACTTACTTTTTATTTTTGTAACCATTTCTTTTCATTTAAGAAATAATTACGTAACCTCTAAAAATTAAATTAATATTATTATTTATATAATAGTTTTAACTCCTTATACCCTTAAATATTGCACGTAGGGGCATGTATTAAAAATTATTTTGATACATGCTCCTCTATTTTAAATAAATTTTTTTCTTTCTTATTTCTAATATTTCTTAAATCCACTTATTATTTTTCTAATTTTACGTATTATCTTAAGAATTTTATTGCTTTTCTTTTTATTTTAATTATCATTTACGAGTATTTCATTTAAAATAAAGCATAAAAACCATAAATAAAATCCTACTCCTAAATTTAAATTAAAATTACTTTTACAATTATTCCATTATTTATTAACATTTCTAATTATGGTATAATTACATGGAAAATTTAAGTATTATATACACTATTTTAAACTTAAGAAAATAGGAGATGATTTTATGGCTGTAGCAATAGTTCAGCAGCAACAACAACCAAATGATAATATTAATATTGACTTGTCTAATTCTAATGTTGCTGTGGTAAAAAGTAAAAAAGAAACTAATCCCCCTATAAAAGATGAAAAACAATCAAAGGATAAAGATAATTTAAAATCTGATAAAAAAATCGAGCCTAAAGTTGAAGAAAAAAAGCAAGATAAAAGTAACTCAAAGGAAGAAAATAAAGCTCAGGTAAAAACTGAGCCTAAAGTTAAAGAGGATAAAGACATAAAGAAAAGTTCTGATGAAATTAAAGAAGAGGTAAAAAATCAAAAACCTGTTATAAAAGAAGTAAAATTACCTGTTGAAAAAGATTCAAAGAATTCTTCTGAAAATTTATCTAATAACTCAAGTGACTTTGCTTCAGATGTTAATAGAAGATTATATGAATATGAAAATGTTAGAAGTAATCAATCTAATGCAATGAATGAAGCTATTCGTCTTCATAATGGAGACCCTAGCAACACTTGTGTTTTCTTCCAAGGTGCTTGCTTAAGAGCAATAGGAGTAACTGTTCCAAGTCATATTGGATACACTTCTAACCTTTGGAATTGGCTTGAAAATAATAACTGGGAAATGCATAGAGATTTTTCAAACATCCAAAAGGGAGATATTATCTTTGCAGGTGAATATCACACAATGTGTTTCATGGGATGGAAGGATAAAGCAAATGGTATTGCCTATGTAATGGGAAATGAAGCCTATACCTATGGAGATGCCTATGCTCATCGTAATTTAAATGGACAAGCTCCTACTAAAGAAAATGGATGGAATAGACAGTATAGAGCTACAAGATACTATAAATATAAAGGAAATTCTTCAAAAAACAATTCTGACATTGTAAAAACAAACATTGTAACATCAAAACCTGTTAGCTCAAAGGATCATAAATATACAGTTGAAGCCTTAAAGGGTACTGTAACAGCTAAGCAAGATGTTTATATTAATGAAAAACCCTTCCCTACTACTGAAGGAATTAAGCCTGTAGGACTAGCTAATGGAGGAGATAAATTAACTGTAACTGGTAGAGCCTCAAATGGATGGTATGAAGTTTTATATAATGGTCAAAAAGCTTACATAAGTCATAGATATACTAACTTCTTAGAAGAAAAGGAATCTAAATCTAAGTCATCTGAATCTATTACTCCTCTTGACGTAGTTAAAACTAATACTTCAGATAAAAAATCTGATTCTAAAGAAGATAATAAAAAGATAGAAAATTCTCTTAAAGACAAAGGTGAAAAGGTGAAAAAGGAAGATAAATCTACTGAAGATAAAAAGGTAGATGAATCTAAGGATAAAGCTACTAATAAAGTAGAATCAAATAAAACTAAACAAGCTAAACCTTTAGAATCTAGTAAGCCAGTTGAAGAAACTAAAAAAGAGGAATCAAGTAAGCCTTCTGAAATAGTTACAAAAACTGCCTTTATAAAGGCTAATGGTGGTTTATGGCTACATTCTAGTAAAGATACTTCATACTCTTCTAGAGTAAGCCTAATGAGTAATGGAGCTAAGGTTAATGTTTTAGAGGAAGATAACTCTTGGTTTAAGGTTGACTATAATGGAAATACAGGTTGGTGTTCAAGTAAATATGTAACTAACCCAGTTTCTTCTGAAAGTTCAACTAATAAAAAGATAGAAGAAAATAAATCTACAGAACCTAATAAAACTATGGAAGAAAATAAACCTAAGAAAGAAGCTGAAACAAGCAAACCTGCTTTAATAATTGTTAAAACTGCTTCTGTAAAAGCTAATGGTGGACTATGGTTACACTCTTCTAAGGATTCATATATCTCTTCTAGATTAGCAATTATGGATAATGGTGAAAAGGTTACAATCTTAGAGGAAAATGGAGATTGGTTTAAGGTTAACTATAATGGTAAAACTGGCTTCTGTGCAAGTAAGTACTTAAGTGAACCTACTACTTATGAAAAACCTGCTGAATCTAATAAAGTAGAGGAAGTTAAAAATACCTCTCCTAGCAAGGCTGTAGAAGAAAGTAAACCTACTGCACCTAAGAAAACTGTGGAAGAAAATAAACCTAAAAAGGAAGCTGAAACAAGTAAACCTACTTTAACAAATATTAAAAGAGCCTCTGTAAAGGCAAATGGTGGTTTATGGCTACACTCTACTAAGGATTCCTATGCATCTTCTAGAATTACCATAATGAGTAATGGAGAAAAGGTTGATATTTTAGATGAAAATGGATCTTGGTACAAGGTTAACTATAATGGAACTATGGGTTGGTGCTCAAGCCAATTTTTAAGTAACCCAACTGTTATCTCTCAAAGCTCACAAAGCAAGGCTGTAGAGGAAAATAAACCAGTTTATGAAAATAAAACAGTTGAAGTAAGTAATCCAGTTAATAGTACAGTAAAAACAGCTTACATAAAAGCAAATGGAGGTTTATGGTTACACTCCTCTAAAGATTCCTATGCTTCTTCTAGAATAAGCATAATGAACAAAGGATCAAAGGTAAGAGTTTTAGAAGAAAGTGGTTCTTGGTTTAAAGTTGACCACAATGGAAATATAGGTTGGTGTTCAAGTGAATTCCTAACTAATCCAGTAACATCTAAAAGTAATACTGTGGAAGAAAGTAAAACAGTTCATCTAGTTCAATCAAATACTAATGAAGCTTCATTAAGATCAGCCCATGTAAAAGCTAATGGAGGATTATGGTTACACTCATCTAAAGACTCCTCTACTTCATCTAGATTAACTGTAATGGGTAATGGTCATAAGGTTGAAATCTTAGAAGAAAGTGGAGATTGGGTTAAGGTTAGATATAATGGGAACACAGGTTGGTGTGCTAAAAAATTTATAGCTTAAAATTTTAAAATAAAATCTAATATGGACTTATTAAAATTAATCATAGGCTGATGATAGCTTAATATTAGTTTTAAATTCACCTAATAAATTCAAATCTTTTATAAAATAGGCTTATATAAAAATAGCTTTTATGCATATTTTTATATAAGCCCTTTCTTGTATTTCAATTATATACCTTGAAGTGGCCTTAGAAGTTTTATATATAATCACTAAATCTCTAATTTACTCATATATGTTTTTTTGATATAATAATTACTATGATTACGTACGTAAGGAGGTTAAAAATGGATAATAATTTCTTTTATAAATTTCCAGCACTTAAAGGAATTCAGGCATCTAGAGAGTTTTTCGTAATTATGTGTCCTTTATCTGTATTATCAAAGTTATTTATTTTTAATGATGATGAGCTACCTCCAGAATATCGTGCACAAAGATTATTAAATAAATCTAGAATACCAGAAATAACATCCTATATGGTGGATAATCCTAATGACTATGTATTTTCATCTGTTACAGCATCAATTGATGGTGAATTTTCATTTGAACCCTTTGAAAAAGCTTCAAATGAAAACATGGGAACTTTGCAAGTGTCTATGGATAGCAGACTATTAATAAATGATGGTCAACATAGAAGAGCAGCTATTGAGGAAGCTTTAAAAGTTTCACCTGAATTAGGTAAAGAAACTATCTCAGTAGTTTTATTTATAGATGAAGGACTTAATAGAAGCCAACAAATATTTGCTGATTTAAACAAACATGCTGTTAATGTTTCAAAGTCAATAGGTATTTTATACGATTCTAGAGATCCAATTGCCTTAACCACTAAATCACTTATTGAAAAAAATAAGTTTCTTAAATACTTCACAGATAGAGAACAGCCATCTTTATCTAAGTATTCAAATAAACTATTTACATTAAGTAGTATAAATGAGACAAATAAAAAATTACTTTGTAAACTTGACCCTAAGGATGAATCTACTCAAAAATTTGTATATGAATTTTGGGATTGCTTATGTACAAATATGAAAGAATGGCAGTTTGTTTTTAATAAAGAAATTAGCCCTAGTATCTTTAGAAAATCCTATATTAGTTCTAATGCTGTAATACTTGAATCTTTAGGTATTATAGGAAATTGTCTTTTTAGAAAAAATAAATCTAATTGGAAAGAATATATGATTAAACTAAATGAAATTAATTGGAATAGATCTAATCTAGAAGATTGGGGTAATCGTGCTATTGGAAATAACGGACGTATAGTAAAAAACTCTAATTATATAAAGCTCACAACAAACTTTATAAAACTACAGCTTGGAATTAAGCTTAATCATGATGAATTAGAGTTAGAAAATTCATATAGAAAGCAGAAGGAAAATAAAAATGAGTAGTTTAAATATAAATGACAAAATTAATAATATATTAGATGAAATGACTCGTGTATATAAAAATGATTCAAGACCTTGGGTTATAGGATATAGTGGTGGAAAAGATAGTACTACTGTTGTTTTATTAGCATTTAAAATGCTTCAAAACTTGCCAAAGGAAGAAAGACATAAACCAGTTTATGTAATTTCATCCGATACCTTAATTGAAAATCCTATAGTATTATCTTATTTACAACAAAACTCAAAATACATAAATGAAGGTGCTAAAAATCTAGGATTACCTTTATATACTGATATGATACACCCAGATTATAATAATACATTTTGGGCTAATGTAATTGGTAAGGGGCTTCCAACCCCTACTTCTATTAGATTTAGATGGTGTACTGAAAGATTAAAAATTAAGCCTTCTAATAAGTTTATCGAAGATAAAGTTAAAGAAAATGGCGAAGTTGTAGTATTACTTGGTGTTAGAAAATCTGAAAGTATAGCAAGAGGAATTAGAATAAAAAATAGAGAAATTGAAGGTTATTTACTAACTCCTCATGTAACTCTGCAAAACACTTATGTTTATAATCCTATTGTTGAACTTTCAACTGATGATGTTTGGGCTATTCTACTTTCAAACAATGGTGAAACTCCATGGGGAACTAATAATAATGATTTATTTGCCCTTTATATGGGTGGTGAAGGCGGAGAATGTCCTTTTACTGTAACAAACGACTCAGAGACACCTTCTTGTGGAAATTCCAGATTTGGTTGTTGGATCTGTACCGTTGTTAAAGAAGATAAATCACTAACTGGATTTATAGAAAGCGGAGAAACTGAACTTCAGCCACTACTTGATTTTAGAAGCTGGCTATTAAGCATACGTGATAAACATGAATATAGACAACAATATAGAAGAGATGGAAATCATTATTATAAAAAACTTTACTTAGAGAAAATGCCTTTACTAAATGATTATATTATTGATAAGAACCATCTATTCTTTGATAAAGAAAATAATGAAGGATATATAGATTTAATTAGATCTAAGGAAACTGATGAGCTTTTAAATAAAAAGTCAACAGATAAAGACAAAATATTCCTAGAGTTAATTCCAACAATTGAATCTGGTGAAGATATTAAATTAGACCTTAGTAAAATTCACTCTGATTCAAAAGGTGAATTCATAAATGTTGTTGGTTATGGACCATTTAATTTTAAGGCTAGAAAACTTATTCTTGAAAAATTACTTGAAACTCAAAATAAAATTCAAGAATCCTATGACCTTGATTTAATAACAATTCAAGAGTTGGAAGCCATAGATAAAATCTGGGATGACGAGGAAGATTTAACTCGTAGAAGCTTAGTTGAAATTTATTATAACAAAACTGGTAATAGACTTCCTTGGGATGATTATAAAAAACCTATTTTTGATAATTCTACATTAGAAACAATCTCTAATTTATGTGTAGAAACAGATATTCCAGAAGATTTAATCAATAAATTACTTATAGAAAGTAATAAATATAAACATTTTACAAATAAAACTATACTAGATAAATCTATAAGCAAATTATTAAATCAAAAACATTTACACAAAAGTTTAGTTGAGGAGATAGACAATGATAATTAATAATATAACACTTAAAAACTTTAGATCATATGAAGATGAAACTACCTTCTCATTTACTCCAAATGGCAATAAAAATATAGTTTTAATTGGTGGTGAAAATGGAGCTGGTAAATCTACTCTATTTGAAGCAATTAAGCTTTGTATATACGGCCCAACGACTTATGGATATCTTGGTAACAATTATAATTACCAAACTAAAATTAAAAATAATATTAATGATAATGCCTTTAAAAATGAAGATATAGAATCATTTATAGGCTTAAGCCTTTCATTTAAAGAAGGAACTGAGTTGAAAAGTTATTATCTTAAACGTATATGGAAATATAAAAATCATAAATTAAATGAAGAATTTAAGGTATTTTTAAATGATAAAGAACTTTCTGAAGATGATAAGCTTTATTTTGATAAATATTTAAAATCAGTATTACCCCCTTCACTATTCGACTTTTTCTTTTTTGATGGTGAAGAATTAAGTGATTTCTTTGTTGGTAAATCATCAAGTTCAAACTTAAAAGAAGCCGTACTTGAACTTTTCAACTACGACACATTTGATGTATTAAAAAAACAATTACTTTCTTATCAAAGAACACATTCTAAAGAAAATAAAAATTTAGATGAAGCTCAAGCTAGATATGACGAACTTTCATCTGAAATACATGAAATTAAAAATAATATATCAGAACTTGAAAATATAATTTTAAATAATGAATCTATCCTTGATGATCTTTATATAAGAAAACAAAATTCTGAAGATGACTTTAGAAATAGTGGGGGTATTTTTGAAGAAGAAAGATTATTGTTAAATTCACAGATCAATAAGCTTGAATCTGAACGTACAGAAATAAATCAAGAAATTAAAGATTTCTGTAATGATACTCTTCCATTTTTAATAGTCTCTAAACTATTAAAAAATACTAAAAAACAAATTGATGAAGAAGAAGCACTTATTTCATTTAATAGTATAAGTAAAAAGTTATCTGGTAATATTATAAAATCAACACTAAAGAAACATTTACCTAAACATAATAATGTTAATTATGATGAAATAGCCTTAACTCTTTTAAATGAAATGTTTGAAGTAGATAAAATGAATGATATTTCTAATATATTAGAACTTTCAAATGAAGATAAAAATTCTATTAATTTCATAATTAATAACATATTAGGTAAAAGTAATGATTTTAAATTTAATATATTATCAAAATTCACTAGACTTAAAGAAATTTCATTAAGTATTAAGATTTTAAGAGAAAAACTTAATTCAACAGTTTCTGGTGATTTCTTAAATAACTATTTAGAAACAACTGCCATTTTAAATAAACAAATAAGTGAGACTGAAAATATAATTGCTTCTTCAAAAGCTAAACTTGAAGAAAAATATAAGCAATTATCTTTAAAAGAGTATCATTTAACAAGAGCTAAAAATGAACTTACATCATTACTACAAAATAATAATGTTTTAGAAATGTCATCTAGTATAATTAGTTATTTAGATAAACTTCTAAAAAATATTACTAGAGATAAAATTGATGCTATAGAAGAAGAATTTATTAATATATTTAAAAATATTATAAGAAAAGACAATTATGTAAATAGTATAGTAATTGATGATTCATTTAACTCTACTCTTTACATAAATAAAGAATATGATACAAATGAAATATTAAATATATTAACTAACCTTGGTTTTGAAGGAACTGAAAAGAAATATGGTTCTAAATTTATAGATGATTTATTTAATTATTTTGATGTAGCAAACTATAAAAGCTTAACTAAAAAACTTGAACAAATAGCTTTAGTTCAGTATATTTCTTTAAGCTCAAAGGTTAATATAAATGATTTTTCAAAAGGAGAAAAACAAATTTATATACTTTGTTTAATTTGGGCTATTATAAAAAGTTCTGGTGTTGAAATACCATTTATAATTGATACACCATATGCACGTATAGATGAAACTCATAGAAATGCTCTAACAACAACATATTTACCTAATATAAGTAAGCAGGTCATTATACTTTCAACTAATAAAGAAATTGATAGTGACTTATATCAAGTTGTTAAGCCTTATGTATGTAATGAATATCTACTTCTTTACAATACAAATTTAAGAAAAACAGAAGTTAAAAATGGATATTTTGAGGTGTAATTATGGGATTTAGATTAAAAACGTCAAAAAAAACAAAAGAAATATTTGAAGAATTAGGTGGAAGTTCAAATCTTAAGCCCTTTGCATTAAGTAAAATAGCCGTTTCTATGTCCCTAAATCATGAAACACCTATTGAAGAATATGAAAGCAAGGATACAAATGGACTTGAACTACAAAGAGCTACTGTTACTGGTGAATTTGATGCTATATTCAAAGCTCTTATTGAAATGAACTTAGGAAGACATATTTCAGATGATGACTACTATCCTACTTATATGAAGCTTCATATGGATAGGGGTGCTGAACTTCTTTATAATAAATATAAATACTCAGGGGGTAACTTAGAAAAATTTATAACTAAGATACTTGATGAAGGAGATGCTAGTATATGATATATCTAGATAATAGTGCTACTACTCCAATTGACCCAGAAGTTTTAGAAGCAATGTTACCGTATTTAAAAGAAGAATACGGTAACCCTTCTAGTAGACACTACACATTAGCTGTTAATGCAGAAAAAGCTGTAGAAAAAGCTAGAGAGCAAGTAGCTAATTTAATTAATGCAAACCCAAAAGAAATTATTTTCACAAGCGGTGCTTCTGAAAGTAATAATATGATTATAAAAGGTGTTTCTGACTATCTTAAATTTTATGAAGATAAAGGAAATCATATTATAACATCTACTGTAGAACATAAATCAGTTTTACAAACATGTAAGTTTTTAAATGGTGATGTATTTTGGAATAATCCAGATAAAACAATTGCAAGCCAATTTTTAAAAAAGAAGAAAAACACTAAAAAAATTAATAGAGGATTTGAAGTAAGTTTCTTGCCTGTTAATGAGTATGGTCAAGTTACTGATGAAAACTTTAAAAACTCTATAAAAGAAAATACTATTTTGGCTTCTTTTATATGGGGTAACAATGAAATTGGATCTTTAAATAATATAGGCTCACTTTCTAAGATTGCTAAAGAAAATAATATACTTATCCATTCTGATGCAACACAAATATTAGGGAAAGTTCCTATAGACGTAAAGAAAATACCAGTTGACTTTCTATCCTTTTCTGCCCATAAGATTTATGGACCAAAAGGAGTTGGTGCTGCTTTTATAAGACAAGAAAGTTTTAATAATTACAAGATGACTTCTCTTATACATGGTGGTCAACAAGAATTTGGATATAGAGCTGGAACCCATGCAGTTCATAATATAGTAGGATTCGGAAAAGCTTGTGAAATTGCAAAAAGAGACATGGATAATTATATAGAAAAAATACTTAATCTTGAAGAAGAAACTAAAAAGCTTTTAAAAGAAAAGTATCCTGAAATAGAGTTTTTAGGAGATCCTGAAAATAAAATACCAGGTGTAATAGGTATGATTATACCTAATGTAATAAATGAAATGCTAATAAAGAATTTAGCTGATAAAGTAGCTATTTCGGCAGGTTCTGCTTGTGGAATTGGTGAACCATCCTATGTCATACAAGAGATTGGAAAGGCTAATTGTACTAATCACTTTATTAGAATTAGTTTAAATAAAAATTCATGTGTTAATTCTTCTTATCAAATCATATAATAAATTTAAATGCACATAAGTAAACTTATGTGCATTTATACTATTCTTTCATTTATATTATTGCAAATATCAATTTTAAATTTAAAATAAGATTTAAAGCATCTTTTAATTCTATATAATAATCTTAATATCCAGCAGCTATTTAACTCCTTTATTCTACTATTTAGTCTATTGACCTCATTTTTTATTTCATTATCTAACTCTCTTGGATAAATATATTCTTTAAATCTTTCCACTTCCCCAATCAATACTTTATTGTATGCCTGTTGCATTATATTAAAATGTGCTGATGCTTTAGCAAATAATTCTCTTAAATACTCATTTTCAATATATCCTCCTTTATTAACAATCAAATTTTCAAGTTCCTTATCTATTTCTACTATTTCATTTAATAGTTTCTCATCATTTCCACTAAATTTTTCTCCTTTTAATAGTGCCACTAATGTTCTAAATTCATCTTCTTTACCTTTAGTAAATAATCCATATAAAATTTTGCTTTTTTCTTTTAATTGAATAAAAGGACCATAAAATTCATTTAATTTACTATTTATCTCCTTTAATTCATCATCTCTTAATTTAGATTTTAATATCCTACTATTTATAATAAGCGATGCCCCAATACTTACTACACCTACTATTGTTGGCCCTAATATTTTAACTGTTTCTAAATTCACCTTAACTCTCCTTGTATAATATCATATAATAATCAAATCATAGTTTAAAATCTATTTACACTATGATTTGATTTATTTTTAAATTCTATAACTCCCAAAAAGCTAAGTCTTTCATAAATGATGGTCTTTCACTATCACCTATCTTAACTAAACTATGGTGTTTTGCTAATCCTTTTATAGTTGTTACAAGTTTATCTTCTTCCTGCTTACTTTTAGCATTGAATAATTTTTTTACATCTCTATTATTTAAGTCATCAACTCTATGAACTACCCAATTTAATATATAGTTAGCATAGTCATTTTTATCTGTTGAGAAGTGAGTTAGTAGTTGTGTTGAAAGTATTGTTCCTACACCAAACTCTCTACCTTCTTTTAGTATCTTCTTTAAAGCTATGAAATCTTTACTTAAGAAGTTATCAGCTTCATCTACTAATATTATTTTATTTAATTGTCTTAAATGTCCTTCTATCTTACTATGTCCCCCTGCTTGCATTTGAGCATAGAATAAATCTAATGTAATTGCCACAACTAGATTTTGTATTCCTTCATCATATCCTGATAAATCTATTACTGTAACTCCATCTATAAGTTCAAATAAGCTTTTAGTTTCAAATGGATCTGGTTCAAATATTTCAAAATCTATAAGATTGCTTAATGCAGAATATAAACTATCATCCTTTTTCAAGTCCTCTCTTGATTCATAAACATCATAAACATCTTTTAATGTTGGTGCTGGTTTATCCCAAGTTTCTTGATTATTCTTTATAATTCCCCTTTTTTCATAAGCTTCCATTATAAGCTCTCTTAATAGTGTTTCTTGCTTATTACCAAGTCTAAATCCTTTGGCAATAGTTTCTTTTAAACTATTAGCAGTATGAAGAGGGAGCATTGGCTTTGAGTTTGGCCCCTTTACTACTGATAATGGATTAAATGGTAAATGATATAACTCGAAAACTTTGGCACCTGTAGCCTCTATAAAATCTTCTTTTGACTTGTTGTAATCTCCTTTATAGTCAAAAATAAGAATTCCAATGTCTTTACCGTCAACATTATTCTTTGATTCTCTATGAATTTGAGTAATTACTGACTTAGTAAATTGAGTTTTACCAGTTCCCATAGTTCCGATTATTCCTGTATTAGTATGAAGAACTTTATTTGTATCATTTGGATAAAGAATGATTTTTTTATTGTTTTTCTCATTAGTTCCAAATATTATTTCCATATTTCTGCTTTCTTCAACTTTACTATTTAAATTACCTGGTATTTCTTTATAATCACCTAAAATATTTTCTCCTATTTCAAGTAATTCTCCAGTTGTGTTCTCTTTATAAAAACCATTTCTAATTACCACATCTTCATCAGTATTCTCAATAGTTTCTTTGATCTCTACACTTTGCTCAGGTATATATTCAATATTTTCTACTTCTGAAAAATCAACTTTAGAAATTAAGCCTTCGATTTCACTAACTGTTTTAGTTATAAATTGAATTCCGTCTTCTTCTGCTATTTCTATAACCATAACATCTTCAGTTATTTCAGAAATATTTTTAGTTACTCCTCTTTTGAAAGATACCACAGCAGCTTGTCCCAAAACTTTATCCATTGAATCTACTATTTGATAATCTTCATTTAATAGCTTTCTTCTTAATTCAGAATCTATTACTTTTTCCCAGTTCTGATTATTACAAACCCCATATAGATTTAATTTTTCTGCACTTGATACTACTAATTGCATCAAGAAGTTTCTATATACCTTCTTTGTATTTGAAAGTATTTCACCATCTTTAGGTAATAATGTTTCCTTTAAAAGTCCTTTTGTTTTTTTAGCTTGTGTTATACCCTTTACTATGTATCCATCATCATTTATACCAATTTTAACTTCTATAGGATAATAATGAACAAATACCTTTTCATCTTTTTCTTCTATTCCAACCATTAATATATCATCACTTGTAGCACCATTATTATCAAACCCTAAGTTTTTAACTGAGAAAAATCCTTCTGATTGTTTTAGTCCTACTCCTCCAGAAACTCTTAAAATCTCCTCTAACGATATTGGTACCCATATTATATTTTCATTTTTAAACTTAGCTAATGCTAACTTAATAGCTGAAAGTATGCTTATTTTTTCTTTAGGAAAATGTGATTTACTTGATAATAACCTTAATAACCAATCTCCATTTATAGCATTAAACATATTTATTATCATTGGAGAGTACTCTTTAGAATTTTCTATATAATTATTATTTAAAAATTCTTCTATTACTCTTTGATAAGGAGTTGATTTTCTAGTTACAGTTATTGCATCATATCCTCCTGCTGTTGTATATTGATCACTGTAATGTATTATTAACAAATCTTTTGCATCAGGATCATTTTTAAAGAAGTTTAAGTCAACCTTTGGATTTATAAATGTTACCCAATGACTTGCATTATATATATCATCTAATGAACTTTTACTTTTATTAGGAACTGAAATTGCTTTACATTGATCACTATTAAAAGGCTCTCCATTAGAAGCTGTATTTAGAGCATTAAGTTTCATAGCAACATTCATTAAATCAGTATCAGTATTTGCGTATTTAGTACCAAATCCAGTTCTATATGCGTCACCTAAAAATACTGATGGAATTCCAGAGATTTCACCATTTAATATTACTCCTGATGGTATATCACTCATTTTTGATGTTATAGTCCTTACATCCTCACTCATCTCTAAGAATGTAATATGAGCATATTCTATTCCATCTTCAACTTTTTTTGTATAGAATTGTACTTTTTCTCTATAAAGATTAAGTACATCCTCCTCTGACATATTATCTACTTTTAAATCTATTCCATATAATCCTTTTATACTCGCTATATTTTCATTAAAAGCAACTTCTTCAAAAGCATTTGTTATATTTTCATCTGAATATATAAATAAATCTATTGGTAATACATTATTTCCTGATTTAAGTCTCTTTGTGTAATACTTAAAAATTCCTTGAAGAATTTCCTTACTATCTCCTGTGTTTATTAAATTTATTCTAATTGCTGCATTTTCAGACATGTTAAATAAATATCTAAAATGTCCTACAAACTCTTCGATTTTTTCTGTAACAAGCTTAGATACAAACTCCCTAGATCCTTTATATCTTGGTAATTTTTCATCAACATAATATTTCCACTCTGGAGAATGTAATTGTTCCATTGGAATATACAGCTCATTTTCTTCTCCAACTATATAAGGTAAAAGATAAGTTGAAGTAAACCTCTTAATAATTTCATCTGATAACTCCTCGCCACCAAGTTCATCATTTATTTTTAATTGATATGCTATGTTTAAAGGATGTAATGGAGTAAATATTAATTCTTTATCTTCTATTTCTCTTTTTATCACTCCTAATTTAAATAAATTCTTTTGTTCTTTATTTAAATACTCACCTTCATTTATTGAATTTAATGCTTCTAAATAAACAATTATGAAATCCTTATATATTGATTTCAAATCATCATTTAAATATGTTAAACTAGGTAATCTTCTAGATTTTTTATAATACTCTAAAATTTTATAGTAAGCTTCTCTAACTTCAGAATATAGTAATATTTCATTTTTCTCTAATCCTTCTGTAGTTTCAATAAAGCAAAAGCCTTCTTTTTCTATAATCTCTTTTTCTAAAGCAAGATTTTTTCTAAATTCATCTCTTGTTAAATATTCTCTTGTTCCAAACTCTAGTTTGTTATCACCTATAGACTTAAAATCAGCCTTTTTTTCTCTTTTAAGTTTCCATACCTTCATACCTGTTGCATACTCTAGCACTTGACTTGTCCCAATTATTCCAAACGGTACAATATCATTTTCAATCTTTGCTGTAAATCTAATAAGTTCCTCATCATTTTCATAGTTAAAATTATCTGCTATTTTAACTTCTACTAACTCATCTGAAAGTATATTTATCTGTTCATTATTAGAAGTTAATTCATATTCTGATTTATTACTTTCAAACTCATTAAATATAATAGTTGAATCATTTGTATTTATAGAAATATAACTTTCATTCTTCTTAACAACCAATGTGTATTTAGATTTTATTGCCTCTAAGTATTTTTTATTAAAATTTAAAACAACTATTTTAAATTCGAATTTCATTTTTTCTGGTTTATAAACTACTTTATAAAAGTTTGATTTGAATTCATCTACCTTTAAGGTTACATTTAATTTCCTACCTGAAGTGGTAGCTTTTAGGTCGCCAACTATTCCTTTTTCATGAATATATTCTTTTTTTAGCTTATCATCAAATGTAAATTCTAAATCTATTTCTTCTAAGTTATTTTCATTAAAAACTATTATATTTCTAGTTCTTGATTTAGCCTTAGAAGTACCTTCTTCTTTATCCCATTCAACAGAAGCTCCTATATATTCTAGAGGTTTTATTTGTTTTTTATCTTCAACAGATTTTATCACATACTTATACTCAACATCTTTCCAATTAGCCTCTTTTAGCTTATCAATACCTTTATCATCAAAATATTTCTCTAATTGAGTTTCTGGATTACCATAGTTATGAATCTCATCTACTCTACCAAAATATAATGCATTTTCATTTATTTTATTTTCTAATTCTTTTCCTGATAATTCCCCTAATTTGCTATCATAAAACAATCCAAAATTTCTATATTCATTTTTATCTATATAACCTTTATTTATTATTTCTAATATTTCTCTATATTCAAAAATTGAATTACTATCTTGAAATAGTGAACTTTTTTTTCTTTCCAAGTCTTTTTTAACAATAACTTTATCTACTTTACTAAAATTATTGTTTGAAATTTTTTCTTTAATATTATTTTGTATATAATTTACATGAAATGGCATACCTTCTTTTGAAAAAGATTCTGTTCCACCAACAATACTATCTAAAGTTGTATTGTGTATAAATAGTATTCCCTTATTCTCATATCCTGTTTCATGTCCAACCATATTTCTAAGTCTTGTTAAAAAGTCTGGTTGAACATTATCAATAGTAGCAGCAACTATTAATTCTTTACCATTATGAAAATTTAATTTATATGATTTATACTTAACATTTCCATTTTCATCTTTGTATTCATAAGTTTCACTTAAAGTATTTTCCTTTAAAACATTATATAGATTTCTTACTTGTTCCTCAGTCTCAAATTGAATATTATATTTTGCTCCTGAATTTAAAGGATTATCTTTAAAAAACTCTAAAATTCTTTCTGATAAATAACTATAAAACTGATCTAACATATTGTGCATCCCCACTATCTGATTTCTTTTCTAGTAAGTTTAATTTTTCATAAAGCTGAATTATTTTTTTACTTGAATCTCTATCAAAAAATATTCCTCTTTTTTCAAATTCCTCAAATAAAATATTTAATTTTAGCTTTTTCTTATCATTAATACAAATTTTGGTCATTAATATTATATCATCTTCTGTCATATTTAAATTGTATCCTAATGCCCCTCTTCTCTTTCCAAAGTTCTTTTCAACAAATTTTACAAACCAATTTTTATAAGCATCATATGCTCTTTTTCTTGTTCCTTTATTAAATTGATATTCTAATGAGTCATAAAGTCTATATACTTCGTTGAATCCATTAACAGAACTTTGTTTTGAGGTTGGTTTAAATTCATTCCAATCGATATCCTTTATCTGACTTTGATATATATTTACAACTTCTCTTAAACTTTCTTCTATTTCATCTTTGTTCATTGAATTATAAGCTTCTGCTAACTCCAAATAGCCCAGTTGATTTTCATCTCCATTTGTATTTAACAGTTCTAATGCTACAGCATGTGAAAATAAGGAATTAACTTTACCTTTTAATAACTCCCATCCTAATCTATAAGCAGTTCTATTTTTTGAAGTACTTTCCCAAGACAATGTATAGTAAACTTTTTCCATTTTATCTAATTCAGCATTTTCAAATTTATCTAACTTTATACTCAATTGGGATACATAAAACATATAGTAGTATTCTAATAACCTCTTTAATGAATCCTTATATAACTCTTCATGTTTTATTAAAAATCTAAAATCTTTTATAAACATTTCTTTTACATAAGGAACATAGCAATTATATCCACCCATTGAGTATTTTTTTTCTTTTAAAGTTGGCAATGATTTTAATACTAATTTATATAATATATTGTTTACTTCAGTATCATAATGGCTTAGTGCTTCTTTCTTTATATTTTCATCAAACAGTACTGAATATAAAAAGCTAGCTATCTTTTCATCTGCTTTGGTTGAGTTTATATAATTTAATGTTTTAATGTCAAAGTTAACTAACTTCCCATCTTCTATAAACATTGTTCTTATTATATCCTTAAAAGTCTCTTCGCTTAAATTTCCTTCATAGTCCCCAACCTGTTCAGCAACCTCTTCTATAAACTCATCATAATTAAATGTACCTTCTATTTGTTTATTTGAAATAAGTCTTGAAAAACTTCCAAGAACCCCTGAAAAATCATCAACTAATGTCTTTTCATTAGCTGCATATGGTAAAAGCTTAAATCTTGATCCTTGTTTATGAGTTAATCCCTTTTCTGTAAACTTAAATCCATTTTTAAACTCTTTTAAATCTATTTTATAATCATTAAATTCACTCATGCTTAAATCTCCACAAATCTATAAATTTCAAATTGGTCATCATATTCTAATCTATATTTCTTATTATTATCTCTATTTTTTTCTGTAAATAAAAGATTTTCATTTTGAGAACCAGCAACCTCTAACTTGTTTATAAACTCAATGAACTTAACAAATTGATTCTTGTCCTTCTTATTTGGTCTATAACCCTTAATAACCTTTTTTAATAATTGATATAATGAATAATCTATATCAATAGTTTCTGAATTTTCTAAACTATCACTCTTAAATTTAATTTCCATAGTATTTAAGAATTTTATTAATTCATTATCTTTATTACTAGGTAAATTGCTTATATCCGCTTTAAATTCAATCTCTTCACTAACCTTGTATTTATTTTGATTTTTTCCAATAAAAATGTTTATACTATCTTTATCAGCTTCTCCATTCCATTTTAAAATTCCATTTTTTATAAAACTATATAAATCTTTAAGTTTACCTTTCTCACCTTTATTCCAATAATAAAGATTTCTTATAAACTCATCATAAATATCATCATTTAATGAAAAGACATCATTTTTGCCACATAGTAAATAACTTCTAATAAATAGTTTTAATAAATCAATTCTTATTTTATTTACTACTTGCTTATCATTAAAATCTAACTCTTCAATAGTACCTAAAAAACCTTTTGGATAATCAATATTTTCATTAAATAATTCTATTAAATTTACTGAGTTATTAAATTTAATCACAAAATCATCTAACTCTTCATTTCTTATATTTAATGGATCTAATTTATTTAATCCCTCGAATATTGATGATAGTTCTTTATGGCTAAATAATATATTAGGCATTAAAGAATTTATATATTCTTCAGGTTTTAATCTTGATATTTTTTGCTTAAATATCGGGGAATTAATATCTATATAGGTTCTAGATATTAATATATCATGTAAGAAATTCAATAAAGCTCTAGTTGATATTATAGCTTTGTTTTTTATTATTACTTGAACAAGTAATTCTATAATACTTTCTTGAACATTTTCATTACTTAGAAGCTCATAATTAACTTTTATTGGACATGTATTAGAAATTGAACAGTTTGTACAATTCTCTTTGTATGATTTATAAAAATAGTTTAACTCTGATTTATTAGTAATCTTTCCAAGTAACTCTTTTATATATTGTGATTTAACTTTACCGTCTTTTATTGTGTAAATATGATAATCACAAAAATTCACAAATTGAATATTACTCTCTGAATCAAAATCATTTTCTACTATGGTTTGTTCAAGTATTTTATTTTTATCTACAAATTGTTTTAATTTAGTAAATCTTGAACCATACTTAGAGTCAATAAAGTTATTTAAAGTTCCAAGATTTATAGCTAATATAAACTTTTGATTGCTTGAATCAATTTTTTCATCACTAAACTCATCTAATACATCATTTAAAGTATCCATAGAAGTTTGATTAGGCTCTAAACTTTCTGTAGCATCATTATGTAACTTAAACATTGATATTATATCTGGATATTTATCTTTGAAATAGGATATTATGTGAGATTTACCATCTCCTACACTACCACAAACTAATATTAGTTGTGCTTTATTACTTTCAGAAGCATTTATTATTAACTCCTCAAGCTTACTTTGAACATTTCTTTCTATATGCATATATTTCTTAAAATCACTAAAGTTATTTAATCCCTCTACAGCTTCTTTAGAAGATTCCTTTAATCTACCTAATTCATCTATTAAACAATTTCTCTTTATCTCTCTATTTTTTATGTTATTTTCCTTTTCTTCTTTTAAATCTTTATTAATCGATATTATTTTTTTTAATTCAACTTCAATTTTCCTATCATCATTATCTATAAATTTATTAAAGTCCACTAAAATTCTCCTTTATCTCTAAGATTTTTAATCACTTATTATAAAAAGCTCCGTAATTCTCTCAAAAATTTCTATAAAAACCAATAATACATTCTTATTATAAAATCTCTACGTATAATTGTCCAATTCCTTGTATTAACTATATATTTATAATTAAATATAAAATTAAAAGGTAGATTAAAACTACCTTTTAATAACGCCAACAATTGCAAGTATGCTTTCCACTATCACTTACACTTACTCTACTTGTTGCCTTTCCTCTTATAAATTTACAATCTGGAGTTTTGTGAACATAGCTGTTTCCACTAGCTACATATCCATAGTCTGAAGTTGCTTGTGGCTTATTAGGATCACTACTTGGACTATCATAGCCTGTTCTATGGTCATGACTAGCCGTACCCCCATTTGGTTTAAATGTTCCATTATTTTTATTATTTGATTGATTATTTTTATTACTTGAATTACTAATATTTGAAGACTCTCTTTTTGCTTCTTCTCTCTTTAATCTTGCCTTTTCTGCCTCTTCTTTAGCTTTTCTCTCTGCTTCAGCTTTGACTATTTTTTCTTGTTCCTCTTTTTCAGCTTTCTTCTTTAAAAGCTCATTATAAACTTCCTCTTTTTTAGCTGTTTCAGCTTTTAAGTTTTCATAAGAACTTTCAAGCTTTTTATAATTATTTTCTTCTAACTTATACTGATCTTCATTAATAGTATTATTATTTAATTCAACCTTTAAATTTTTATATCTCTCTATTGTTTCTTTATATTCACTTTCATTTATTCCTAATTCTTTTAAAGCATCACTTTGAAAATTTTTATTATTATTTAAACCACTATTAATAATAAAATTTATAAGAATTATAAATATCCCTGGATAAACTATATAATTTAACTTTTCATTTCTACTAAATCTTTTCATATTTTTTAAACCAATTGCTATGGATGGTAAAACTAAAAGTATAAAAAATTCCCTTAATAAAAAATTGCTCCCATCTTCTTTAATAAAAAAAGTAACTATACTGAATAAAATAAGAGATCCATAGTATACAGTCATAACTTTCTTGTATTTTCCATTTACTCCTGGTAGCTTCTTAAATAATTTCTTTAAATCATTTTTCATACTAAGTTATTCTCCCATCTCTCTTTTTAGCTCATCTATCTTTTTATCTAAAGCCTTTGAAGTATTTTCTTCATAATCAGAGTATTCCTTGCTTAACTCATCATACTTATTTTTAAGTTCCATATAAGAATCTTTTCTTTCCTTTGCCTTGTTATTTTCTAACTCTAAAGCATTACAATCGTTCTCAGTCTTTATGTATTTTTCTTTAAAGTCTTCTTTATTCTCTTTATAAATACTTTTATTAAGAGATATCATTAATAAACATCCTATAAATAAAATAATAGGAACTTTAAAAATAGAAATTTTCTCCTTTAATAAACTTTTCATTTTATTTCCCCCTTAAAAATATAAATTCTCATATATATTTGCATATTTATAATTTTAAGTCAATAAAGTTTAAATTAAATTCAAAAAAATATAAATAATTTAAAAAATTAAATATAATCATCTGGCATTTTAATTTTTATATCTCTTTCTCGTATTCCTCATAATTCCTTCTAGCTTCTATTTCAAATTTAATTGCTTCATTAAAAAGCTCTTCCTCTGATTTAAATAGTTTAGCTATTTTACTCTTACTATTTTTAAACTGGTTAAAATCAACATCATTAAGAATTCTATCTATATAAAACTCTCCGTTCTTTTCAACTATATAGGCTGTATAATCATCCATTCCACCTGATATGGTATCACTATTTTTATCAAACTTTATCTCAAATTTCCTATGAAATTTCACCCTATATTCATTATCAGGCTCTTTTACAATACTTTTTATAGAAACCTTTGATATCTTCAATTCACTTTCTAAATTATACTTAAGTGTAGCATTAAAAGTTATGATATTCTTCCTTTTCTTTTTTATTTCTTATTTTCATATTTCATTTAAAACTTTCTTTTAATTTTTTTCTACATCTTACCTCTTTTCCTTTTACTCATATTTTATATCTATTTTTCCCTTAATATATAACAAAATTGTTAATTATCCCCATCAAATAATAGTATTAAACACTCTTATTCACCTCTAAATTGAACTTTCAATGGTTTTTTGACTTACTTTCACAAGTTTATGACGGACTTTCAAAAAGTCCGTCACACTCTAAAGCATTGATATGACTAGCTTTAGCCAGACTTTGCCAGACTTTAGCTATTTTTCACTCACTATATATAGGGTATTTAATAAATGTATCTTTTTTTATACTATTTTTTATTTCCCCTATTATATAGAAGTAAAAAAAGTCCGTCACTTCCGTCAAAACCCTTGGTATCACTAAGAAAACTCTGGCTCAAAGTCCGTCACAAGTCCGTCACAACTCCGTCACTAAAGCATAAAAAGCTATATTTTCTCCTTTAAAATAAGCTTAAATAAAGTTTTTTTCTATCTTTAAAAAGCTAATTATACCCATTAAATAGTAATGCTATTAAATACTTTTCTTAAAACATCTAATTGAACTTTTAATGGTTTTAAAAAAACATAAAATCTTATTTTCACATAGTACTTTCCTTAAAGCCCTGCAAAATTAAAGTAGTTTTATTAAGATGACAGGTTTAAAACTAAGCTGTCATAGCTTAAGCCCTTGGTATTACTCACTTTTGCCATGGTGTGACGCTATGACAAGTTTTTCTACCCCTTATATATAGGTATTTATATATTTTACTCATTTTTTATTGCTTTTTTTAATTTTTCCCCCTATATATAAATAGAAAAAGTCTGTCATGTATAGCACAACCATTGATATCACTATAATATCTCTGGCTCAAAATTGTCATTAATATGTCACTTACTCTGTCACTTAAATATAAAGACCTATAAATACTACCCTATTTCCTAATTAACACCTTTAAAATTTATGTAAATGTTGTATAATGATAAAATAAAGAATTAAGAGTTAAGGGAGATTTTATTATGAACAATTATTTGACAGAGGAAAATGTTAGAAAGTTAAGAGAAGAATTAGACTATAGAATGTCTGTTGTTAGAGCAAAGATTGCGAAAGAGAAACTTGAGGCAGCAGCCCATGGTGATAGATCAGAAAACGCTGAGTATAAGGAAGCTTGTAGAAACTATAGAGAAAATGATAATAGAATACAATACCTTTTAACTATGATTTCAACAGCAATAATAGTTGATGAAGAAAGTAATGATAAATCTACACTAGGTCTTAACAGCAAAGCTAGAATTAAATTTGTTGAAGATGATGATGAGGATGTTGTTACTTTAGTTACAACTATGGATTTAGATTTAGAAAACATGTGTATAAGCATAGAATCAGATTTAGGAAAGGCCCTAATGGGTAAAAAGGTTGGAGATGTAGTAGAAGTTGAAGCTCCTGGTGGAAACTATACTGTAGAAGTATTAGAAATATTATAATAGACTTAGCTTAACTTATAAAAATAGTTTACTACTATATTGTACAGTAGAAATTTTTCTTTAAATTTAAAACTTATAAATTATGCTATATTCTAATATTAAAAGAAAAATTTAAATTTTCTAATCCTAATTAATTATTAGCTATTTAAAATATTTCTTACTTAAAAATAAT
>OIEX01000278.1_pt1 | contig 27630 bp, 12 predicted proteins | sample 1581911 | NCBI WGS metagenome assembly OIEX01 (sample SAMN07977761, study PRJEB24534) | human gut metagenome | reverse complement strand
GTACCCATGCCGAACACAGAAGTTAAGCCTCTTAACGCCGATGGTACTACGATGGAAACGTCGTGGGAGAGTAGGTAATTGCCAAACAATTTTAATTGGTTGGACTACGAGCCCACTTGTGGGAGATCTAGACCTAACAGAAATCTATGATTTCGTCGTAGGTCTGATGCAACCAGTTGCCACGAATCTTTGATTCGTAGGAACTGTCTGCTGTAGGTAGTCGCCAAACAAACAAGTGGCGCGAAAACCACTTAATGAGACCTTGAAGAATTTAATGTATTTTACGAGCGACGCTTCGAACGATAAAACCTTCATATTTAATTATTAAAAAGAAGGTTTTTGAAGTGAGGCTGAGCGAGTGAAAACATTAAATTCATAAAACAAGGGCTCATTTATTACCAATATTCCTAGGTAGCTCAATGGTGGAGCACTCGGCTGTTAACCGATAGGCTGTGGGTTCGAGTCCCACCCTGGGAGCCAAATGCCGGGGTGGCGGAACTGGCAGACGCACAGGACTTAAAATCCTGCGGTGGTTAAACACCGTATCGGTTCGATTCCGATCCTCGGCACCAATAACGCGGGATAGAGCAGTTTGGTAGCTCGTCGGGCTCATAACCCGGAGGTCGTAGGTTCAAATCCTGCTCCCGCAACCATACATATAGTTTATGTAAAACCTGAGTAAAAAAACTGAAAAAAAGTGTTGACAAAATGCTTATTAAATGCTAAAATAAATAAGTAAGTTGTTAACAAATGAATATATAAAACGAAAACATTAGTAATTAAGGCCCTATGGTCAAGCGGTTAAGACATCGCCCTTTCACGGCGGTATCCCGGGTTCGAATCCCGGTAGGGTCACCAGATATATGGGCGATTAGCTCAGCTGGGAGAGCATCTGCCTTACAAGCAGGGGGTCACAGGTTCGAGCCCTGTATCGCCCACCATATATTTTTTACAGAAACAAAGATAACAAATTCTAACACAAGGCCCGGTAGTTCAGTTGGTTAGAATGCCAGCCTGTCACGCTGGAGGTCGACGGTTCAAGTCCGTTCCGGGTCGCCAAGTATGCTGGTGTAGCTCAATTGGTAGAGCAACTGACTTGTAATCAGTAGGTTAGGGGTTCAAGTCCTCCCACCAGCTCCAAATCCTTTTTAATAAAGGATCAAGGAGGAGTTCCCGAGTGGCCAAAGGGGACGGACTGTAAATCCGTTACTTCATGTTTCGGTGGTTCAAATCCACCCTCCTCCACCAAAGAAATTCATGCGGAAGTGGCTCAGTGGTAGAGCATCGCCTTGCCAAGGCGAGGGTCGCGAGTTCGAGTCTCGTCTTCCGCTCCAGACAACAACAGATGTGCATACATCTGTTTTGTTGTATATGAACGATTAGCTCAGCTGGATAGAGCGTCTGGCTACGGACCAGAAGGTCGGGGGTTCGAATCCTCTATCGTTCGCCAAGACTATAGATTGTAAATCTATAGTCTTTTTTTATTTTTTAGAAAATCTGACACATAATAGATATAACAATTAATAAGGAGATTGATATGACAAAGAAAAACAAAAATCAAAATAATGACAAAAACCTCGACAAAAAACAAATACAAAAAATTATTAAATCTAAGCTAAATAAAGAAGAAAAAAAAGAGATACGAATCTATATAGATAAAAATATAGGATTGTTAGCTTATAGATTTTGCCCACACGAATTTTTCCAATTAGTTTCAAGATATCAAGACAAGTTTTTTAGTGATAAACTCAGAAAGAAAATCAAAAGGAAATACAAGAAGTCAAAATTTGATATCATAGCCGACAAATACCCAAATTTATACGAGGAATATTTCTATAAGTCGTTGTATTTTATGCGTTATTTCAAAAGTAAAGTTGGAAGTAGTTATTTTAATAGTAATGCAAAGAAACTTTTTGATGATTATAAGTTTGCATATGATTTAAATATTCAAACTAGAATAGATACAGGTAAATATATCCTTCCGTTTATTATTAGTACTTTTTCGTCTGGGTTATCTGTATTTTTGAAAGAAAAAGTGGAAAGAATAGGTGATTATGCGATATTATTTCCACCATTAATTTTGGGTATAATAATTTTCTATCTAGGCGTAACATTTGAAAATAATGCTTATGACACAAGACTATTCAAAAAACTTCTACAAGATGAATTTGATAATAATTAATTCGTACAATTATCATAATTTACCCAATTATTTTCAAAATAATCACAAATATTTAATAAATTTAAACAAATTTTAAAAAAACTTGCAAACGATACGATATTTTTCGCTCTTAATAACAAGTTATATCAAAAAATTACTATTTAAAATCTTTAAATTATAACGTTTTCTTAGAATCTGTGATAAAAGTATAAAAATATTCCTAAATTTTTATGTTATTTCTTACTAAATATATAGAACAATATTTGAACGAAAAACTTAGAATAAATATTAAATTAGCAATTAATTTCATAATATAAAGTAAAATACAATAAATTAGTCAGTAATAAGATAAAAACAAAACAAATAAAACCTATTTAAAAAGTAATTTGTAAATATTTAATAAAACTTTATTCACAAAACATCAAAAAGTCATTAAAAAATATGAACAAATCATGTAAATTGACATTTCTTATATAGTATGGTAATATTTACACATAAATAATACATGCAAATATATATTACATAAAAACAGAAGCAAACGTAATTATTATGGATATAAAAAGCAATGCATTTTATTTAGAACTAACAGAGTCAGGCAACATTATTCATAAAATATGTTGGGCTGATTCTTTCTTTACTTTTAGGAGATGAATGCAAATGATATTCATTAATTAGCTGAATGTTTGTAGTATTTTATTCTAAATGCATGTAAAGCAGTAGAGAATTAAATTAGTATAATAAATATCAAATTACTAACGTTTAAAATAAAAATCAAGTAAATCAGGGGGATAACATGAGAAAAATATTTGATAGACTAACTGCATTAGTCATGGTCATGCTGATGGTAATTCAGACCATCACGCCAGCAATAACATCATTTGCTAAGGAGGAAGAACTTGACAAGAGATATGTAATTCAAAAGCTCGAATCCCTAAAACAGGATACCTATGCCAATTTTTCATTGAACCTCGCAACGATATTAGATGACAAGAATTTGGATACAGACACCAACGTCAAGTTCACACTGAATGCGACAAGTACCGATTCCAACATTAAACTATTGGTTAGAAAAGATTTCAGTCTTTATGATGAGAGGACATTTGACAAGGTAGAAGATGCCTACAAAGAGTTCGACAGAATAGACAAATCACTCAAAGATCAAGGATTGAGCCTAGATGTATCCGTAGTACAAGATGGCGAAAAATACAGAATCAAAAACAACTACGTGCCACAAGCAGGCAAAGAAGACTTTGGAAGTGACTACAAAGTATACAGCCTTAAGGTAATAGACAAATTTGATTTTGACAAACAAGGTTTGTACAACAAACTACCAGAAAACGATAAGTTATCAGCAGAACACAACCTACAAATAGCTGAACAAAGAAGACTTCAACAAGACGGCGAAGTTCCAGAACCTGGTAAGCACAACGTAACTTACATCTTCAATTTCAAGGTTGACAAATCAGTTGACCCGACTCTTACAACAATAGCTCTTAATAAGGATGCAAACAATCCACTTGAAGTAAAACAAAACGCAGACCTATTTGCAGCTATATTAAATGATAAAACTTACAGCGTGTACCAAACAGAACAATTACCAGCTGAAGTTACAACATCAATAGAACACAAAAAAGAAGTTGCCAAAAAGAAAGCCGAAGCTGAAGCCAAAGCCAAAGCAGAAGCCGATGCCAAAGCAAAAAAGGAAGCCGACGAAAAGGCAAAAAAGGAAGCCGACGAAAAGGCAAAGAAAGAAGCTGACGAAAAGGCAAAGAAAGAAGCTGAAGAAAAAGCAAAAGCCGATGCTGACAAAATAAAATCCGAACAAGACAAAAAAGCACAAGAGCAAAAAACGGCTGAAGAAAAAGCGAAAGCTGAAGCAGAAGCCAAGGCAAAACAAGAAGCAGAAGCAAAAGCAAAGGCTGAAGCGGAAGCAAAGGCAAAAGCTGAAGCAGAAAAATTAGCTGCCGCTGAAAAAGCAAAACAAGAACAACTTGCAAAAGAACAAGCAGAAGCCGAAGCTAAAAGAGCCGCTGAAGAAAAAGCGAAGAAAGATCTTGAAAACAAAAAACTTCTTGGACTTGTAAAAGACACAGAAGAAAAACAAGAAGAAGAACCTATTATAAAGAAGAAGGAAATAAAAGAAGAAGTCAAATCAGAACCTGCAACACCAGAAGAAAGAAAACAAAAAGCAGAAGAATTTGACAAAGCATTAAAAGATAAAAAAGAAGAAATCAAAAAATCAGAAGACAAAAAAGATGCTAATAATAAAAAAGACAATAAAAAGAAGGCTGACCAAAAAGAAGTCAGCAAAGAAACAAAAGGATTATTAGAAGGCATCAAAGAATTCTTCGGATTTTCAAACATACAAAAAGCAGACCGTGAACTAAAAGCAATCCTATCAGTAAAAGCAAATGGATTAAAAGAAGTTCAAGCATTATTATCCAGCTTTGAAGAAAAATATCATCTTACAAAAGAAGAACAAGCAAAACTAATGGACGATAATGCAGATGCAATCAAAGCACTTATCGAAAGAAATGCCGACAAGAACTTCAACCCACAAATGCTTATTAATCCAGTAGGTGCAACTAGTCTAGGCTTATCAGATAAAAAGTATACAATCATGACTCGTTTTGATGTATCTACAAAAGCTGGTCCAGTCCGAGCTGGTCAAAAATTTACTATAAAACTTGACGATAGACTTACAGTAAAAGATCCTAATACACTTAAACCAATCGTAAATAACGGAAAGACAATTGCAACCCCATCTTATAATAAAGATACAAATACAATAACATACACAATTGCTGAACCTATTTCAGACAATCTACAAATACCTCTAGCAATTGACGTAGACTACAACACAGGTAAAATCGAAGAATTAGATAAAGATGCTACAAAACACTCCATCAAAAACTCAATCTCAGGAATTGGAGTTACAGGAACAGTAAAACTTCCCGAAACAGTTGTTGATGATGAAGGTAATGTAGTAAATCAAATTGTAGAACCTGGTGGAGAAAATGTTTACGAAATTGTAGAACAAGGCGATGACTATAAGGTTTATATGGATGCCTTTGGCACACCAGTAGTTGAAAATGGAAAATTAACAGCTATTGATTGGTCAATTACATTCTCTGGTACAAAGGATTTAAATGAATTAGGACTTATATCAAATGCTACATTAGTAAAAGGATCAGGCTTAAAAGATTTTGAAAGTATTTTATTAAATGGTAAACCTGTTCAAACAGGAGATCTAAGCGATAACCCTATAGAAGGACAACTTGGAATAGTAAAATCTAAAAACCACAAACTAACTTTTAATACAAAAGAAGTAAAATTCAACTTTAGAACTCCTGTAGAAGATGCGCCACAAGCAAAATATGTAATCGACCTATCAGTTGTTCTTAAAGCTAAAACCAAATCAGGTGCTGTTAGGCTTATCTTTGATAAGGGATATAGCGAAGATGTTATAAAAGAAGAAACTTCTAAACGCGTTGACATGAACAACAGGACAACAATTCTTGGTGAATTTGCCGGCGAAAGTTCTGCAACATGGACTGTAACAGATGAAGTTTCAGCTGGAGACAAAGATGTAAAATTCCCACTTGCAACAAGAGAACTAACTGGAGAACAAAGTCTTACTTCAGCTAAGATGGCAGTTTACGGTTTAGACCAAGACGGTAAAATGGTTGTTAAAGTAAACGAAACAGACCTTAATAATCAAATTCCAAAAGAGGGAACTAATCCTACTGATGTTCAACTTCCAGGCAGTATTGCAGTTTATGAATACAAAACTTCATTAAAAGAATCTGAACAAGGTTATTCACTATCTGGTGTAAACATTAATAAGTATCAAGACATAAAAGTAAATCAAAAGTGGAATAAAAGCGCGGATATTCAAGCGACAATTCCAGATCAAAAAATAAAAGTACAAGATCAAAATGGAAATCACTTAAAGACTTATGATATCAAGGGACGAAATGATCAAGTTTTTGAAAGAGATCTTACTTTAGATAATGTCAAATATTTTAATATAAAAAATGATGGTACAGAAGAAAGAATTCACCACAAACTAGTCCAAGATTTGCCAAAAGATGGAAAGTATTCTTTTACAGAAGGTTATAATTATCAAAAATCTGATGATAAAGTTTACTATATACTAAATTATATTGGTAATGATAAGCCAACTGGTACAGCAACAGTAAAAGTAGTAAAAACAGATTCAAAAGTTCCTAACAAAAGATTATCTGGAGCTAAGTTCACTTTATTTAACCCAACCTATAAAGTTGAACTTGAAACTGACGACAATGGAGAAGCAAGATTTCCTAACTTAGAACCAGGCACATATACTCTTGTAGAAAATAATGCGCCAGCTGGTTATAAAAACAATAAAGCCAATACAACAGTTACTGTTAATAATGATGGAACTGTTGAAGTAGATGGAGAAGGCTTGTCCGTCGAAAATGGTACTGCTAAGACTCAATTTGCAGAACACGATCAATCTCCGCGCTGGCCAGACTACATGAATGCCATGCACTATGGAAAGGTAGATGATAAGGGAAATATAGAAACATATATCTACCTAAAACCAAGATCAAACTACAAAGGTGGTTCTACAAATAGAGATACAAGACTTAACTTATGTATTGATAATGGGGAAATTAGAACTGTAGAAGTATTTGATGTATATCCAAATCAAAGAGATTTTATTAAAAAGTTGATGGAAGACCAAGATATATCTTATGATACTGTTGGAAATAACCTTGGCTTTAACCAAGTTAATAAAGGCGTTACTAATGATATTACTGGGAAAGAAAATGTAACAGATTCATTTACTAATAAAAAAGGATATCAAGTTAAATTCCCAAAAGATAGATTTATAAATGACTGGGGATTTTTAGTAAAAGTGACAGCTAAAGGATCATCTGCAAGTCAAGTTTCTTATGATTGGTTAACTGATCCAGAAGAAACTACAAAAGATAATGCTAAAATTCAAAAATCTGTAAGCTTGAGCAAGGCATCACAAAATCCGGCGTCTACAGATACAATTGTAAATGTAAGAAATGAAGCTTTTCCAAAACAACCTGTAAAGATTACAAAGGTAGATAACGATAGGCAAAAGAAAAACCCATTGGCGAATGCAACTTTCATCTTAATGGATAATAATGGAAAAACTTTACAAACAGTAGTTACAAAAGAAAATGGTGTGGCTGATTTTGGAAATCTATCACCAGGAAATTATGTAATAGAAGAACAAAAAGCACCTCAAAACTATAAAGCTTCAGATGTAGTATTTGATGTTACAGTGGGAGAAGATGGTACTGTCACATACAAGGCTAGATTTAAAAATGGAGGCGGAACTCCACAACCAAATGTAGACTACTATATAGAAACCGAAAACATAAGTGAACAAACAGACAAACCTAAAGTAACTAATGTAGAACAAAATCTTGTTGTATCTGAAGGAAAAGGTTCAGGTTCAATAGGTACTAAACCTGACGTTTGGGAAGCTTATATGTTTGAATCTCTAATATATACAGCTAAAATGCACGTATCCAATGTAAAACCGGGATCAGTATTAAAGATTCAATTCGACCCTAACTTAAACTTCAAACAATATGTATATGAAATACCTAGTCCAAATTATGCCAAGGCATATTTTGACTACAATACAAATTTATTGACTTATGTATTTAACGATAATTTAACAGGCAATGAAGTAGACCTATCTTTAAAAATCAACGGTATAATACCAGATAAATACTACGCAACAGTTAGTGGAGATTACTCTTTCGACATAACTGTTGACCCTGATGGTATTAATAGTACACAAAACTATACTGTCACAGCTGACTACGACTGGTATTATGATAGTTCTGGTACACCACCGTTCTCCAACTATTACACTGATATATATGAAAAAAATGGAGAAAAATATTTTAAAGGTATAATCTATTACAATGCTCTAGCTAAAGGATCTAAAGGAGCTAGAACACTTAATATTGACTGGATTTCTGCTAAACAAACAGAAAGAATTGCAGACATGAGAGTATACCCAGCTCAAGGAAAGCCGGCATATGACTTAGATGATATGAAGATTTACAAGGTTTATCCATATAGAAATGATAGGGGTCAACTTACTAACGAAAAGAATATGCCACTTTCATTTGGTGTACGTCCAGAACAATATCCAGATAAATATGAATTAGTCTTTGATAAAGAAAACATAAATCCAGAAAACTATTTTTCAGAAAGACAAGGCGGATTTAATGTAACATATGATCCAAATAAAATTAAGAGTTCTGGTACTATAAACCAAGATAATCATTCTAACCACCCTATTAAAATTGGCACTCCAGCTATATCGGCGAAAAATGAAGGTTACGTAATAGTTCAAACATTTAAAGTTAATGACTTTGATAGATATAAGAGTTTGTGGAGACTTTATTACTATTCAGATGGAAGTAATCAAGCAGCTTCTTATCAAAAAGGTAATTATAATGAGGCTGCAGCAGAACAATCTGGATCAGAAATTCCAGAACTATACAGGCAAATGGTGAAATTACCTAACTCACCTTATACTCCAGGTAATTTCTCTATAAAGAAATTTGACGAAACGGATAGAGGAAAGACTTTAAGAGGAGCAATCTTTACTCTAACTTCTAAAGATGGGAAAATTATAAATAGATCTACAGATGAAAATGGAGAAATAAACTTTACAGATCTTTCTCCAGGATCATATACACTTGTAGAAACTAAGGCTCCACAAGGCTATGCTAAATCAGATAGTACCTGGACAGTAGTTGTTTCTTCAGATGGTAATGTGAGAATTACTGAAAAAGGTATCACAGGTAGTGCTGAGACTTACTACGGTAAACAAATCTTAATTAATGTAACAAATAAACCAGTGGGAGAAGAATTTGTAGTCTATAAAAAGGACTCAAATGGAAAAGCACTTCCTGGTGCGAAGTTTACTATAACAAAACAAGGTGATAATAATCCTTTAGAAACTAAAATATCAGATTCAAATGGTATAGTAAAATTCAGTAATAAATTAACTGAAGGAACTTATATTATAGAAGAAATCGAAGCGCCAGTAGGCTATAACAAGATTAATAAAAAATGGGTTCTAGTTATAGATAAAGATGGTAAAAAAGTTTATAATTATGTAAAACCAGAAGAATCTGGAAGTACAGGAGATAAACTTAAAACTCTATATTATGATGATGGAACAAACTGGGTCAACGTAAAAGAAAGACCTACTAATGGTTGGCCAAATTATGACAACAGATGGACAGGTTGGACTGGAAATAGTAAAACTGCTCAATACATGGGTACTAGAATTATTGCTATAAATAAAACTGGAAAATACGCTATTCAACGATACGTAATAAATCCAGAATCAAGATCTTATGGACAGACAACTGCATCTATCCACAGACAAGTCCCAAAAGATCCTAATATGACTTGGTATAATGGAAGTGCAGAATACAAGGTATATAAATTAGATGCACCTGTTGCTGGATATATATCTGATTTAAGATTACAAAACTATAATGTAGAAGATATAACTAAAAAAGTTACTAGTGAACAGGAAAAAGGTAAATATGGAGAACCTGATAGATTAAAGCTTAATCTTCCAGCAACAACTAGTCCAATAGTAATTGATGTAAAAGTACCTTACAAAGCTGAAGATGGTGGAGTAGGTACAGGAATGGACTGGGTTGTTAATAATTCCAATATTTACTGGAAAGCTGACTACTACGAAATAGTTACGGACATCAAAGAAGCAGGTCCAACAAAAACAGAAACTGGTAGTATTATAGGTTCATATGTTGGAGAAAACTCTCTTGACGTCACAAACGATGCAAAAACTTATGGATTTAAGATAAAGAAAGTAAAACAAAGTACTAATGACCCAATCCAAGGAGCAGTCTTTAGATTAACAGGACCAAACGATAGTCCAGATGAAAGATATATGACAACGGCTAAAGACGGTATGCTTGCTTTCGAAGATTTACCAGCTGGAGAATATAAGTTAGAAGAAACTCAACCAGCACCAGGTTATGAAAAAGCTAATACCAACTGGACAGTTAGAATAACAAATTCGGGTAGAGTCTACATCAAAGACAACAATCAAAAAGCTGGATCAGAAACAAATCCAAGTTTCACAGTAGTACAAGCAGCTTCTAGCTCACCAGCCAACAGAATTAGTCAGTATCTAGCACAAAACTCATCGTCATTGTACGGAGTGGATACTGGACTTGAATTTGGTCCAGAAATGGTAGATGCGGCATTAAGAGCTGAAAGTGACTGGGAAGTAATTGATCCTGCAAGATCTGAAAAAACAAATTTAGATGGAAAAATAAAAAGGTCTACAGATGATAAAGTTGTCTTAGAAACTAGAATGACAAAAATCAACAAAGTTGACAAGAAATTCAAACAAGTATTCTTGTTTGGTGAATCAACTTATGGTTCAAGGACACGAAAAATTCATATTCACAGTGAGCCAGAAGTGTTTGATGTTAGAGCAAATGATCCTAAGAAAGCTATAGTAAAAGTTTACACAGTTACAGGATCAAGCTTAGACAATCTAGGAACAAAGACAGAAATAACTAACGTTAAGTTTACTCAAAAATCTGTTAATAATCATTTTAGATTGATAAATGATTCAATTCCTGCAAGTGTCAAAGGAAATATACTTGTAGAAGTAGAAACTTATTATGAAGTTGGGAAAGGCATAGGTCTTGGAACAGATTATATTTCTAATACAACTCAACCAAGATATAGTACAAACTGGATTGGCGAATCTTATGCAAGTGTGGATAAAATCAACCAATTCAAAAAATTCACTGTGAAATTTGACGCTAATGATGGAACTGGAACAATGGCAGATGGAGAAGCAGTAGAAGGCAAACCATATACATTGCCAGCAAATGAATTTACCGCACCAGCAAATAAAAAATTTGACGGCTGGGAAGTAAATAATGGACAAATATATCAACCAGGAGCAAGTGTTACACTAACATCAGATACTACAATCAAAGCTATATGGAAAAGCGTTCAAGTTAATGTAAGCTTTGACCATGGCGAAGGAACTGGAAACATGGATACTGTCCAAGTAGATAAGGGTTCAGACTACACATTGCCACCAAATGGATTTAAACCTCCAGAAGGCAAAGCATTCAAAGCATGGAATGTGAGTAGACAAGAAAAACAACCAGGCGATGTTATACAAATCAATGCTAATGTAACAATAACTGCTCTTTGGAAAGAAAAAGCTCCAGAAACTCATAATGTAATAGTTCAAAACCCACAAGAAGGCGGAACAATTACAGCAAGTCCAACTTCTGCATCAGCAGGAACACCAATCAACTTGACTGTTACACCAACAGAAGGTTTTGAAATCCAAAGTGTAACAGTGAATGGTGAGGCTCTTACAGCAGGCGCTGATGGTAAGTACAGCTTTAAAATGCCAGAAAAAGATGCAACTGTCTCTGCAAAGTTCAAAGCAATTGACATGGGAACTGAAATCCCATCTGATGGTTTTGCACAAATCACCAACAAGCAAGTTGGTATAGAATTTAAAGTTATCAAGCAAAAAGACGACAGAACTTTTATTAAAGGTGCAGAGTTTACTTTAAGAAAGATGAAAGATAACACTTACAAACAAGTAGATGATACTTTTGGTACAGTAAAAGCAACATCTGATACAAAGGGTAATGTAACTTTCTTAAGAGACGGTCAACCTGTTAAGCTACACCCAGGTTTCTATCAATTGGTTGAAAGTAAAGAACCTGTTGGTTATAAGAAGCAACCTTCTCCTTGGAATTTGGAAGTTACAGAAGAAAATGGACAATTAATTATAAAATCTAGTGGTCCAGAAATGGTGCCAGCAGACTATATAGCAAAAGATGAATCAAAGGCAGGAGATAATCTTTCTTCAACTGATTTAATAAAATATTCTGCTAAAATAACTAATATAGATACGACTCTTGGAACTTATGTTCAAAGAATCTATATAGATACTAGAGGATACACTGGAAATGAAAAGATAAACGTTCAAATCATTCCAAAAGTAAAAAGAGAAGAAAAAGACTTTGTAAATGCAGACCCACCAGTTACCTTAGAGGGTGGTGTAAAAACAGCATACAGGACAACTTATAAAATAGAAAATCCTGATAGTTCTTTAAATCCAGACGATGTTTTAAATAAGTACAGTCTTTCAAATCCTGGTGTAACTATGGTCAACACAGCTAGATGGAGACCATTTGACTGGGGATTCGATGAAGATATTTTAAATATCGACAAAGGTGTTTACTTCATAGATATTGAAGGATATTTCGATAGAAAACCAAAAAATAGAGAAGATGCCATCAAGAAGCTAGAAAATATAGAAATTAAGGTAGACTTCTATGAAGGTGCCAGAGAATTCCAAGAAAAGCAAGCTGATGGAACTTGGAAATCCTATCCAGGAGCCGCTTACCAAAAAGGTAATGCGAATATTGGTCTAACAAGTAAGGAACCTAAAGCAGGTCAAAAATATCCAGATGCTTTAAGTAAAGTTGGTGGTAGAATATATCCACCTGTTGGTGATAATGAGGCTAAGCTATTAAGTGTAACTACTAAAGCTAATATCAATCCACTATATGAATCCAAAAATATGAAAGTCCTTCAAAATGAAACATTGAGGATAAAAAATGAAGAAGTGGATTATAACATTACTTTCTCAAAGAATGGTAAAGATGAAAATGATTGGGATATTGGCGGAACAGAAGTTGCCAACAGAAGACTAGAAGGTGCAATCTTCATGCTCCAAGAATATCAAGGTATATTCGGTTGGCAAGACTTGTCAGACAAAATCGTATCTTCAGCATTCAATGGATACTTTGGTTTTAGAGGATTAAAGGAAGGTCGCTACAGACTAATAGAAGTTCAACCACCAAAGGGATATAAACCTATAGAAGGTCCAATAGTAGACTTTAATATAATTACAAGTTCAGAAGACCTAGAAGTTAAGGATAAAACTGGTAAAACAGTAAAAATCATTGAAAAAGGTCAAGGTTATATTAAGATAAACAACAAACAAGGCAGTCTATATAACACAGAAGGTTACACAGGAAACTTAATTGACTATGTAACAGCAGCAACAGCTAAGAACCTTGGTAAGGTAATAAATGAATTGCCAGGAAAAGGTAAAGTTTCACTAACAAAAGTTGACGAAAATGATAAACCGCTAGGTAAAATCCATGATGTGACAACTGGACTTGATAAAGGTGCAAAATTCAAACTAACTAGACTTGACAAAAAGGATGAAACAAACCCTGATGGTTCAACTACTGGTAATGAATTTACTAAGATGGTTGACGAAAATGGTAACATTGTCTTTGATCAACTAAACATTGGTCACTATAGATTAGAAGAAATTGAACCACACCCAGGTCATGTCAACAAAGACTATGTTTGGGAATTCACTATAGGTGGTAAGAATCTTGACCCTTATGCTGAAGACAAATCAACTCCAACTAGGAATATTACAGACAAGATTACACTTGATAGATCTACAGTGACAGTCCAAAAGACACTTTCTGATGATAAAACTAATATTGAAAATGCGATTTACCCACACAAGGCGCAAAATCTTAACATCAAAAACGAATTTAAGATTAACAAAGGCACGAATATACAACCAGGAGACTATTTTGATGTAAAACTTTCTGATTCTATAGACTTAGAAGGTATTTACAAGAATAGAACTTTAACAAACCTAGATATATTTGCAGATGGTGTAGGTACAGTAGCTAAGGCATATTACGACAAAGATAATGGAGTTATAAGATATGTCTTTACAGAATTTGCTAAAGTATTTACTTTAAATGAATTCACAACAACACTTTCAGCTTGGATAAATCTAGACAAGATTACAACATCAAGAAATAGTGAAGCAGTGGGAATAGGTCTTAAAGACCAAGAAATGAAGACTAGAAATATTAAAATTGATTACGATATTCCTAGCGAAACTTCTAATCCAAAATACCAAGGTGGAGGATATTATTGGCAATATGACCAATGGGGTCGAGCACATGCTGTTTATTATAAACACAATGTATCTGGAAAGATTTTTGAACTAGATCCTTCTACTGGAGAATTTACACAGTACTATTACATTAATAGATACAATGTGACAGGTTATCCAGATTGGAACTTCCGATACGATCCTTACCGTTGGGATACTACAAACACCAAGACTCTTGATTATGCAAAGGTTAAGGTTTGGAGATTAAATGACAAAACTGGTAATAATATAGCAAATAGTATGCCAGAATCCTTTGCCATAAATGAAAATGATCCGAATTTAACAACTGTATATGACAACTATTTTAACAATCCAAACTATGTAAACATTCACTTTAATGATGGTGGAAGACAAAGTTATATTGTTCAAGTAAAGGGTAAGTTGCCAATTGAAGATGTTAAAGAACTAGAAACTGCTGGAGAAATTTGGACAAGTGATACTGGTGTAATTGCTGGAAGGTATGACGTAGCAAGATTTAATGAAAACGAAGCAGAAGCAAGTGCAGAACTTTCACTAGAAGCAGTTAACCCAATAAATAAAATATCCTTTAAAAAGCTAGACGAAAAGGGAGAAGCCCTAAAAGATGCTAAGTTTGGATTATTTAAAAAGAATTCATCTGGCAATTGGCCAACAAACCCTTATCAAACTAAGACTAGTGGAGAGAATGGACAATTTGACTTTAGTAAACTTGAACCAGGTGACTACAAGGTAGAAGAAATCACTGCACCACAAGATTACGTCAAGTTAGATAAACCAGTATTAGAATTTACAGTTCAACCATCTGGCAAGATTGTTAAAAAGTATATAGTTGATGGTAAAGAAGTCATTGAAGAAATAAATACAGCTACACCAATAGAAGTTGTAAACAACAAGCCTATTGAGTTTGTAAAAGTTGATGCAGAAAATAATAGTGTAAAACTTCAAAATGCTACTTTTAATGTTCTTTATAAAGAAAAACTTGATGGTAAATATGAAGAATATAAAGTTAATGGAAAGACATTAACTGCCACATCAGATAAAGATGGTAAATTCACTATAGCAGTTTCAAAGGATGGCTACTATGCCTTAGAAGAAATTAAGGCACCAGATGGATATTCTAAATTCCCAGGCTATATTAAAGAATTTAGAATATTAAATGGCAAGGTTCAAACATTAGAAAAATCATCAAAACAAGGTCCAGTACAAACAGACAATGATATAATCTCAAGTCAAACAATAGAGATCAATGAAAAAGATAGAACGTTCAAACAAAGAATTATCTTAAATCCAAATCATAAGGAATGGCATTTTGATGGAGGAGATACTCAACTTAGATTATATGAAGATAAATGGACTGTAAATACAACAGGCAAAAAGATAAGATACGCTGTTCTTGACGAAGATAAAACTATAAGCGACATTAAAGAAGGAGATTTTAAAGAATTTGATCCAAGAAATAGTTCTGCTAATCCACTTTTATATGCTGTAACAAGAATGTATGGCGAAGGTAATTATACAAAACCAAAGGAAACTTCTAGTGGAGTCTACACAAATAAATCTCTCGTTGTTGAATTCACAGGAAAGTTGGAAGATAATGCAACTAGTCCTATAAATATAAAGATTGATGTGAACTCAGATCAATGGAAATACGGTGAATTAACTTATTCACTTGACTATGAAAAGATTAGCAAAGAAGATAAGATTTATGTAGATTATGAGTCTAAAGATCCAATAAAAGTTGAAAACCGCAAAGGTGAATATCCTCACACTGGTGCGATGGGTATTATTGGATTCCTTGTAGCGGGTGCTGTGATAATGACTACGGCGTACTACAAGTACAGACGTAAGAGAAGAGAGAGTGCATTATCATGATTGAGGTTAATCAAAAGATGAGGTACCCTCCGTAAAGGGACTAAAGAGAGACAGGGGATGAGGCGATAAGCCAAGTCCCTGGGGTCTCAATGATGTTCGGACAAATCTATTAAACGTCAATGAGGTGGTCTTATGGGATATGATGGTAAGATAAATAGGAAACTTAGAACAGTAGAACTGAACGATGATGATGAATGCTTATATAAATTAGCGTATAGGGATGACAAAAAAAGTTCCTTCAAACGAATAGACATTTTGAATTACGTTAATAAGCATTACTTGGAAAAAGACAATATCATTGAAGAGAATTTACTGAATGACCTAAACACATTTAAGACTTATAGAGATGATGTAGAAATTACTGAAAAAAATTGGGATATTTTTCAAGGTTTAATTACTATATATGTAGCATTATTTAATGATGTTTTTAAGTCTGAGACGGCTGTTTTTACAAGACTTTGCTATATCTCGTTAATTCTCGCTGTATCTATCTTGGTATATCTTATTAGAACATGTAAACATTCGAATTACTATAAGCTAAAATTCGTCACAAATGCAATATACACACTGGAAACTATCAAGGAAGATAAGTACAGGAATGGTATTTGGTGTAAGAAATCTGATGAGAGATATGAAGGTCTTGAGCTTACAGAAGTAAAAGAGATAAGAACATACACATACAAGACTACGAAGAACAAATATAGTCCAAGGGCTATGCATGAGAGAAAAAGACGATAAGAAAAATTAACAAGCTAATCTAAGTTCTGCGAAAAAGGGCTTGATTATAGAAAGCGGACTGAGAGGTCTGCGATGCAGGCGATGCTGATGAAATCGAAAGGGTTGGAAGGCAGAAGCCTAATAGAAGAAGTGCCCAAGGGGGCAAGGGAAGGTAATAATTTGCGAGAAGCAAATGGTTATAAAATAAATATAAAGGAGTTATATTATGAAAAAAAGATTTTTATCACTAATCATAGCATTAGCGATGATGGTTGGCGTATTCACCCCATTGTTGTCAAGTGCTGCACAAACTGGTGCCGATGCAACGGAACCTACTAAAGTGAAGGTTAATGTTCACAAAATTTTGATCAGCCAAAAAGCACTAGATGATCATGATTCAAACAAAAAGTATGATCCAACAAAAGGCGTTAATGTTAAAGAATTCTTTGGTGACGACAATGCTAAAGAAATTAACGGAGTTTTCTTTGTAGCAATCAAAGAAGGCGAAGCTGGATACGCTGATTTTGACACTAAAACAAGAGAAGAACAAGATGCAATTTTAAAAACAGCTACAAGGACTGGAATAACAGGTGATAAAGAAGATGGCAAAAACTATCCAGATGGTGTTGTTCCATTTGAATTAGATAACCCTGGAAACTATAAGATTTATGAAGTAAAACATAAATCAACTTACAAGGGACCAAACGGTGAAGTTTTAACAGGTATGAAAGCAATTCCTGTTGATTTAAAACTTCCAGAACACGCTAGAACAGAAGCTGGTGTACAAAAAGAAATTCACGTATATCCTAAGAACTCTGAAAAGAAGGTAAAATTTGACAAGAACTTTGCTATAAAAAATGGTTTAGAAGCAATTACTGACCCTAACACTTTAAAAGATGTTGGAGCAGTTTTTGATAACTACAATAAAGAAAAAGCTAATGCAAAGGCTGAAGTTGGTAAAGAAATCAAATATGAAGCAAAAGCTTTCTTACCAAAAGGTTCAATTTACAAAAATTTACACTTAGCAGATTCTATGGACAGTGGATTAAAATATGACTCTAAAAAAGGTGTTACAGTTACTGTTACTCCTACATTAGCCAAAGCTCTTGATCCAGCTGCTGATTATACAGTAAAAACAGTAGGTAATGGATTTGATATCACTTTCAATCAAACTGGTCTTGACAAGTTAAACAACGCAGCAAAAGGTTCTGATGTTGAAATTAAATTCGAATACTCTGCAACAGTTACATCAGAAGCAGTTGTTGATAAACCAATGGACAACCACGCTACATTCACTTATAACCACACACCACCAGAACCATCTAGTGATAAATTAACACCAGTTGATAATAAAATCAACGTAGAAAAAACTTGGGCAGAAGGAACTGCTCCAACTGATATTACAGTTAAATATGTATTATTAGATGCAGATATGAATGCTATAGCTGATGTTACATTCAAAAAAGCTAAAGAAATTGATGGAACAGATTTAGGTAATGGAATTACTTTTGAAAGAACAGGCGACTATAAAGGTACTTTCAAAGGATTAGAAAAAGGTAAAGAATACAGAGTAAAAGAAATTGTTAATGGTTATGAACCAGAATACAAAGTAAATTCAACAACAGGTACAGTAACAGTTAAAAATACTAAGACTAATGAATCAATCACTCCTACACCTCCACAAGTAACTGTTGGTGGTAAGAAATTCGTTAAGGTTGGAGATGCAGATGCAAGATTAGCAGGTGCTCAATTTATTATCCAAAATAATAATGAAGGAGCTAACAAAGGTAAATTCCTAAAGATTAACGAAGCTGACAATAAAACAACTTATGCAACAGCAGAAAAAGCATACAATGATGCTATTGCAGCTGTTAATGAAGCTTTAGCTAAGGGAGAAATCTCAGCTACAAATAAAGTAACGATTGCTGGTCAAGAATATGAATCTAAAGATGCAGCAATGGTTAAAGTTGGAGAATTAAAAGATGCAAGAGATAAAGCATTTAGAGAAGCTAACCTCTCATATACTTGGGTAAAGAAAGACGAAAATCCTACAGTATTTACTTCTAATGATCTTGGTCAATTTGAAGTTAAAGGCCTAGAATATGGTGACTACCAAGCAGTAGAAATTAAAGCTCCAGCTGGATATGCACTTCCAACAGATGGTGGATCATTCACATTTACAGTTGAAGCAGGTTCATACAAAGGTGCAGATACAGAATTTAAGTATGAAACTGTATTAAAAGAAGGCGAAACTCAAACTTACGGAATGAAAATAACAAATACTAAAGTATCTATCCCACAAACAGGTGGTATTGGTACTATTATCTTCACTGCAATTGGTCTTGCAATAATGGCATCAGCTATTATCGCTATCAAAAAAAGACAAGCAACTGAAGCTAGATAATAACTAAAAGAAGAGAGGAAAAGCAATTTTCCTTCTTCTAAAAGTGCAAATATGTGAGGTATTTGCACTTTTAGAAGAATATAACAATGTTAATATAGAACTAAAAATGGAAGGTAATAATATGAAGATTTTAAAAAAGATATTAATGGTTATGGTAATGGTGGCGATGACTCTTACTAGCAGTTCATTTGCCGCAGGGGATTATTCGATAACTGTGACGGTGGATAAGAAGCTAGGAGAGGCTCGTGGAGATATTTCGTTGTGGAAGGTGTCTGATAAACAAGTGCCATACGATAATAAATCAAGTAAGCTGGATGAACTTAATAAGTTATCTATTGAAGAGTTGAATTCTAAGTATTCTAAGTATTCTAATCCAACTGTGTTGGCGTTTAATGACAATCAAATCGTGTTTGATAAGTTGAGTGCCGGTGCATATTATATGAGGGATACTTCTGGTATTAAGAGGGACAAGGATATTGTTCCGGCTTTGATTAACCTTCCAAATGATCTTGAAGATGGTTCGAAGAATGTGACTATTCATGCGAAGGAATCTTCTACGAATGTTAGACTTGTGAAGGTGGACGAGAGTGGCAATCCTTTGAAGGGTGCTAAGTTTAAGTTACTTGTTAGACGTGGTAGCGAATATGTTGAGTTGAAAAACAAGGCTACTATGAAAAAAGATGATAAGCTTGAACTATCTCCAAAAGATGACGACAGATCCAAGGTAAAATCTGAAGAAAATGTAGATGAGTCGAAGGACGAAAATTCCAAGTCTGAAAAAGATGAAGAAAAGTCCAAGGATGAAAAAAAGGGAGAAAAGTCCAGTGAGGAATCTAAGAATGAGGAAAAATCTGATGAGGGTTTGTATATTTCCAATGAATCTGGTGAGATTATAATCAACGATATTAAAAAGGGCGATTATATTTTCAGAGAGGTGGAAGCTCCAGCAGGTTATGTGATTAAGAATGTGGACACTAAGTTTACTATTTCTGATAAGTCTGTGGAACTTAGGGTTGTGAATAGCAAGACTTCTACTGACAAGGGTAGACATGATTTCATGAAGACTGATGAAGCTAAGAAGCCTTTGGGTGGTGCGATGTTCAAGGTTATGACTAAGAACAAAGACGGTAAGTTTGAGCCTGTTAAGAAAGATGGCAAGGATTATATTGTAACAAGTGCTGACAATGGTAAGTTTGCTGTGGAAGATATGGATTATGGTAAGTATTACTTGGTTGAGATAAAGGCTCCGGAAGGTTTCATTTTGTTGAGTGAGCCTGTGGAATTTGAGATCAAAAAACAAGCCGATGATAAGACTATTTCCATTGCTTTCATTACTAACAAGAGTGATACTATTACTAGACGAAGAACTCCGGGCGACGATATTACTAGACGAAGAACTCCAGGTGGAGATATTACTCGTCGTATTCCAAAGACTGGGGACATTAGGTTTTTCATGAGTATGATTGGCGGTGCGATTATGTTCTTTATTGGTAAGTGGATAATTGCAAAGGACGATAAGTTAATAGGAAAAAATATTAAGTAATTCGAAAAATAGATTTGAGAATATGTAAAAATAAACCCTCATGCTAGGTGGTCTACGATTTTGTGAGATGTGTTATTGGTGTGAGGGTTTGGTTATGTTCGTTATCAAATATTTTTCGATTTTATTTTTTTAAGGTATAATTGACTTAGAAACCGGTATTTGAGAAAGGTAATTGTAATGTGGAAGAAGATTAAGCATAATTTTGTGTTTATTTTAATATTTTTATTGGGATTTGGTGTGATGATGTATCCTGTGATTTCTAGGTTGTATTATAGGGTGGATTCCACTAATCAAGTTAAGGAGTTCGACAAGGCTGTGAAGGGTTTATCTAAGGAGGAATTGGATAAGAGGTTGGCTTTGGCAAAAGGCTACAATGATTCGTTGAATAATGTGGTGAGCAAGGATCCTTACGATAAGAAAAACCAAGAAGAGGGCAGGAAGGCTTATGCGAGAATGCTTGAGGTGAAAGAAAAGATAGGTCACGTTGAGATTCCGAAGATTAATCAGGATTTGCCGATGTATGCTGGTACGAGCGAGGATGTGTTGCAGATAGGGATTGGCCACTTGGAGGGGACTTCTCTTCCTATTGGTGGTAATAATACTCATGCGGTGTTGACTGCTCATAGTGGGTTACCTACGGCGAAGTTGTTTACTGATTTGAAGATGATGAAGATTGGCGATAAGTTTTATGTGCATAATATTTTCGGTACGTTGGCTTATCAGGTGGATCAGATAAAGATTGTGGAGCCTTCGAATTTCAATGATTTGTTGATTGTGAAGGGGCACGATTATTGTACGTTACTTACTTGTACTCCTATTATGATTAATTCGCACAGGCTTTTGGTTAGAGGTCATAGGGTTCCTTATGTTCCTGCTGTGGATGAGGCGTTGATTGCGGATAACAAGGCAAGTTATATTTACAGGTATTTGTTCTATGTTTCTTTGGTTATTATTGCTATTTTGTTGTATTTGATTTATCGTCAACGTAAGGCAAAGAAGAAGCTTAAAGAACTTGATGTAGAGGATAAGCATGAAGAAGTCTAAGTTAAAGGAAAATTTGAAATATCTGATTATTTTCTTGGTGGGGTTTGCTGTGGCTATGTATCCTTTGATTTCGAGGTTGTACTACAGGATTGAGGCCAACAGTGAGGTGCACGATTTCGACACTAATGCCAAGAAGATGGACAAGAAGGAGATTGACAGGAGAATTCGTCTTGCTCAGATTTACAACAAGACTTTGGATCCTAGTAAGCTTGCAGATCCTTATTCTGAGAAGGAAAAGAAGAATGCGATTAGCGAGTATGCGAGGATGCTTGAGGTTAAGGAAAAGATGGGCCACGTTGAGATTCCGAAGATTAATCAGGATTTGCCGATTTATGCTGGTACGAGCGAAGAGGTTTTGCAAAAGGGTGTTGGTCACTTGGAGGGAACTTCTCTTCCTGTGGGTGGCAAGAGTACACACACTGTGTTGACTGCTCATAGGGGTCTTCCTACTGCGAAGCTGTTTACTGATTTGAATAAGATGAAGAAGGGCGATGTGTTCTACATTCACAATATCAAAGAGGTGTTGGCGTACAAGGTTATCGACATTTTCGTTGTGGAGCCGAGCGATTTCGACAAGGTTTTGGTTGTTGAGGGGAAGGATTATTGCACGTTACTTACTTGTACTCCGTATATGATTAATTCGCACAGGTTGTTGGTGCGTGCTGAGCGTACTGAATACAATCCTGCTGCTGTGGAGAAGGATTTGGTGAGTCAAGTGACTGGTAAGTACAAGATTTATTTGATTATTTCACTGATTATTATCGCGATTTTGTTGTGGTATTACATTAGACAAAGAAGAAGGAAGAAGAATAATGAGATCAAGTAGGAAGTTTGGTTATGTGATTTTGTTTGTGGGGATTGGTATATTGACTTTTTGTTTGAGCAATTTGTCGTACAAGATTTTCTCACAAGATAAAAAGATGGATGATTTTTTGAAGGGTCAAGGTGAGATGTCGACTGAGCTTTCCGAAAGAATCGACAAATACAATTCGAATGTGAATGTGGATGAAACGGGTCTCGTGGATCCTTTTAATTCGGAAGATATTGAGCTTGAAAGTAGCAAAGTGATTGATGAGAATGGGATTTTCGGGTACTTGGAAATTCCTAAGATTAATTTTAAGAAGCCTATCTATTTGGGAGCGAGCTACAATCATTTGGCGAAGGGTGTCGGTCAACTTGACGGTACTTCTATTCCTGTGGGTGGTAAGGGCAGACGTAGTGTGCTTGCAGGTCACAGGGGTTGGTACGGAGATATTATGCTGTTGAAGGTGGGTCAATTGTATTCTAATGATGTGGTGTATGTGCATCATCATGGGAAGACGTTGACTTACAAGGTTGTCGGAAGAGAGTACATCAGTCCGTCGGATTGGGATATGTTGAAGCCTGTGGAAGGCAAGGATATGCTGACTATATTGTCGTGCGATCCGATGTATCCTCCATTTACTAGAAGGATTTTGATTAATTGCGTGAGGGTTGATGAGAATTCTGGTAAGACGGGTGCTGATGCTACAAGTAAGAAAAATGCGGCGGAATTGAATACTAAGAGCAATTCGTCATCAAAAACCGTTGATTATGTTTTGTTGGCGCTTACGATATTAGCGTGGATTGTGCTTATTGTGAATATTAGAAAATTCGTGTTGGATATTAGAAGGCACAGGAAATAAAATAAGGGTAGTGCAATAGATTTTCTATTGAGCTACCCTTTTTGTTTGTGTTGAAGTGGGATAATGGATGATTATATTTTAATTTGGGTATATATAAGTTATAAGAAGGCAGATGGAATTAGAAAATTATTAGAGGGGGTATAGTTATGGGAAAAAAGTCGGAAGAATCTAAAAAGTTAATTGGATTAAAAGAGTTGGCAGATAAATATAAAGAAATAAGGGAAAACTATGATAGCCTAAATTCTCTAATACAAGCAAATAATCCATGGACTGATGGAAATATAAGTAAATTATCAGAGGATTTTTTTGCAGCGTTGGAAAATGAAGATAAAGAATTTTCATGGCTAAAGATAGATAATGGTTTATATGAAGAATTAAAGAATAAAACGAAAAAGGCAGCGAGTATTGATTATGGAATTCCTAGCCATGTTAGAGGAGATATTGAAAATGGAACATTGTTTTTATGTCTAGTAAATCCGAATATTGATATTAAAGTGGCAATGTGTGAAGCTTATCAGATGAAAGACAAAGAGAACATAAAAAAATATATTTTCGATTCAAGATCTGAAGGTGGGATACTGTATAAGGAATTAGAAAAAAATGGACTTGAAAAACCAGGATATTATACAGATAAATATCTTAATGGATTATTAAAAATTATTAATGATTCTGAAAATGTAGAAAATAATGAAAATTCAATATATTATAAAGAAATATCAAAGAAAATAGTTAATTTAGAAGCTTTTCCTTTTAGAAGCAGTAGTCCAAATTTTGCTAGAAAGACTACGAAGGATTATGAAAATAGATTTGCTAATTGCTTGGTAAAATCAACTTCAAAAGTAAGTATGCTAAGTGCAAGGATAATAATATGGAAAATTTTGGAATATATTAATAATCCTAGAGGTAAAGTTAAACCAGTGTTCATATTTAGAAGATTCAACCAAGCTTGGAGACCATCAATAGAAAATGTGCTTAGAAAAGATTTTTTTGAAAAAGATAAAGATGATTCTGTCAAAGAAGATAAAGGTGATTCTGTCAAAGAAGATAAAGGTGATTCTGTCAAAGAAGATAAAGCTATTAATATTGCTATTGACAATATAATTAAAGAATTACACAAGGAGTATTTCTATACACTTAGACATTTAGATAATGACAACTTTTCTGAAATAACGAAAAATGACATATATAAAAATAATAAAAAAATATCAACAAACGAAGCAAAATATGATGAATTTAAAACACTTATAATTAATGCATTAAGTTTGCAAAAAGACGATCAGGAAAATTAAGGTATATTAATAGAGATTTTATTTATTTGATGTTATTGTGCATAATACACAAAAACGACTTTCTCTTACGAGTTAGTCGTTTTTAATTTATATATATTAACTTTTTATCCGAAATATATTCCGAAAAACTGTGCTACTGATGCTAGTATTATGAATATGTGCCATATTGAATGGAAGTATTTGCGTTTTTTGGCGTAGAAGTAGACTCCGATTGAATAGAGTATTCCTCCGGATAATATGAGAATGAATGAAAGCATCCCAGAGATTTGGATGACTTTTTTCATTAGTAATACAGACATCCATCCCATTACTACGTAAAGTATGAGTGATTGCTTTTTGTATTTTTCTTGGAGATTTTTCTTGAATATTGTGATTTTAAGGATTATTCCTACTAGCGCTATAAGCCAAACGGCTACTAAAAATCCTACTCTTTGTGCGCCTTGTAACACTCTAACTATTATTGGAGTGAATGTTCCAGCTATGCAGATGAATATTGCGGAGTGGTCGAAATATCTGAGGATTTTTTTTGCTTTGGTGTTGGTGATGGCGTGATATAGTGTGGAGAATAAGAACATGAGCATTAGGCTGACTCCGTAGATTATGTTTGCAATTATTAGTGGAGGGTTGCCTTGTGATTTTATGATTAATAGTACCATGAACGCTATTGCTATTAGAACTCCCACTCCATGTGTTACGGAGTTGAAGATTTCTTCGCCTATTGTGTATCTTTTTTTAGTTTGTTGCATTGATTCCTCCTTGATTTGTATTAATGCAATTGTAATCTTTAAATGTGGTTATTTTATGAGTGTGTGGTTGGTGGGTGATGTGATGATAGAAATGGTAAATGTGTGTGACTTACGATATAATTGATGTAACGAATGATGAAAAAGAGGGATTTATGAGATATAGATTATATAATGCGGATGATTACGACAGATGTTGTGATTTGTTGAGAGATTCTAATATGAAGTATAGTTTTTCTGAGAAAAGCGATGCGAAATTATTCGCAGACATTGTGAAATCGGAGAGTTTCTGTGAGGATTGTACGTTTGTGTTGGAAGACGGCGATGCGATTTGTGGGATTGTGATGTTTACGAGGTGTCGTGTGAGGAAGTTCGATGGGTTATTGCTGTCGATTTTCTACGTTGACGATGAGCATTTGAGTGATGATAATGTGGATTTGCTTGTGGGAAGTGCTGTCGATGATGTTATGAGCCTTGGGGTGAAGTTTGTCTGCGTGATGGGAGAGCCTGATGTGTTCAGGAGATTTGGTTTCACGAGGGCGAGAGACTACGGGATTTTGTGTCCTTTTTATGTGGAGGATGATTATTTCATGGCGAGATGCGAGGATGGTTTTAAAACTCGTGGAGAGTTGAGTTATGCAAAGGAGTTTTTTGAGTAATGAAGATTAGTTTGTGTGCTGTGGAGCAGCGTTTGAATGATAAGGAATTTAATTTGAAGCAGATTGAGAAATATGCGAGAGAAGAAGCTGAGAATGGAGCTGACTTGTGCGTGTTTGGGGAGAGTTTTCTGCAAGGGTTTGAGTGCTTGAGTTTTGTGTACAAGGATGATGTCGGTGTTCCTGTGACGCAAAATTCGAACGAGATTGCGGAGGTTCGTAGGATTGCGAGAGAGAATGAGGTTGCGATTTCGTTCGGATATATTGAGAATGATCATGGCGCTTTTTATTCTTCGCAGATGACTGTGACGAAACGTGGCGAGATTATCAACAATTACAGGAGAATGAGTCCTGGTTGGAAGGAGCCTAATGCGTGTAGCGATTACAGGGAAGGCAGTAAGTTGTATTTGTACAAGATGGATGGAGTGAGTTTTTCGACGTTGATTTGCGGGGACTTCTGGGATGAGAATTTGTATACTTATATTTCTATGATTGACTCTGATATTTTGTTGTGGCCTGTGTTTGTCGATTTTTCGGTGAAGGACTGGTTTAAGAATGAGTTTGAGGACTACAAGAAACAATCGCAGCTTGTGCCGATGCCGGTGTTGTTTGTGAATTCGTTTGTGGATGAGGATGACAGGGCGAAGGGTGGCGCTTATGTGTTTTACCAAGGGAAGGTTGTTGAGGAATTGGAACCAGGGGAAGAGGGCGTGTTGAGGTATGAGTATAAGAAGTAGTGAGGTGTGAGTGTTTGTGTGGAGATAGTTTTGAGATGGAGTTAGAGTGTTCGTGGTTAGGTAGACAGGGACAGGGTTTTGATTGCAGGATTTAGGTTGAGAGTTCGTGTGTAGATAGACAGGGACAGGCTTTTGTTGCGAGATTTACGTTGTTTCATACCAGAATAAAAGGTTTAACTTCGCTCCTCTGGCTTCCAAAAATTGGAAAGCCTCTAATCTCGAAATCCTAAAATTTGAAGCTCGTGCTTCGCACTCAAGCGGTCAAATTTTAGCCGGATTTCTTCGATTGAGTTTTCTCAATTTTCTCCAGATGACTCGCTTAGTTAAAGCCTTTTATTCTAAAGGGATCACACCTCTGGGGAATTTGGGGGAGAAAGTTGATAATTCAACTCTCAAAATCCTAAATCAGTCCGCTTGCTTGCGCTTCGCTTCCTGATTTTACGGATTTTTTCGAATGAATTTTCGTTTGTATGGGGTTGGTGCTTAGGTAGGTAAGGACAGGAGTTATGGTTGCTGGATTAAGATAGAGAATTCGTGTGTAGGTAGGTTTTGAGTGAGGGGTAAGTTTTTTTAGATGGGGTTAGAGATTTCGTGGATAGATAGACAGGGACGAGTTTTTGTTGCAGGAGATACGTTGTTTCAAACCAGAATAAAAGGTTTAACACGCATCGTCTGGCTTCCAAAAATTGGAAAGCCTCTAATCTCGAAATCCTAAAATTTGAAGCTCGTGCTTCGCACTCAAGCGGTC
>OIEX01000269.1_pt1 | contig 28865 bp, 23 predicted proteins | sample 1581911 | NCBI WGS metagenome assembly OIEX01 (sample SAMN07977761, study PRJEB24534) | human gut metagenome | reverse complement strand
GACGTGGTAATGAATGAAGACGACTGCAAAATAAGAAGAGGAAATGCAGCAGAATTATTTTCAGGGATACGGCACATCGCTATTAATATTTTGACTAATGATAAGGTATTCAAGGCAGGGTTAAGACGTAAGATGCAAAAAGCAGCCATGGAGAGAAACTATCTGGCGTCAGTCCTTGCGGGGAACGGGCTTTCGTAATCTTGCCCTGCCTGCTCACCTCCTCCAGGCACTTCCACTACATGATGACCTGCTCGGTGCCACCGCTCCTTTTCACTATGACGTTAACCTCCCCGTCCCAGGACACCATGCTTTTGTCTACATTCTACGCAAACGGCAACTTTTATAACCAGTGTAAAAATAACGTGCCGCAATAGTCATACCTATTAATGGTAAAAAGCTGTCACAATTCATAAAAAACCTTAATATACGCCACCCTAAACATAACCAGCGTTAATGTAAGGTTTTTGTGTGGACTGGCTTCTTGATGTTTTTGCTACCTGGCTCTACGGCTTAAAAGTAATCGCGATAACGTTAGCGGTCATCATGTTCATCAGCGGGCTGGACGATTTTTTTATTGATGTCGTCTACTGGGTACGCCGCATTAAACGCAAGTTGAGTGTTTATCGCCGCTACCCGCGAATGAGTTACCGCGAACTGTATAAACCAGATGAAAAACCGTTAGCGATTATGGTTCCGGCATGGAATGAAACGGGCGTCATCGGCAATATGGCCGAGCTGGCGGCGACCACGCTCGACTACGAAAACTATCATATCTTTGTTGGCACCTACCCCAACGACCCCGATACTCAGCGTGATGTTGACGAAGTGTGCGCTCGCTTCCCGAATGTGCATAAGGTAGTCTGCGCGCGTCCTGGCCCCACCAGCAAAGCCGACTGTCTGAACAACGTGCTGGACGCCATCACCCAATTTGAGCGTAGCGCCAATTTCGCTTTTGCTGGTTTTATTCTGCATGACGCCGAAGATGTGATTTCACCGATGGAATTGCGTCTGTTCAACTATCTGGTCGAGCGTAAAGATCTGATTCAGATCCCGGCGTATCCGTTCGAACGCGAATGGACGCACTTCACCAGCATGACTTACATTGATGAGTTTTCAGAGCTGCATGGCAAAGATGTTCCGGTGCGTGAAGCCCTCGCCGGACAAGTGCCCAGCGCAGGCGTCGGCACCTGTTTCAGCCGCCGCGCCGTGACCGCTCTGTTAGCTGACGGTGACGGTATTGCTTTCGACGTGCAGAGTCTGACTGAAGATTACGACATTGGTTTCCGCCTGAAAGAGAAAGGTATGACGGAAATTTTTGTCCGTTTTCCGGTGGTGGACGAAGCCAAAGAACGCGAGCAGCGTAAATTTTTACAGCACGCACGGACGTCAAACATGATCTGCGTGCGCGAATATTTCCCCGATACCTTTTCGACTGCAGTTCGACAAAAATCTCGCTGGATCATCGGCATTGTTTTCCAGGGCTTTAAAACCCACAAATGGACCTCCAGCCTGACGCTGAACTACTTTCTCTGGCGCGACCGCAAAGGGGCAATCAGTAACTTTGTCAGCTTCCTCGCGATGCTGGTGATGCTCCAGCTTTTGCTGTTGCTGGCGTATGAAAGTTTGTGGCCCGATGCCTGGCATTTCCTTTCTATTTTTAGCGGCAGCGCATGGTTAATGACCCTGCTGTGGCTAAACTTTGGCTTGATGGTTAACCGCATCGTGCAGCGGGTGATTTTCGTCACTGGCTCACTGGCTACTACGGTCTGACGCAGGGGCTGCTATCTGTCCTGCGTCTTTTCTGGGGCAACCTGATTAACTTTATGGCCAACTGGCGCGCGCTAAAACAGGTACTTCAACACGGCGATCCACGTCGCGTCGCGTGGGATAAAACAACGCATGACTTCCCCAGCGTCACTGGCGATACCCGCTCGTTGCGCCCGTTAGGTCAAATTCTGCTGGAAAATCAGGTCATCACTGAAGAACAACTCGATACAGCACTGCGTAATCGCGTCGAAGGTCTACGCCTGGGCGGTTCAATGCTGATGCAGGGGCTGATTAGCGCCGAGCAGCTGGCACAGGCGCTGGCAGAGCAAAACGGCGTGGCGTGGGAATCCATCGATGCCTGGCAGATCCCTTCCTCGCTGATTGCCGAAATGCCGGCCTCCGTGGCGCTGCATTATGCAGTACTGCCGCTGCGTCTGGAAAATGATGAGTTAATTGTCGGCAGTGAAGATGGTATTGACCCTGTTTCGCTGGCGGCCCTGACGCGTAAAGTCGGACGCAAAGTGCGTTACGTCATTGTTCTGCGGGGACAAATTGTCACGGGGTTACGTCACTGGTATGCACGCCGACGCGGTCACGATCCGCGGGCAATGTTGTACAATGCGGTTCAGCATCAGTGGCTCACGGAACAGCAGACCGGTGAAATCTGGCGGCAATATGTGCCGCATCAGTTCCTGTTCGCCGAAATACTGACCACGCTCGGTCATATTAATCGTTCAGCAATTAACGTGTTGTTATTGCGCCATGAACGCAGTTCTCTGCCGCTCGGCAAGTTTTTGGTCACCGAAGGCGTTATCAGCCAGGAAACGTTGGATCGCGTCCTGACAATTCAACGCGAATTACAAGTTTCGATGCAATCACTATTACTCAAAGCAGGTTTAAACACAGAACAGGTTGCGCAACTGGAGTCCGAAAATGAAGGAGAATAACCTTAATCGCGTCATCGGATGGTCTGGTTTACTGCTGACGTCTTTATTGAGTACCAGCGCACTCGCAGACAATATCGGCACCAGCGCAGAAGAGCTGGGGCTGAGCGATTATCGCCATTTTGTTATTTATCCCCGTCTCGATAAGGCGCTGAAGGCACAGAAAAATAACGACGAAGCAACCGCCATCCGCGAATTTGAATATATACACCAGCAGGTGCCGGATAATATTCCGCTGACTTTATACCTTGCGGAAGCCTATCGCCATTTTGGTCATGATGACCGGGCGCGGCTGTTGCTGGAGGATCAACTGAAACGTCACCCAGGAGATGCCCGACTTGAGCGCAGTCTGGCGGCTATTCCAGTTGAAGTGAAAAGCGTTACGACTGTTGAAGAACTGCTTGCCCAGCAAAAAGCGTGCGATGCTGCGCCGACCCTGCGTTGTCGCAGTGAAGTCGGGCAGAATGCCCTGCGGCTGGCACAGTTACCTGTCGCCAGAGCGCAACTGAACGATGCGACGTTTGCTGCATCGCCGGAAGGAAAAACGCTGCGAACCGATCTGCTGCAACGGGCAATCTACCTGAAACAATGGTCCCAGGCAGATACGCTATACAATGAAGCACGCCAGCAGAACACATTAAGCGCGGCAGAACGCCGTCAGTGGTTTGACGTGCTTCTTGCCGGGCAGCTGGACGATCGGATCCTGGCACTGCAATCACAGGGGATCTTCACCGATCCTCAGTCATATATTACTTACGCGACCGCGCTGGCTTATCGTGGCGAAAAAGCACGCCTCCAGCATTATCTCATTGAAAATAAGCCGCTGTTTACCACGGACGCACAAGAGAAAAGTTGGCTCTATCTGTTATCTAAATACAGCGCCAACCCCGTTCAGGCATTGGCGAATTATACGGTGCAGTTTGCCGATAACCGCCAGTATGTTGTTGGCGCGACGCTACCGGTGCTGTTAAAAGAAGGTCAGTACGACGCAGCGCAAAAACTGCTCGCCACCCTCCCCGCCAATGAAATGCTTGAGGAGCGTTATGCTGTCAGCGTGGCGACCCGTAACAAGGCTGAATCTCTGCGTCTGGCACGATTGCTGTATCAGCAAGAACCGGCAAATCTTACCCGCCTGGATCAACTGACCTGGCAACTGATGCAGAACGAGCAGTCACGCGAAGCTGCCGATTTATTGCTGCAACGCTATCCTTTCCAGGGCGATGCGCGTGTCAGCCAGACTTTAATGGCGCGACTGGCGTCTCTGCTGGAAAGTCATCCTTACCTGGCAACTCCAGCGAAGGTGGCGATTTTATCAAAACCCTTGCCGCTGGCGGCGCAACGTCAGTGGCAAAGCCAGTTGCCGGGTATTGCAGATAATTGCCCGGCAATAGTTCGCTTGCTGGGCGATATGTCGCCTTCCTACGATGCCGCCGCCTGGAACCGTCTGGCAAAGTGTTATCGGGACACGCTACCCGGTGTGGCCTTGTATGCATGGCTTCAGGCCGAACAACGACAACCGAACGCCTGGCAACATCGTGCGGTAGCCTATCAGGCGTATCAGGTTGAGGACTACGCCACCGCACTGGCGGCCTGGCAGAAAATCAGTCTTCACGACATGAGCAATGAGGATCTGCTTGCTGCTGCCAATACCGCCCAGGCGGCAGGAAATGGTGCAGCTCGCGATCGCTGGCTACAACAGGCAGAACAACGTGGACTGGGAAACAATGCCCTCTACTGGTGGCTGCATGCGCAACGTTACATTCCTGGTCAGCCGGAACTCGCACTGAGCGATCTCACGCGCTCAATCAATATTGCGCCTTCTGCCAACGCTTACGTTGCGCGGGCGACAATTTATCGCCAACGTCATAATGTCCCGGCGGCGGTGAGTGATTTGCGCGCCGCGCTGGAACTGGAACCGAATAATAGCAACATCCAGGCAGCGCTTGGTTACGCCTTGTGGGATAGCGGTGATATCGCACAGTCGCGGGAAATGCTCGAACAGGCGCATAAAGGGCTACCGGACGATCCGGCACTGATCCGACAACTGGCCTATGTGAACCAGCGTCTGGATGACATGCCTGCGACGCAGCACTACGCCCGCCTGGTGATTGATGACATTGATAATCAGGCGCTGATAAACCCACTCACCCCAGAGCAAAATCAGCAACGCTTCAATTTCCGCCGTCTGCATGAGGAGGTCGGTCGCCGCTGGACGTTCAGTTTCGATTCTTCTATCGGCTTGCGTTCCGGGGCAATGAGCACCGCTAACAATAATGTCGGCGGCGCAGCGCCAGGGAAAAGCTATCGTAGCTACGGGCAACTGGAAGCCGAGTACCGCATCGGACGCAATATGCTGCTGGAAGGCGACCTGCTCTCAGTTTATAGCCGCGTCTTTGCCGATACCGGAGAAAACGGGGTGATGATGCCGGTGAAAAATCCGATGTCCGGCACCGGTCTACGCTGGAAGCCGCTGCGCGATCAGATCTTTTTCCTCGCCGTCGAACAGCAGTTGCCGCTGAACGGGCAAAATGGCGCATCCGATACCATGCTGCGCGCCAGCGCCTCATTCTTTAATGGCGGCAAATACAGCGACGAATGGCACCCGAACGGTTCAGGCTGGTTTGCCCAAAACCTGTACCTCGATGCGGCGCAATATATCCGCCAGGATATTCAGGCGTGGACGGCAGATTATCGCGTCAGCTGGCATCAGAAGGTAGCTAACGGACAGACTATTGAGCCTTACGCTCACGTTCAGGACAACGGCTATCGTGATAAAGGCACTCAGGGCGCGCAGCTTGGCGGTGTCGGGGTCCGCTGGAATATCTGGACCGGCGAGACGCACTACGGCGCCTGGCCGCACAAAGTCAGTCTCGGCGTCGAGTATCAACATACCTTTAAGGCGATTAATCAACGTAACGGAGAGCGCAACAACGCGTTTCTCACCATTGGAGTGCACTGGTAAATGCGTAAGTTCATTTTCGTATTGCTGACACTGCTTTTGGTCAGCCCTTTTTCCTTTGCGATGAAAGGTATTATCTGGCAACCACAAAACCGTGATAGTCAGGTTACCGATACCCAGTGGCAGGGGCTGATGAGTCAGTTACGTTTGCAAGGCTTCGATACCCTGGTTTTGCAATGGACCCGTTACGGCGATGCATTCACCCAGCCAGAACAGCGCGCGTTATTGTTTAAGCGGGCCGCAGCTGCGCAACAGGCTGGCCTGAAGCTGATTGTCGGGCTGAACGCCGATCCGGAATTTTTTATGCACCAGAAACAGTCGTCCGCAGCGCTGGAAAGCTATCTTAATCGCCTGCTGGCTGCCGATCTCCAGCAAGCCAGATTATGGAGCGCCGCGCCTGGCGTAACGCCGGATGGCTGGTACATCAGCGCGGAAATTGACGACCTGAACTGGCGCAGCGAAGCCGCCCGTCAGCCTTTGCTAACATGGTTAAACAACGAGCAGCGGCTGATTAGCGATGTTTCAGCAAAACCGGTTTATATCAGTAGTTTTTTCGCCGGAAACATGTCGCCCGATGGCTATCGCCAACTGCTGGAACACGTTAAAGCAACCGGCGTTAATGTCTGGGTACAGGATGGCAGCGGCGTGGATAAACTTACCGCTGAACAGCGTGAACGTTATCTACAGGCCAGCGCCGATTGCCAAAGCTCCGCCCCAGCAAGCGGCATTGTTTATGAACTGTTTGTCGCCGGCAAAGGCAAAACCTTTACAGCGAAACCGAAACCGGATGCAGAGATCGCCTCGCTGTTAGCGAAACGTTCCTCTTGCGGTAAAGACACTCTCTATTTCTCTCTGCGCTATTTGCCCGTCGCGCACGGCATTCTCGAGTATTAAATCTCCTCCAGGTAAGTCGGGTACGACCTGGCTTACCTCTTTCGCTCTCGTCAGAATTCCATCAAGATTAATTGCTAAAAAGCGTGCTAAAGAAAGAAGATCGTTATCGGCGAACGGGCCGATCACTCATGCAGGAAGCATAGATCCTTTGAGCGGAGTTTCTGATATCTGAGGAGTGCGAAATGCAATTGAGCAGCAGTGAACCTTGCGTGGTGATCCTGACCGAAAAAGAGGTAGAGGTAAGCGTCAATAACCATGCTACGTTTACCCTTCCGAAAAACTACCTGGCCGCCTTCGCGTGCAACAATAACGTCATTGAACTCTCAACGTTAAATCACGTATTAATCACCCACATCAACCGTAACATCATCAACGATTATCTGTTGTTTTTAAATAAGAACTTAACCTGTGTAAAGCCCTGGTCGCGGCTGGCTACCCCGGTTATCGCTTGTCATAGCCGTACACCGGAAGTGTTCCGGCTAGCCGCCAACCACAGCAAGCAGCAACCCAGCAAACCCTGCGAAGCGGAGTTGACGCGCGCATTGCTTTTTACCGTATTGTCTAACTTTCTTGAGCAATCGCGGTTTATTGCCCTACTGATGTATATCTTACGCAGCAGCGTCCGCGACAGCGTCTGCCGCATTATTCAAAGCGATATTCAGCACTACTGGAATCTGCGAATTGTCGCCAGTTCGCTATGTTTAAGCCCCAGCCTGCTCAAAAAGAAATTAAAAAACGAAAATACCAGCTATAGCCAGATTGTCACAGAGTGTCGTATGCGTTACGCCGTACAGATGTTATTGATGGATAACAAAAATATCACTCAGGTGGCGCAATTATGTGGCTATAGCAGCACGTCGTACTTTATCTCTGTTTTTAAGGCGTTTTACGGCCTGACACCGTTGAATTATCTCGCCAAACAGCGACAAAAAGTGATGTGGTGAAGGGCAAAGCGGAAACGGATAAGACGGGCATAAATGAAGAAGAAATGGCGCGCCCTGCAGGATTCGAACCTGCGGCCCACGACTTAGAAGGTCGTTGCTCTATCCAACTGAGCTAAGGGCGCGTTGATACCGCAATGCGGTGTAATCGCGTGAATTATACGGTCAACCCTTGCTGAGTCAATGGCTTTTGATCTGGTTGCTGAACAAGTGAACGACCGCGTCTGATTTTCTGATTTATTTCGCTATAGTGGCAAACAAACGCACACCGCTGCGCGTCTGAATCAAGAAAACCCGTATTTTCATGTATCAAAGTACAATTTACCGCCCTAACGGAAAATTGTCCGCTCCTATGAGACTGGTAACTATGAAACCAACGTCGGTGATCATTATGGATACTCATCCTATCATCAGAATGTCTATTGAAGTTCTGTTGCAAAAAAACAGTGAATTGCAGATTGTCCTGAAAACGGATGATTACCGCATAACCATCGATTATCTCCGAACCCGTCCTGTTGATTTAATCATTATGGATATAGACTTACCCGGAACAGACGGTTTTACCTTCCTGAAAAGGATCAAACAAATCCAGAGCACAGTGAAAGTGTTATTTTTATCATCGAAATCAGAATGCTTTTATGCTGGCAGAGCGATACAAGCTGGTGCTAACGGTTTTGTCAGTAAATGCAATGATCAGAATGATATTTTTCATGCCGTTCAGATGATCCTCTCCGGATACACGTTTTTTCCTAGCGAAACGCTTAACTATATAAAAAGCAATAAATGTAGTACGAATAGTTCAACGATCACTGTGCTATCTAATCGTGAAGTGACCATATTACGTTATCTGGTTAGCGGATTATCTAATAAAGAAATTGCCGATAAGTTATTACTTAGCAATAAAACAGTTAGTGCGCATAAATCTAATATTTATGGCAAGCTAGGTTTGCATTCAATTGTAGAGCTTATCGACTACGCCAAATTATACGAATTAATATAATATTAATTATAATTGATCATAAATATCGCATCCGCTTTCGCCACACCTGGCCGAACACCGCTGGCTAACGCTCGATAATTGGCAAAAAAGTTTAGTGTGACATTGCCATTTGCATCTACTTCCTCAGTCGGGCTCGCCTCCCCCAGTGCGAGCCGGGAGCGATCGCTATTACGTAATTCGATGGCGACGGTTTGTGCCATTGCGGGATCATCCAGAGCCAGCAGGTTGGTATCGGATGCCGGCGTTCCCGTAAATAAAATCGCAACTGAACCCGGAGGACATCCCTCCAGCCGCAGGCTAAAAGGGACGAGTGCCGTGGTATCGCCAGCGTTCAGTAATTGTGTCGTAGGCCATCTGCCTAAATCTACCGTCTTATCAATATCCGCTGTGTTTACGGTACAGGAGAAATCAACAACGTTACCGTGCAAATTGATATTAATCGTTCCTAAAGGGTCAGCTGCCCATCCAATGGAACTCCACAGTAACCCGCAGAAACAGCTAAAGAGTACTCTTCTCATTCTCCGTACCTCATTGATAATCGACGCGTAAATACCCCAGCGCGCTAAACGGCCCCTCGGTCGGTTTTTGACCGGTAATACTGATAGGCCAGGCGCGAAGTGTGACATTGGCTGCCGCAGCTGCATCCAGACGGAAAGGAATAACGCTATTGAGATCGTTAGGCGTAATCGGCGTATCGTTCTGATCGGCGACAATAAAACCTAAATCCTGATTGTCCGACACCATCGCCTGACCAGAAACGGCACTGGCTTCCAGACGCATTGTTAAATAAGCCTGCGCAGCAACATTCGTACATTTGACCGCAATGCTCTTGGTTTGCGGCATGACGCCAGCTGGTCGATTCCCCGGCCCTGCCGCACTAAATAACGATGCGCCGATATCACCAAAATCAAATTCAACAATCTGCCCGGCATTTAATTCGCAGTTTTGCGGCACTTCAACCCGGCCACCAAAACTAATGGTATAAACAGGTGTAACCAACGGATCGTAAGGCGTTGATGTCACATACACGGTAAACATCACCTGTCTGGGGATCTCCACCATGTTAATAAAGGGACGAATAACCTTTAAACGAAATATTAAACGAGAATCCATCACCCCGAATGGAAGGTTTTGCGAAACGTTAGGATCTGTTCCCATCCGAATATAATTTTGCGGGGGGAACTGAATATCCATCACACTATCAACCAGACTCATCGCACCTAATAGATAATCATGTAATTGCATATATTTATAATTATCGATAGTTTCCTGAACAATAAAGTTGGTGACATAACTACGGTATGTATAATTCACCAGCGTACCGGGTGGACAAATTGCTGAGACACCTACCCAGCCGGATTTTTCCGGTAAAACAACAATCTGCCCTGGCTGGTTATTGGTGCTATTAAAGATATTTGAGAGATCATAGTGTTCATCTTCTGCTACGCCAGTACTATTTGCACAAACAGTAGCCCAGGATATGTTTGCCAGACACAAACATGCCATCGCCAATAATAATCTGCAGATTATCTTATTGATAATTTCCTTTATGAGCCAGGATGTGTGCAAACTGCCGAAATAACAGTGACGGCTTGCTGTAAGCTTTGCTTCGGCAATACATAGTGCGCAATGCAGCGTGAGTTCGCGCCGTCTCCCCACTGAACCAGTAATTCACCAGACAATGGCGCACCACTTAAATAAACTTGCCCGTCATCACCCACCATACTGGTTATTCCGGTACTGTTTTCCCGTACCAGTGATCCAAACGGCACCGGTTTTCTGCCCTGGGTAACGGTAATGAGCGCCCGCACGCCTATGCGGGTATCAAAATTGGCACGAACCAACGCGCCTTGCGTCGGCACAACGCTGCTAATATTTTTTTCAACATCGATGGAATTCCCCATCGTATTGGTATCAAGCGCGATACGGTTATACCGATAAACCGTGGCATACGGCATCACCGCATAGCCGCGCCAGTCGGTTAAAATGCCAGTTTGATTTTCAATGCGTACACCGCCTGCGCCAGGCGCTTTAATCAAAACATTGGTATCCCCTAAAGGCTGGCTCAGCGTTATGCCATTTTCATGCCCGACCACACCGCCAGACAGCTGCCAGTTAACGTCATGTTGATCGCGGTCGTAGTTATACCCGACCCCCAGCGTACCGTAAGCGGCCTGCCAGTTTGCCGTGGCGCTGCCCGTATACCCATTATTCGAGGTATCACCCTGGCTTACGTGATAACTCAGGTTGTGGCCTTCCAGTAAGGTCCCACCTACACCTGCCAGCCAGCTATTTTGCCCGTTGCTGTTACGGTTGGCGTTAAAGGAGGCATAAGCGCGGTCGAGCGCATTTTCCCGGGTGTAGCGACGTTTGGTCAGAACATTGAAAGGCACTGAAACATTAAGTCCGACAATACGTTCGTTATCGGGGTTCCCTACAGATTCATTCCACGAAAATGAGAGTGAATAACTGATGCCAACCCAGCTGCTGGTATACCCCACCTGATACCAGGTATCTGAATCCGAAGTATTCCAGTATTTTTGATGGGTACCAGAGATATAAAGCGAGCCAAAGTCATTAAGTGATTGTGAAATATTTAACTGCAAACGGTCTTTACGGCTAAAGCGTAAATTGTGGTAATTCACGATTATCGGTTCATCGCGATGCTCACCGTCGTAATCGTAATCATATTCGTACCCCTCCATTCGACGATACGCAACATCATCAAGGGTATAAAAACCTTGTGTCGAATAGCGGTAACCCATTAACTGAAAATTGGTGCCGAAGGTGTTCATCGATTTCGCATAGAGGAAGCGAATGGAATCCCCCTCATGACGACTGTCGTCGGCTAACTGACTGCGCGCATGGGTCACATCCAGCGACACTGTGCCCCAGTTCCCGAGGTTGCGCCCCAGCCCTAATAAAAAGGCGGTGTAATTGGCAGATAATTGCGTCCCGCCGTAGGCAGTAAATTCCTGTGGTAAACCGCCGAGTGCCGTACCCTGAAAAAAGAAAGGCGATGATTGCTGACTATTACCGCTACGAAAATCGCCCGCCGTCAGGTCAAATTTGAAACGCCCTTCGCGTTGTAAAATTGGCACTGTTGAATACGGAATTGTGTAATTCTGCTGATTACCATCGCGCTCGTCGATGGTGACGTCCAGATCGCCATTTGAAGATGTCGGGTGCAAATCTGTAATTTCAAAAGCGCCGGGGGAAACATAGCTTTGATAGATAATAAAACCATTTTGCCGAATCGTTAGCTGGGCCGCCGTACGGGCAATCCCACGTACTGTTGGGGCAAACCCTTGCTGGCTATCAGGATACATATTATCGGAAGAGTAAAGCCGTATACCACGAAATCCAACACCATCGAAAATATCACTTCCTGTATTGCCGTCTCCCATTACCAGTTCACTTTTCAGCGGAATAATGGCGCGCTGTACCCAGGTGCCAATATTATTCCACTGTTCTGAATGATATCCATTTCCGCGAAAATAGTTCCAGGAACCATTGTTGCGTAAACGCCACGGGCCAATATTAATCCCGCTGAGCTCACTAAAAAAATAGCTATCGTTACCATTACCTCTGTTACCGGTGAAATTATAATTCAGGAGTAAAGCAGGAATACCTTCATCCCACTCTTCAGGCGGAATGTAACCGTGAGCGCTACTCAACAACGCTATCTGAGGAATAGTGATGTTCAGGCGCATCGCTGCAAAATCAAAGTTAATTGTGGCATCAGGTACAGCTTTCAGTAAATTGATGCATTTATTGTTTTGCTGCTGGGCTAACTCGGGAAATGCACTGCTATTAAGGCTAATTCGTTCAAGGAGTACCTGGTTAAAACAGGGCATTAACCCACCTGATTTATCACCTGTATTTTCTGTTGTCGATTCAAATACGATATCCTGTGAACCAATGAACTCATCATTACGCCAGAGATCTACCCGATACACGCCCGCAGGTTGATGATTACCTCTCTCAAAGCGCGATAAATCAGCAACGGATGTGCCATTCTCTAATAAAAATGCCGGGTTGAAATAACTTTCCGCATAGCTTAAAAAGGAGGGTAAAATGGCAAGAGATGAATAACAAATTCCGGCCAGACACCAGGTATACCTCTGCGGAATATCCGTAGTAGTGGGTATTTTCATAATTAGCTCTGATATTGTCAGATGATTCGGTTAGTTTAAGTTCACTTCTCTGACCGGGGTTACTGAACCATAATCATTAACGGTCTGAAATTTCAGCTTTCCCTGCACTCCTGAGGGTAAGGGAATTTGTGAATTAACTCTGGGTGCAGCCATAGCATTCCCCAACTTTTGGTTGCCCACTTGTAAGTTAACCAGAGTGACATAAAAAGGTGAGGGATTATGAACATTGATATAGTTACCGGATCGCGAAAACTTGAGTGTGTCCGGTGCTTCTGCGGGTAATTCTTGTAATTGAATTAGACGGAGAAATAATTTCATGCGCGATAAAATCGCCAGTTGCAAAACATTCCTGCCGTTCAATGCATTTTTATCTACCGAAGGGATCGTCTTAACATTCATCCAGAACAGAGACTCACGATCTGCTGCCAGCGGTGGACCGGTGTAAATAATACGCAAGGTATTTTCGCTTTTGGGTTCACTAACAAACAGTGGCGGTGTAATGATGAATGACTTTTCTTTTACACCGCTGCTGTTTTCAATCCACGAATTGACCAGAAAGCGCTCATTGGTATGGCTATTTCTAATCCATACCGCAGTCTGTTTAGCATCAGCGGGATAAATAATACGCGTGGCACCTAATGCGATCCCTCCGGCAGCATGGGCGCTGGCCGAAATGATTAAATAAAATATAATGAGCATCAATAACTTTATTTTAGTCATCATAGTTAATACGCCTTGTGTATTCCTGACGGCAAAAATAAGAAATATAAAGAAATGATTGCTTTGGTTTCTTACAACACATCATTCCCTTTTCATTTAATAAAGCGGCATGATACAAAGTGAACATGATTTCGATTTACATTGCCACCATACCGCTTCAGACAACCGGTACATTACTTTGTTATAAGACGTGATATATAATTCAAAACAACGTGGTTTTGATTATTCGTATCTCATAATAAAAGTCGCGTCAGCATTTGCTTGCCCTGCTGATGCACTTGTACCGGTGCCTTTATAACGTGCAGAAAAATGAAGAACGTTGGTCCCGGGGATCAAGTTCTGGTTGGTTGAGAAGCTATTCCCATCAGGTTTGAGAATTGCGGATGTATTATCAAGTATTTCAATACCGACACCCGTTGCTGTTGTTCTATTGGTACTGGGTGCAATGGCCAATAAATTATCATTGATTGCATCAGCCTGACCAGAAAATGCAACGGCAGCATTAGCGGCAACAACAGGATCGCAGTCGTTCAACTGAATGGTGAATGGAATTAATGCAGAGGTATTACCAACAGCATTGAAAATATCGGTACGATATTGACCGAGTGTGACAACCTGGTCTGCCGAGTCAGTATTCACTGAACAGGCAGCATTCACCAGTTCGCCTTCAAAGTGAATTGTACCGCCATCTACAACGGCAGCATAACTACCCGTAGCGGCGAATAGTGCGGCAGCCAGCGCAGACGAAATAAATCTTAATTTCATATATATTCCTTCAATCTCATTTATCGACTCCACATCCGTATATAACCGATTACTTTATTTAAGACACTGATAGTAGTAAAATTCCTTTTTATCCTCTAAGAATGTCTTAATTGAAAATATGCACTCTATTCTAAAAAATAGAGAGCCCCGTTAGATGAATACTTTCGCGCAAAATATATTCAATACAAATATAGACCTGAAGCGGTAAATTACCAGGCTGAAAATTCTTTTTATATTGTCAGGTATTTCTTAAATTATCTTAATCCTTAAACAAGGAAATAAATCAGTTCCAGATTTACAACGCCATCATGGACGAAAAATGAAGCTTTCAATCTCAGCGACCTCAGCGACGGTGCGCCTCACCTTCGCAAGAGGTCGCTTCACGCGATAAATCTGAAACGAAACCTGACAGCGCGCCCCGCTTCTGACAAAATAGGCGCATCCCCTTCGACCTACGTAACAGATGGAATCCTCTCTCTGATGGCAGCAAAGATTATTGACGGTAAAACGATTGCGCAGCAGGTGCGCTCTGAAGTTGCTCAAAAAGTTCAGGCGCGTATTGCAGCCGGACTGCGGGCACCAGGACTGGCCGTTGTGCTGGTGGGTAGTAACCCTGCATCGCAAATTTATGTCGCAAGCAAACGCAAGGCTTGTGAAGAAGTCGGGTTCGTCTCCCGCTCTTATGACCTCCCGGAAACCACCAGCGAAGCGGAGCTGTTGGAGCTTATCGATGCGCTGAATGCCGACAACACCATCGATGGCATTCTGGTTCAACTGCCGTTACCGGCGGGTATTGATAACGTCAAAGTGCTGGAACGTATTCATCCGGACAAAGACGTGGACGGTTTCCATCCTTATAACGTCGGTCGTCTGTGCCAGCGCGCGCCGCGTCTGCGTCCCTGCACCCCGCGCGGTATCGTCACGCTGCTTGAGCGTTACAACATTGATACCTTCGGCCTCAACGCCGTGGTGATTGGCGCATCGAATATCGTCGGTCGTCCAATGAGCATGGAACTGTTGCTCGCAGGTTGCACCACTACCGTGACTCACCGTTTCACTAAAAATCTGCGTCACCACGTAGAAAATGCCGATCTGTTGATCGTTGCCGTCGGCAAGCCGGGCTTTATTCCTGGTGACTGGATCAAAGAAGGCGCAATTGTGATTGATGTCGGCATCAACCGTCTGGAAAATGGCAAAGTTGTGGGCGACGTCGTGTTTGAAGACGCGGCTAAACGCGCCTCATACATTACGCCTGTTCCGGGCGGCGTTGGCCCGATGACGGTTGCCACGCTGATTGAAAACACGCTTCAGGCGTGCGTTGAATATCATGATCCACAGGGTGAGTAACATGGCGACATTTTCTTTAGGTAAACATCCGCACGTTGAGCTGTGCGATTTGCTGAAACTGGAAGGCTGGAGCGAAAGCGGCGCGCAGGCGAAAATCGCGATTTCCGAAGGCCAGGTGAAAGTCGACGGTGCGGTTGAAACGCGCAAACGCTGCAAAATCGTCGCCGGTCAGACAGTGAGTTTTGCAGGTCACAGCGTACAGGTTGTTGCCTGATCCCTTTCCCGGCCTGTATCAACAGGCCGGTTCTCTTTTCAGACTTTTGCCCTCTACGCCCCGTTCATCCATGCTGATAGCATCGACATTTTGCCGAAGCGACCATCATGCCAACCGTTATTACGCACGCCGCCGTTCCCCTATGCATTGGTTTAGGGTTGGGTTCGAAAGTCATCCCTCCGCGTCTGTTATTTGCCGGAATCATCCTGGCGATGCTGCCCGACGCCGACGTATTGTCGTTTAAATTTGGCGTTGCTTACGGCAATGTTTTTGGTCATCGCGGGTTTACCCATTCGCTGGTGTTTGCGTTTGTTGTCCCGCTGTTATGTGTGTTTATTGGACGCCGATGGTTCAGGGCTGGGCTGATTCGCTGCTGGCTGTTTTTAACCGTCTCGTTGCTATCGCACAGCTTGCTGGATTCGGTAACCACTGGCGGTAAAGGCGTTGGCTGGCTGTGGCCGTGGTCAGATGAACGCTTTTTCGCTCCCTGGCAGGTGATAAAAGTCGCGCCGTTTGCATTGTCTCGTTACACCACGCCGTACGGGCATCAGGTGATTATTTCTGAATTGATGTGGGTGTGGTTGCCGGGGATGCTACTGATGGGAATGTTGTGGTGGCGCAGACGATAACCGGATGCGAAAACTCGCATCCGGCAATAGCGCAATTACTTACGACGCCAGGTGGTCCCTTGCGGGCCATCTTCCAGCACGATCCCCATCTCGTTAAGACGATCACGCGCCGCATCCGCCGCCGCCCAGTCTTTCGCTTTACGGGCATCCAGACGCTGTTGAATTAACGCTTCAATCTCAGCCACTTCGCTGTCGTCTGCCTGCGCGCCGCTTTGCAGGAACGCTTCCGGTTCTTGCTCCAGCAGGCCCAATACAGCGGAAAGTTTACGCAGGTGAGATGCCATTGCATTCGCCGCTGCCATATCTTCTGCTTTCAGACGGTTTACTTCACGCGCCATATCAAACAGCACGGAATAGGCTTCCGGGGTGTTGAAATCGTCGTCCATCGCTTCAATAAAGCGCGCTTCAAACGCTTCGCCACCGGCAGGCGCAACGGTTTTATCTGTGCCGCGCAGCGCAGTGTAGAGACGCTCCAGCGCCGCACGCGCCTGCTTCAGGTTCTCTTCGCTATAGTTCAGCTGGCTGCGATAGTGGCCCGACATCAGGAAGTAACGCACGGTTTCCGCGTCGTAGTATTTCAGCACATCGCGCACGGTAAAGAAGTTACCCAGCGATTTGGACATCTTCTCGCGGTCAACCATCACCATCCCCGAGTGCATCCAGTAGTTCACATACTGACCATCATGGGCACAGGTGGACTGCGCGATTTCGTTTTCGTGGTGCGGGAACATCAGGTCTGAACCGCCGCCGTGGATATCAAAGTGGTTACCCAGCTGCTTGCAGTTCATTGCCGAACATTCAATGTGCCAGCCAGGACGACCCGCGCCCCACGGAGACGGCCAGCTCGGTTCGCCCTCTTTCGACATCTTCCACAGAACGAAGTCCATTGGGTTGCGTTTGTCGTCGACCACGTCAACGCGCGCGCCTGCCTGCAGCTGGTCGAGATCCTGACGCGACAGCACGCCATAAGTTGGATCGGTCGGGACGTCGAACATCACGTCGCCGTTGTCCGCCACATAAGCGTGACCTTTGGCGATCAGTTGTTCAGTGAGTTCAATAATTTCTGCGATATGGTGCGTCGCGCGCGGCTCCATATCCGGGCGCAGAATGTTCAACGCATCAAAATCTTTGTGCATTTCGGCGATCATGCGATCCACCAGCGCCACAAAGCTTTCGCCATTTTCATTGGCGCGTTTGATGATTTTGTCGTCGATATCGGTAATGTTGCGCACATACTTCAGCTTATAGCCGAGAAAACGCAGATAGCGCGCAACCACGTCAAAAGCAACAAAGGTACGCCCGTGACCGATATGACAGAGATCGTAAACGGTGATTCCACACACGTACATGCCGACTTCCCCGGCGTGAATAGGCTTAAATTCCTCTTTTTGGCGTGTCAGAGTATTGAAGATTTTTAGCATCGAAGATTCCGTTTAGACATGTGTGGGTAATTGAGTTGCGTATAATACCCATATTTCCCGCGCGAATCAGCATACATTGCGTGATGATCCGATCGTGCGGTTATGCTATAACACCACCCTATATATGACCCGAACTGGGTTGAAGCACCAATCAAACGGAACAGGATGCAAAAATGGTTACTTTCCACACCAATCACGGCGATATTGTCATCAAAACTTTTGACGATAAAGCACCTGAAACAGTTAAAAACTTCCTGGACTACTGCCGCGAAGGTTTTTACAACAACACCATTTTCCACCGTGTTATCAACGGCTTTATGATTCAGGGCGGCGGTTTTGAACCGGGCATGAAACAAAAAGCCACCAAAGAACCGATCAAAAACGAAGCCAACAACGGCCTGAAAAATACCCGTGGTACGCTGGCAATGGCACGTACTCAGGCTCCGCACTCTGCAACTGCACAGTTCTTCATCAACGTGGTTGATAACGACTTCCTGAACTTCTCTGGCGAAAGCCTGCAAGGTTGGGGCTACTGCGTGTTTGCTGAAGTGGTTGACGGCATGGACGTGGTAGACAAAATCAAAGGTGTTGCAACCGGTCGTAGCGGTATGCACCAGGACGTGCCAAAAGAAGACGTTATCATTGAAAGCGTGACCGTTAGCGAGTAATCGTGGCGACACTCTTTATTGCAGATCTTCATCTCTGCGTGGAAGAACCGGCGATCACCGCCGGTTTTCTGCGTTTTTTAGCGGGGGAAGCCCGCAAGGCCGACGCGCTGTATATTCTTGGCGATCTGTTTGAAGCATGGATTGGCGACGACGATCCCAACCCACTCCATCGCCAGATGGCGGCAGCGATCAAAGCGGTGTCCGATTCCGGCGTTCCCTGTTATTTCATTCATGGCAACCGTGATTTTCTGCTCGGCAAACGCTTTGCCCGTGAAAGCGGCATGACATTATTGCCGGAAGAAAAGGTGCTCGAACTTTATGGTCGCCGGGTGTTGATTATGCATGGCGACACGCTGTGCACCGATGACGCGGGTTATCAGGCTTTTCGCGCCAAAGTCCACAAACCCTGGCTGCAAACGCTATTCCTCGCCCTGCCGTTGTTTGTGCGCAAACGCATTGCCGCGCGAATGCGAGCGAACAGTAAAGAAGCCAACAGCAGTAAATCGCTGGCGATCATGGACGTTAACCAAAACGCGGTAGTCAGTGCAATGGAAAAACATCAGGTGCAATGGCTGATCCACGGGCATACCCATCGCCCGGCGGTACATGAACTTATCGCCAACCAGCAACCTGCTTTTCGCGTGGTACTCGGTGCCTGGCATACAGAAGGTTCGATGGTGAAAGTCACGGCGGATGACGTTGAGCTGATTCATTTTCCGTTTTAAAAAACCCGCAACTTTGCTGATTTCACAGCCACGCAACCGTTTTCCTTGCTCTCTTTCCGTGCTATTCTCTGTGCCCTCTAAAGCCGAGAGTTGTGCACCACAGGAGTTTTAAGACGCATGTCTTCCCGCAATAATCCGGCGCGTGTCGCCATCGTGATGGGGTCCAAAAGCGACTGGGCTACCATGCAGTTCGCCGCCGAAATCTTCGAAATCCTGAATGTCCCGCACCACGTTGAAGTGGTTTCTGCTCACCGCACCCCCGATAAACTGTTCAGCTTCGCCGAAAGCGCCGAAGAGAACGGTTATCAGGTGATTATTGCGGGCGCAGGCGGCGCAGCGCATCTGCCAGGCATGATTGCCGCCAAAACGCTGGTGCCGGTGCTGGGCGTGCCAGTACAGAGCGCCGCACTGAGCGGTGTCGATAGCCTCTACTCCATCGTACAAATGCCGCGCGGCATTCCGGTGGGTACGCTGGCGATTGGTAAAGCTGGCGCGGCAAACGCGGCGTTACTGGCAGCACAAATTCTTGCGACTCATGATAAAGAACTGCACCAGCGTCTGAATGACTGGCGCAAAGCCCAGACCGACGAAGTGCTGGAAAACCCGGACCCGCGAGGTGCGGCATGAAACAGGTTTGCGTCCTCGGTAACGGGCAGTTAGGCCGTATGCTGCGTCAGGCAGGCGAACCGTTAGGCATTGCTGTCTGGCCAGTCGGGCTGGACGCTGAACCGGCGGCGGTGCCTTTTCAACAAAGCGTGATTACCGCTGAGATCGAACGCTGGCCGGAAACCGCATTAACCCGCGAGCTGGCGCGCCATCCGGCCTTTGTGAACCGCGATGTGTTCCCGATTATTGCTGACCGTCTGACTCAGAAGCAGCTTTTCGATAAGCTCCACCTGCCGACTGCACCGTGGCAGTTACTTGCCGAACGCAGCGAGTGGCCTGCGGTGTTTGATCGTTTAGGTGAGCTGGCGATTGTTAAGCGTCGCACTGGTGGCTATGACGGTCGCGGTCAATGGCGTTTACGCGCCGATGAAACCGAGCAGTTACCGGCTGAATGCTACGGCGAATGTATTGTCGAGCAGGGCATAAACTTCTCTGGTGAAGTGTCGCTGGTTGGCGCGCGCGGCTTTGATGGCAGTACCGTGTTTTATCCGCTGACGCATAACCTGCATCAGGACGGTATTTTGCGCACCAGCGTCGCTTTCCCGCAGGCCAATGCGCAGCAGCAAGCGCAAGCCGAAGAGATGCTTTCGGCGATTATGCAGGAGCTGGGCTATGTGGGCGTGATGGCGATGGAGTGTTTTGTCACCCCGCAAGGTCTGTTGATCAACGAACTGGCACCGCGTGTGCATAACAGCGGTCACTGGACACAAAACGGTGCCAGCATCAGCCAGTTTGAGCTGCATCTGCGGGCGATTACCGATCTGCCGTTACCGCAACCAGTGGTGAATAATCCGTCGGTGATGATCAATCTGATTGGTAGCGATGCGAATTATGACTGGCTGAAATTGCCGCTGGTGCATCTGCACTGGTACGACAAAGAAGTCCGTCCGGGGCGTAAAGTGGGGCATCTGAATTTGACCGACAGCGACACATCGCGTCTGACTGCGACGCTGGAAGCCTTAATCCCGCTGCTGCCGCCGGAATATGCCAGCGGCGTGATTTGGGCGCAGAGTAAGTTCGGTTAACTGGTGCTCTATTCTTGCCGGATGCGGCGTAAACGCCTTATCCGGCCTACACCGATCCGGTACCCATTGTAGGCCTGATAAGACGCGTCAAGCGTCGCATCAGGCATGGTGCACCGATTGCTGGATGCTCTCATCACTACAGCGAAATACAGGTCCCCGCTTCGCCCGCCAGCGTCTCTTCAATTCGCGATAACGCCCCAATCCACGCGGGTTTACCACGGCTTCTGACATAACCACTCACCGCCGTTACCTTCGGCCCCATCGAACCATCGGCTTTGGCAAATGGCGCTAACTCATCCGGTGTGGCATGGCGAATGGCGCGTTGCTGCGGCGTTCCCCAGTTTTCATATACCGCATCAGCATCAGTGAGGATCACCAGCCCATCGGCGTTAATCTGCTCAGCGAGCAACGCAGCAGCGAGATCTTTATCAATCACCGCTTCACTCCCTGCCCCATCTTCCGTCACAGGCACACCGCCGCCGCCACTGCAAATCACCACATGCCCCTCTTTGAGCAACAACTCGATGGCTTCGCTGTCGAGAATTTTACGCGGTTGCGGAGACGCCACCACCCGGCGCAAATATTTACCATCACGTTTCATCTGCCAGCCGTAAGCCGCTTCCAGTGCCTCTTGTTCTTCTGGCTGATAAACCGGACCAATAAATTTCTCTGGCTGCAAAAACGCCGGATCATCAGGCGAAACCTCAATGCGCGTCAGCACCGTCGTCACGGGCGGCATCTGCGGCTGTGCGCTCAAACTCTGCGCCAGCATATAGCCAATCATCCCCTGACTTTCTGCCACCAGCACATCCAGCGGATACGGTTCTACCTCTTTCCACGCCAGATTCTGCAATGCCAGCAGCCCCACCTGCGGCCCGTTGCCGTGAACAATCGCCAGCCGATAAGAACGGGCCAGGCGCGCCAGCGCGGGTACAGCACTGGCGATATTGCGATATTGATTTTCTGCCGTCAGCGCCTCACCGCGCTGAAGCAAGGCATTGCCCCCAAGAGCTACAACCAGTGTTTTCATGGTTTTCCTTGTAATAATTGTTGACCAAGCCAGAACCCCAGCAGTGTATCTGCCCCTGACGTATGCCCCAGCGCCAGCAGCGAATCAATCGCAACAGCGGTACGTTTCGGGCAACTCAGAGCATGAACAAAGTGCAGGAGTGGCGAGGCGAAATATCCTTGCGCGGCATAACGTAAATAACTGACGCTCACCGCTGTGGTAACGAGTTGCAGATTGTCGGAACAGGCAAAAAACTGGCGACCGGAGCGCGCATCTAAAGCGCCATAATACCAGGCCGCCAGCAGCATTCCGCTCAGCGTGTCATCATGACTCGGCGTTAATCCGGGGCCTTTACCCAGCCAGTGCCGCCAGTCGGTCTTAACGCCATTGAGCGCGGCCTGAAAACAGTGACGAAACTGGCGTAACTCAGCAGGCAGCGGATCGCTTGCCGCCAACGCCAGTGGCCCGAAAAGCCCGGTTTCCTCCGCGCGTTGCATCCATGCAGCTGCAAGTGGTTGAGGATGCGCAGGCGGCGTAATACGCAGCAAACAATAACGCTGTGGCTGTTTAACCGTGAAACGCCCGAGGCGAATCCCTTGAGCCACAACCTGTGGTCGTTCATTGCCGCATAATCCACCGCATAACGCATCGAATTGCGCACGGCGAAGCATCCATCCTCCGGGGCCGAAACCACTACCCTGACGATGCAGCGTTAACAGTTCGCCGCTTTCCGTCATCAGGTTAATCGCCCGCCGCCACACTCCCGCTAACCGCCAGGACTGGCGATAATTCGGTGCGCTACTACTGGCAAGCAGAGGATGGATGATCGTCATTGCGCGTTCCTCAACCAATCCCCATGCTTTCAGCCAGTGCTTCCAGCGCCTGTTCAAAACACGCCAGCGGTGCCCGCACAGTGCCTGCGCCAATCTGCCCGATCCCCGCCTCTTTATGGGCGATACCGGTATTGATGAGTGGCGTAATGCCGGTTTCTACCACGCGACGAATGTCCAGTCCCAGGCACGCGCCCTGAAAATCCCAGCCTGGGATCTGCAACTGCATATTGCGCTCAAGGTAAATTTCCGCCATCTCTTCAGATACCGCTCTGGCCGCTTCCATGCCACCCGCACCGACAAAGCGCGTTACGCCAGGCGCTGCGATCATTGCCGCACCTCCGATACCAAAGGTTTCGGTAATCGCGCTATCGCCCATATCCGGGTTCGCCTGCTCCTGCGAGAAGCCGGTGAAAAACAGACCTTGCGGAGTGTTTACAGGCGCAGTAAACCAGCGTTCGCCCAGCCCGCTTACCCGAATCCCGAACATATTGCCGTTGCGGGTCATTGCCGTGACGATGCTGCCTGCGCGGATCATCGCGCCAGCATCCATCGCCGCCTTGCAGTAAGCCATCGCGAGGTTGAGGAAGAACTGATCGGTCACGCTGAGGAAATCCATCACTTCGGCGATGTGCTGTTTATCATGATCGAGGCGAGCAATTTGTGGGGCCAGCGCACGCATTAACAGTGCAGAGGAAGCAATATTGCGTTGATGGAACTCATCGCCCATCGTAATGCCCTGCGCCATCATCGCCGTGAGATCGATACCGCGCTCCATGCGCCCCAGCGCCGCGCTTAATACTGGCATTAACACATCGCGCATCCAGCGATGGCGAGTCAGGACATCTTCGCCGTAAGCGCCAAAACGCATCACTTTGCCGATACCTTCGTTGAGGTTGCAGTACGCCCGGTTGCCGTCGGTCACGTTCTCAACCACCAGCATCGGCATACTGGCAGAAGTAATACCGCCCATTGGACCGACGGCATTCACATGGTGACAAGGAATGAAGTTCACTTCCCCCTGCTCCAGTATTGCCAGCGCCTGCGCTTCATCTTTCGCCCAGCCTTCGAACAGACATGCGCCCACGCACGCCCCTTTCATGGGTCCGGTCATCTCCTGCCAGCGCATTGGCGGCCCGGCGTGAAGCAGTGTTTTGCCCTCGTTTAGTTCGCTGATAAGTGAAGAAGCCGGTTGCACATCCAGCCAGTGTGGACGAGCGCGACGAATTTGTTCGATAACCGCAGCATTGGCTTGCGCCACTGATGTAAACATGGGAACCCCTTATTGCAAACGTTCTAATAAACGAGCCAGTTTTTTATTGCCGCCGGCGACTGGCGACCATTGGTAATGCACAACCGGTTTGCTGGCGCTTTGTAGCTCCAGCGCAAAGCTGCGTAATCCGATGTTAATCACGGCGACGTTTTCCAGTAATGACGGTGTGTGTTGCTGAGTGGCAGGCGAAAGCGGACGAATCAGTGCCGCCGCCAGCAAGGTGGCTTCCGGCAGCGAACTCACTACCGCGATCCCTGCATCTTCCAGCGTGGCGATTTGCTGCGAGCGGCATTGCGGGTCACGTTCAGTGCCTGTCACCGTGGCAATGGCATACAGTGGTTGATTGTCTGAACGCGCGGCACATGCTTTTTGCCAGGCGCTTACCAGCGAGGCGGCAGGATCGGCGGTCGCACCGAAGCCAATCACGACATCAAGCAGCAATACGCGCACTTGCGGTTTAGCGCCGAGATCGGCAATTAACTGATTGCGTAAGGCTGGGTCGATCATCGGATGGGGACGCCCGACGGTGTAGAAATCATCGCCGAGGTCAATAATCTGGTGACCATCGGCGTCGAGCATCATGCCGTGATGATGGGTATCGTCGGCTTCCACGCCAAGGTGTCCAGCAAGTAATCCCGCCGCTTCGGCAGCCAGGGTACCGCCGGTATACAAACCGCAAATAAATCCGCTGCTGGCAGGCGTTATCGCGTTACGTCGCGCCGTAACGCGTGAAAGCAGGCAAGCCAGGCGTGCGGCCTCATCCAGCGAGGAGGCAAACCAGACATTCTCGTCGCGGGCCACCGCCGGGGTATAACCTAAAAACAGCGCCACCGTCGGTTTGCCGGTTGCTTTCATGGCATTAACAATTTTCAGACGCACAGCTTCGGCAGGCGGTTTTGAAACAAATGCCAGCACTTCGCTTTTCTCGTCTGCACTGAGCATTTCCAGCGCCGTCAGCGCACTGATGCCGCCCACTTCACGGCTGAGGTCGCGCCCGCCAAGGCCAATCGCGTGAGTAATTCCCTCCCCTGCCAGCGCAATCTGCGAACACAGTTCCTGAATCCCGGTACCGGAAGCGCCAATGACGCCAATATTGCCTTCCGGCATCACGTTAGCAAAAGCCAGCGGCGTGCCGGCAATCATCGACGTACCGCAGTCCGGCCCCATCACCAGCAAGCCTTTTTCCCGCGCGCGGCTTTTAAGTTGGATTTCATCTTCCAGCGTGACGTTATCGGAGAACATCATCACGTTGAGGTTGCGATCCAGCGCCTGGTTCGCCAGCTCCGCCGCATACTCGCCAGCCACTGAAATCAGCGCCAGACTGGCGTCGGGTAATTTCTGACAGGCACTGTCCCAGCGACGCACCTGCGTCAAGGCCTGGCTGCTGCCTGACCCCTGCGCCAGTTGTTTTAGCGCCTCTTCAAGCTGCTGCATAATCGCCTGCGCGATCCCCGCATCCGTCGCTTCGCTACGAATTGCCACGCAAATATCGTTCGGCGTGGCGTCATTAAAATCGTCATGCCAGAAACCTGTGGTATCTAATAACGCTTTATTGGCGGGCGTACCCATCATTACGGAAACATCATCAACATTTTCTGATTCGCTGAGTTTTCGTGAAATAATCATTAAACTGACCGAATCCTGAAAACACCCTTTTTTAATAAAGGCGTGGATCATAACAACTCCTTAAAAATTGCACCCATGGCAATTGCACGAGCAGTGTTAATGTGGCGATTACGGTATCGATGACAACGGGTAAATAAGGTGATGAATATCACACAGGGATTATTAACAAAAGAATTCAAATAACCGCCATGCTATTACGTGTTATTTTTTAATAAGCGTGGTTGTTTTAAAAACCAGGTTAAAAGAGAGCGGATTATCAAATAAATTCTAACTATATTTTTTTGCCTGTCTGGATCACATAATCCAGATATTTTCCCTGTATGTTAATTGCAGTCATGCTTCACACCGTCGTTAAAAAGGAAGACAGATGAAAATCAGTCGGGAAACACTCCACCAGCTAATCGAGAATAAACTCTGCCAGGCTGGGTTAAAACGTGAGCACGCTGCAACCGTGGCTGAAGTATTGGTTTACGCCGATGCCAGAGGGATCCACTCTCATGGCGCGGTGCGCGTTGAATACTACGCAGAACGCATTTCAAAAGGCGGCACCAACCGCGAACCGGAGTTTCGTCTTGAAGAAACCGGGCCGTGCTCGGCAATTTTACATGCCGACAATGCCGCCGGACAGGTCGCGGCGAAAATGGGTATGGAACATGCCATCAAAACCGCCCAGCAAAAAGGCGTTGCGGTGGTCGGTATCAGCCGGATGGGTCACAGCGGCGCAATCTCTTATTTTGTGCAGCAGGCAGCCCGCGCTGGATTAATTGGCATTTCGATGTGCCAGTCCGATCCAATGGTGGTGCCGTTTGGCGGCGCGGAAATTTACTACGGTACTAACCCATTGGCCTTTGCCGCGCCGGGAGAAGGCGACGAGGTCCTTACCTTTGATATGGCGACTACCGTACAGGCATGGGGAAAAGTGCTCGACGCCCGCTCGCGTAATATGTCTATTCCGGATACCTGGGCGGTCGATAAAAACGGTGCACCAACAACCGATCCGTTCGCGGTACATGCTCTGCTCCCCGCCGCCGGGCCGAAAGGGTATGGCCTGATGATGATGATTGACGTCCTCTCAGGCGTCTTACTCGGCTTACCGTTCGGGCGACAGGTTAGTTCGATGTATGACGATTTACACGCCGGGCGTAATTTGGGGCAATTACATGTAGTTATTAACCCGAACTTTTTCTCCTCCAGCGAATTATTCCGTCAACATCTTAGCCAGACCATGCGCGAATTAAATGCCATTACCCCCGCGCCCGGTTTTAATCAGGTTTATTATCCCGGACAGGATCAGGATATTAAACAACGCAAAGCCGCCGTCGAAGGCATCGAAATTGTTGATGATATTTACCAGTATTTAATTTCCGACGCGCTTTATAACACGTCATACGAAACGAAAAATCCCTTTGCGCAATAATTATTGAGACAGGACTTTCTTATGATTACACATTTTCGTCAAGCCATAGAAGAAACGCTACCCTGGCTTTCCTCATTTGGCGCTGACCCAGCGGGTGGGATGACCCGTTTACTTTATTCGCCGGAATGGCTGGAAACCCAGCAGCAATTTAAAAAAAGAATGGCAGCAAGCGGGCTGGAAACACGTTTCGATGAAGTGGGGAATTTATACGGTCGCCTGAATGGCACCGAATATCCACAGGAAGTGGTTCTGAGCGGTTCGCATATCGATACCGTGGTTAACGGCGGTAACCTCGACGGGCAATTCGGCGCGCTGGCGGCGTGGCTGGCAATTGACTGGCTGAAAACGCAATACGGCGCGCCGTTACGTACGGTTGAAGTGGTGGCGATGGCGGAAGAAGAAGGCAGCCGCTTCCCGTATGTTTTCTGGGGCAGTAAAAATATCTTTGGGCTGGCGAATCCTGACGACGTGCGGAATATCTGTGATGCCAAAGGAAATAGTTTTGTCGATGCGATGAAGGCTTGCGGATTTACTCTGCCGGACGCCCCGCTAACTCCGCGTCAGGATATTAAAGCCTTTGTCGAACTGCATATCGAACAGGGCTGTGTGCTGGAAAGTAATGGGCAATCAATTGGCGTGGTGAATGCAATTGTCGGGCAACGTCGCTATACGGTGACGCTGAACGGCGAATCAAACCATGCAGGCACCACGCCGATGGGTTACCGTCGTGATACAGTTTACGCTTTCAGTCGCATTTGCCATCAGTCGATCGAAAAAGCGAAAAAGATGGGCGACCCGCTGGTGCTGACCTTTGGTAAGGTGGAGCCGCGCCCGAATACGGTGAATGTGGTGCCGGGTAAAACCACATTCACCATTGATTGTCGTCATACCGACGCCGCCGTGCTGCGCGATTTCACTCAGCAGTTAGAAAACGACATGCGGGCGATTTGCGATGAAATGGACATTGGTATTGATATCGATTTATGGATGGACGAAGAACCCGTGCCGATGAATAAGGACCTGGTCGCCACCCTGACAGAATTGTGTGAAAGCGAAAAACTGAATTACCGGGTGATGCACAGTGGTGCCGGGCACGACGCGCAAATTTTCGCGCCTCGCGTACCAACCTGCATGATTTTCATTCCCAGCATCAATGGGATCAGCCATAACCCGGCGGAACGCACCAATATTACCGACCTTGCCGAAGGGGTCAAAACGTTGGCACTCATGCTTTATCAACTTGCCTGGCAGAAATAAGGAGTCATAAATGGGATATTTAAATAACGTCACCGGTTACCGCGATGATTTACTGGCTAACCGTGCGATTGTTAAACACGGTAATTTCGCACTGTTAACACCAGACGGTCTGGTAAAAAATATTATTCCGGGCTTTGAAAATTGTGACGCGACAATCCTCTCCACGCCAAAGCTGGGTGCCTCTTTTGTTGATTATCTGGTCACACTGCATCAAAACGGTGGCAACCAACAGGGCTTCGGTGGCGAAGGCATTGAAACGTTCCTGTATGTGATCTCTGGAAATATCACTGCCAAAGCCGAAGGCAAAACATTTGCCTTAAGCGAAGGTGGCTATCTTTATTGCCCGCCAGGCTCCTTAATGACGTTTGTTAACGCCCATGCCGAAGACAGCCAAATCTTTTTATATAAGCGCCGCTATGTTCCAATAGAAGGCCATGCACCGTGGCTGGTTTCTGGCAATGCCAGCGAACTGGAACGCATTCATTATGAAGGCATGGACGATGTTATTCTGCTGGATTTTCTGCCCAAAGAGTTAGGGAAGGTGCGAATAAGCAGGTCATTTCTTCCCAAGCTGACTCGCTGATTAAAATTTCGCGGATCTGGGCCGATTT
>OIEX01000268.1_pt1 | contig 28886 bp, 23 predicted proteins | sample 1581911 | NCBI WGS metagenome assembly OIEX01 (sample SAMN07977761, study PRJEB24534) | human gut metagenome | reverse complement strand
GCAGGACTTGAACCTACGACCTTCGGGTTATGAGCCCGACGAGCTACCAGCTGCTCCATCCCGCGTCATTAAATTGTCTCTCTGACTTGTATTAAGTATATTCCTAATTCTCTAATAAGTCAAATGTTATTTTAAGAAAATATTTTTTATTTTATAACTTAAATATCTTTCTTGGTATTATATCTAATTTAATAACTTTAATATAAATATAATATCCCCAAACTCCACTTAAAGTATTACACATAAGATCATTTACTTCAAAAAATCTTTTTGTATTAGGAAAAACTAAGGATAGTATAACCTGGGAATTCTCTATGAATAAAGACATAAAAAAGCAGAATTTCAACACTGTATTTAATGAAGGTACATATGAATCCTCCTTCAGCTTCTTTTTATTATGTAATTCAAAGCCTTCTAAAATTTTATTGATTTTATCTATAATCCCTTTTCCTAAAGTTAATTTTTCTTCATCTATACTATAAAAATAGCAAAGAAAAAATGCCATTGGACTTAACATAATTGAGTTTCCTATTAGCTGATAAATAACATCTCCCAATCCTCCTTGATGGTATATTTGCTTTATACTCCATAGAGGACTAAGCCAAATTTCTGGCGGATTATAAACAAGCTTATTTCCCCAAGCTATGGTAAGTGGAAAGTAAACTTTAGAGGCAACTCCAATTAAGTAAATACAAAATAAATCAAAGATAAATTCTTCATTAGAATATATTTGCTTATATGTGTATTCTTCTTTAATTATTCCTTTGATTTTAATTATCCCTCTAAATAAAAAAAAGAGTAAAATTCCTAATGTTAAAAATGTGTTTTGGGAAATAATAAGCATAAATTCTCCTTCTAATTCTAAATTTTAATTAATATCTTATTTAAGTTAATGTTGATTTCTAAATACAATATTAATACTGGAAAGCATTCTGCTATTCATTAAGATAATCTTATAAATATTCTTTAGAAATCAAAATCTAATAAAATAACTAACTTTATATTACTTTATTAAGTATAGCCTCTTCCTTCTTATTTTAATCAAATTAATTACAAAAATAAGCTGTATCAAAACTCTTTAAAACTCTTACAAACCTAATTACAAAATCAACGAAGTTAATTAAAGGTTTATAAGGCCATTTATAAGTTATTTTGATACAGCTTTCTAAAATTAAGCTTCTGTTACAAGCTCTTCTTCTTTATCCTTTTTCTCTTCAACAGTTGCTTCAGTAAAAATATTTTCTGTAGTAGATAATTCTTTTAAGTAATCAATAAATCCATCTCTAAGATCTGCTCTTCTTAAAGCATACTCAACAGTAGCTTCTAAGAATCCTAATTTATCTCCCACATCGTATCTTCTTCCTTCAAAGTCATAAGCATACATAGCTTCTTCGCTCATAAGCTCTAAAAGTGCATCTGTTAATTGAATTTCTCCACCTTTACCTGGTTTTGTATTTTCTAATATATCAAATATTCTTGGAGTTACTATATATCTTCCTAATATAGCAACATTTGAAGGTGCTTCTTCTGGTGATGGCTTTTCAACTAAGCCTTTTACTTTATAAACTCTACCTTCAATGTGTTTTCCATTAACTATTCCGTATTTAGAAACATTTTCCTCTGGAACAGTTTGAACACCTAATACACTAGTTCTATATTCATTATAACAATCAATTAATTGCTTTAAGCATGGCTTTTCTTCATTATAAACTACATCATCACCAAGTAATATGGCAAAAGGCTCATCCCCTACGAAAGTCTTAGCACAATAGATAGCATGTCCAAGTCCTCTTGGTTCTTTTTGTCTTATATAATGGATATCAACCATATCTGATATATCTCTAACTAAATCTAAAAGTTCAGTTTTCCCTGACTTTTCAAGTTCCATTTCAAGTTCCACATTACGGTCAAAGTGATCTTCAATTGATTTTTTACTTCTTCCTGTAATAACAAGTATTTCCTCTATACCTGAAGCTATAGCTTCCTCTATTATGTATTGAATAGTTGGCTTATCAACTATTGGAAGCATCTCCTTAGGCTGAGCCTTTGTTGCAGGTAAAAATCTAGTACCAAGACCTGCTGCTGGTATTATAGCTTTTCTTATTTTATTGTTCATCCTCTTATCCCCTTGTAAATCAAAATTTTAATATTAAGTTCTAATTTAAAGTGCCTTTGATTTTGAAATAGACCTGTAAGACCATCTTAATAAGCAATTAGTGTTGCATTATATACGTAAGAATAATAGCGTTAAGAAGCTTTTATTGTTTGAGCATAGCGAGTTTAAAAGCTTTAGCTATTATTCTGAAGTAGATAATAGCAACTCTTTGCGAAATTAAGTTAGGTCTTGAAGGCTATTTCAAAATCAAAACTAGCTAAAAATAAATCTTAATATGAAGTTTATTTAAAGTTTTTCATTCCAACGCATTGCCATTTCCAGAAGTCTTTGCACATGTCCTCTAAGTTTTTCTCAGCCTTCCATCCAAGTTCTTTTTCTGCCTTTGATGGATCTGCAAAACTTATAGCAATATCTCCTGCTCTTCTATTTACTATTTTATAAGGTATTTCCTTACCTGATGCCTTTGAAAAAGCTTTTATTATATCTAGTACAGAATAGCCTTGTCCAGTTCCTAGATTATATGTACTAATACCAGAACCATCCTTTAACTTTTTCATAGCAGCTACATGTCCTCTTGCTAAATCTACAACATGTATATAATCCCTTACACCAGTTCCATCTGGAGTGTTATAATCATCTCCAAATACTCTTACATAGTCTAATTCACCATCAGCTACCTTTGAAACATAAGGCATAAGGTTATTTGGTATTCCATTAGGTAATTCTCCAATTAATCCACTTTCATGAGCTCCAACTGGATTAAAGTATCTAAGAAGTACAATATCCCATGAATTATCTGAAATATATAAATCTCTTAAAATATCCTCTATCATAGCCTTACATCTCCCATATGGATTTGTTGCAAAACCTGCTTGAAGTCCTTCATGTACAGGTACTATTTCACTTTCTCCATAAACAGTAGCTGAAGAACTAAATATAAATTTCTTAACATTATGATTTCTCATACTTGTTAAAAGATTTAAAGTCCCAATAATATTGTTATTATAATATTCTAAAGGTTTTTCTACTGATTCCCCTACTGCCTTAAGAGAAGCAAAATGTATAACAGCATCTATTTTTTCATTTTTAAAAACCTTATCTATATCTTCAAAATTTACTAAATCGCCTTCATAAAACTTTATATGCTTTCCTGTTATTTTTTCAACTGTATCCTTAACTTCTTTTCTACTATTTACTAAGTTGTCAATAACAACTACGGAATTATTATCATCCCTTAATAATTCTACTATTGTATGGCTTCCTATATAGCCAATTCCACCAGTTAATAATATATTCATTTAAACTTCTCCCTCACCAAAAAATTACAGCTTAAATTATAGCATAAATTTATTTAAAAATTCAAATTATATACTATTTATATAGCAAATTCCCCCTTTATTGCTTTAAATATACTATTATTTTTTAATACCTCTTTTATTATTTTTAATACTCTATCTTCTCTAAAAATATCATTACTTACTACAAATGTCTCTTCTATTATCTCTTCTATTAAATTTCTTCCCTCTATAATATCATCTTTTAAAAGCTCTGCTGCTTCCTTCCATTTCAATAAGTTATCTTCTCTTATTAAAATCTCAACTTCTTCTATTATTTCATCGCTTATACTTTCCATAATATATTCTATGGATTTTTCAAATTCTAAAATATTTATATCCTTTCTTATTTTATATGGGCTTAATAAAAAGGTCTTTATACTGTTTTTTATTGAAGTTTCTAATAGTCTCTCTGGACATAGGCTTTTATACTCTCTTCCTCCAAAGTTATAAGCCATTCTTAAAGAAAATTCTTTAAGATTCTTATCATAGCTTCCTCTTACTCTTCTTATAAATTCTCTCTTAACTTTCCTGTTAATTCCTAAGGATAAGATTGCTAACCTTCCATATTTATAAAATGGCTTATATTCATTTATTAGAAAACTTTTTTCTTTTATTTTATTTATTAAAACTTCTTCACTTTGATTTATTATTTTTTCTGTTATTCCCTTATTACTTAATATCTTTTTCTCTTCATCACAAGGAAATATTACTCTCTCCATTATTAAATTTAAATAATACTCTTCTCTTCCCCTAATTATTATTGAAGCCTCTTCCTCTCCTAATTCCTCCAATAAATTTTGAAAGTTATCTTTCAAAAAAGAATTAAAAATATTAGGCATATGATATGCCTCTTTTTCATTTAATACATTCATAAAATTACTTTCACTATTATTAAATTCAGAAGAAAAATAATCCTTATAAATAGATTTTTCATAAATATATATATTAGTTTTATTTAAATATCCATTTATAATTAAGTATTTTAAAACTTCTAAATTTCTTTCAAAAGCCTCTTCTTCAGTATTAAAAATCCATATTATCTCATCACTACTAGCTAAATTTCTTCTAGTCTCATAACTTAATAATTGATTCCTAAATTCATTAATGTTTCCACTATAATCAGCTAAAATAAAATCCTTCTCTTTATTATGTAAAATTTCTTCTCCCCTAAAATTTCCTTCCAATCTTATATCACTAAATATTAAATTGCTGTTATTAGGATTATACTTCTCATTAAAAAGACTCTCTAATATATAGAAAAACTTTGATTTTAATTCCTCTTGAGATTTTTCGTTATAATTCTCTTTATAACCTATATGAAAATAAATATAAGCTAAATCTTTAATATTATCTAAAGGATAATTATCTAAATCCTTATTATGAATCAAATTTCCCTTAACTAAAAACTCATTATTATTAAAAACATAACTTTTTCCACTTTTTCTTTCCCTAAACTCAATCTTATATTGAAAAATATTATGCAAACTATTTATCCTAAATAAAAACTCTTCCAAAATCCTCTTAAGATCTATTTTTTTATTAATAATGGATTTTGAGTATGGAGTTCCAATAAATTTAAACTTATTAGAATCCTGTTTAAAAATCACCTCAAAATTTGGAGCTCCTATATTATTAAAAAACTTATTTACCAATTTATCTTCTCTTGCTTCATTAGTATTTTTATATGTTTTATTAAAATCTCCACTTGATCCAATAAAATTAGAAATTAATTTCTTTCTATATTCATAATCCCCACCTAATAACTGAATTTTCTTTTTAAATTCAAAATTAAATCTAGACCCAATCTCCTCTCTTATAAAAATTTCAAAGGATTTATCGCCTTTATGGATTAATTTAAATTGTTCTAATTCAAGCAACTTAAAAACATCTTTTAATTCCTCTTCTAATTTCTTATTAATATTATTATTAGAAATTCCAATAAATTTTTCTAAAATACTTTTTTTTAAATCATAATAAAACTCTTCCATAAAATGAGTATTATCAAAAACAATTTTCATAGATTTCTCACTATACTTTTCTAAGCTTTTTAAAAATCCGTAATAATTTTCATAACAATCACTATTATTTATAATGCTCTTAATTTCATCAATGAACTTGTTAGCTGCTTCATAATCCTTTCCTACATCAGCACCTAAACTTTTGGTTATAATTCTTCCATTCCCCTTATAATCCTTTAAAATAGGGTGCTTAAAGTTTACTGTAAGAACCCCCTTATTCTTTGGCTCTAGTAATGAAACTCCCTTTTCTCTTAACTTATTCATAAATTCACCTTCCATATTCCAAATAAAAATGCTAATATCTTAATCCGTAACTAGAATATAAACAAAATTTAAACTAAAATATAAACTAATTTATATTTAAATTATAGATGAATTTACATGCGCATATTATGCTCACAGTGTAATATTAATAATAAATTTAAAGCTTATAGTTTTAATTCTCTCATATTTTAAAGCAATATAAGTTATAGATTAAACTACAAAAAACTATTAATATAAATTATTTCTTTACTCTATTTATAAAAATACTACTTAAAAATCACTACTTATTTAAAAGAAAAAAATAAAAATAGACAATTCTCTTCTAAAAAGATATTGCCTATTTTAATAATTTATAAAAATCTTATCCATATTAAGTTTCTCCTATAATTTTTTCCTTTGATCTTTATAGTTAAATCACATTATTCAAAGTTTTTCATCTCTTCCCTAAGTTTTTTTAGTATTCTTTCCTTTCTCCATCTTGCTTTTGAATAAGTAGTAATATGCTTATGCTCTTGGCAATATTTCTGAAAGTTTCCTCTATCTTTGTATACATAAAGTATAAATTCCCTATCGCTTTTTGAAATATTAGCTAAAGCTTTTACGAAAGCTCTCATTTTTTCCCTCTCAACATATTCATCCTCTATGGAAATATCATCCTTAATGGTCTCACCAATAGTAATACCTTCCCCTATAGGACTATCTAAACTTGAAAAATCAAGTCTATTCTCCTTCTTCTTACACATAGTTCCAAGTTTATTCTTAACATTTGTACTAATAAAAAATATAAACTCAGAACCATGATCTCCATCAAATTTACTTATGGATTCAATAATAACACTTCTAGCTATTTGCTTTAAATCATCAACATCATAACCATTAATAAAAAATCTAGTAGAGTATTTATGAATTAACCCTTCATAAATAGAAACAATCTCAGCCATAGCACACTTATCACCATTTTTACCCCTAATAATTAACTCATTTAAAGCTTCCTTATTTCCCTTTTCCCCTAAAAGTCTAAGTTCCCTAGCAGTCTTATTAATAAATCTTTGCTTTTTTTCTGCCATACCTAATTATCCCCCTTAAAATGCAGAATTTTAAAAATAGCTATTAATACGTCTAGTTATGTTTTTAATTTTAAATTAAATAGTTTTTATTTTTAATAATGTATAACGTTATGTTATTTATTGTAAAATTATCTTATCATTTAAACATTTACATTTCAACAGAATAACAAATGATTTTCTATTTTTTAACAATAAATACATATTAAAACCTCTTCACTATTTAAATATGCTTTAGCAAGAGAAAAAGCTGTATTATTATGTTAAGTTTCTTTAAATATATCTATAATATTCCAAATTCTACTCTTATTAAATAAAAAATCCAGTAGAGAATTTAAATTAACTCTCTACTGGATTCTATTAATAGAAATTATACAGTAATAATCTCTTTTTCAACTTCTTTTTTAAATAAAGATTCTTTTTCTGATAAATTATTTAGATATTCTATAAATCCTTCTCTAAGCTCTGGTCTTCTTAACGCATATTCAACAGTAGCTTCTAAGAAACCTAGTTTATCTCCAACATCATATCTTCTTCCCTCAAAATCATAAGCATACATTGCTTCTTGTCCCATAAGTTCTAGAAGAGCATCTGTTAATTGAATTTCTCCACCTTTTCCAGGCTTAGTATTTTCTAAAATATCAAATATTCTTGGAGTTACTATGTATCTTCCTAATATAGCAACATTTGAAGGTGCTTCTTCAACAGATGGTTTTTCAACCAATCCCTTAACCTTATAAACTTTTCCTTCAATATATTTTCCATCTACTATTCCATATTTAGAAACATGACTTTGTGGAACAGTTTGAACTCCTAATACACTAGTTTTATACTCATTATAACAATCAATTAACTGTTTTAAACATGGTTTTTCCTCATTATAAACTACATCATCCCCAAGTAGTATAGCAAAAGGTTCATCCCCTACAAAAGTCTTTGCACAATGTATAGCATGTCCAAGTCCTCTTGGTTCCTTTTGTCTTATATAATGAATGTCTACCATATCTGATATATCCCTAACCAAATCTAAAAGTTCATTTTTACCTGATTTCTCAAGCTCCATTTCAAGCTCAACAGACTTATCAAAGTGATCCTCAATACACTTTTTACTTCTTCCTGTAATAATAAGAATCTCCTCAATACCTGAAGCTATAGCTTCCTCTATTATGTATTGAATAGTTGGCTTATCAACTATTGGAAGCATCTCCTTAGGTTGAGCCTTTGTTGCAGGTAAAAATCTAGTACCAAGACCTGCTGCTGGTATTATTGCTTTTTTAATTCTTTTATCCATTCCTAACCCCTCTTAAACTATAATTTGTCAATAATTACAACAAGTCAAATTCCACCAATACTTCGTACATTTATAAAGTTCAAATAAATATATATTTTTTAATAAAACTATTTCAAGATTTTTCTTAAAATAACTTTTCCCTTTCTTGCTAAGTCATAAAGTGAAGCTTCTGACATTATTATTAGTTTTTTGTTTTTAGAATATTCTTTATTATTATCATATAATTTTGAATTAAAAAAGTTTTTAATTTCCGGTTGCAACCATTCTTTTCCATCCACTTTAACTCTATTTCTTATATCACCATATCCAACTTTTGTTAAATTAGGTATACATCCTAAAGTTAATAACATATGTCCGTTATAACAATGTGGTTCCATACATTTACCAATAGCTTTAAATTCTATATCCTTATCTACATTTTCAAATATATTATGTTTATGTCTTCCTCTATAGCATTGATTTGTATTTCCGGTAATAAAATCTACTTGCAACAGCCAATCACCAGCATAACAAAACTCATTTCTTTCTTTTTTAAAAATAGTTTTTTTAAATTTCCAAAAATCAGAATTAAATTGAGACCATACTTTATCATATTCTTCTATAGATAAGTTAGTTAAATAATCTATCTCATCTGTTTTATCATTACGCGCAATTGTAAGATGTGGTAAAGCTCCAAAGTTCTCCATAGAAAAACTTTTTACTTCATCTATATATTTAATTAATTCATCTGAAGGTGTAATTTCTATGTTAGCTGAACTTCCTGCTTCCCAAATCCTCTTTACATTATTTGAAAACACATCTAATAAATTTTTCTTCTTAAGTTCTAAGTAATGAAACGAACACTTAAACTCAATTCTTTTTAATATTTCTTTATCCCATGAAAGTATTTTTTCTATTACATTTGAAATAGTTGCATTTGTAACAATTTCAATATAATGCCCCTCTTTTGCAAGTTCATATATATACTTCTCTATATCTTTAGCCAATAACGTTTCTCCTTCTGCACAAAAGTTTATATATGCTAATCCACCTAATCTTTCTGGAGATAAAGCTTTAGCTATATGCTTTGGTGAATAAATAGGTTCAATCTGTTTATTTTGGTAACATTCATCTCTATGTGATAGATAACAATAACTACACCTAAAATTACATATTGACATTGGTATATTAAATAAAATAATACGTTTAATCTTATCCATTTTTTTTAACTCCTTTTAACAATTTATTTTTTAATATTTTTTTCTCATCTTTATTTAAAACAAATAATATAATTATAATAAAACTTATTATACTAGATATAATTATATCAATTATCAACCATAACCAATTACTAGGCATCACAAGCGATTTAGTAACAACTGTGATAAAATAACATATTAAACAACATATTAGTGATATAAAAACATCTTTATAAAATTCATACCATCTTAAGTTAAGTAATATTGCAGTATATGGAACTGTAATAATTAAGTTTCTAATTATGCTTATCATAGAACTAACTCCAGCTATAGCATAAATCCCTAGATTGCTATATTTAATTAATAAATATACTAATATAAAATTAAATACTCCTCCTACTACTACTGATAAAGAATTTACTTTCAGCTTATTTGTTGTTGTATAAACATTATACAATACTTGAGGTCCAGCAAATGGTATGAATGCCATGCAAGTAAGAATTGAAAGACTAATTAATACTTTAGAATTTAATGTAGGCATCCATAATTGATAAAAATACTCTCCTAATACACAGAAAACTACTATTGGAATTGAAATCAATACACTTGATATCTTCATACTAGCCCTAAGTTGTTTTAGTAATCCTGATGTCATTCCTTTAGAATAAGATATAGTTAGTGCAGGAGAGAAATTGCTATTTACTATTCCTGCTAGTTGTATAATACTATTTGGTACAATTTTAGCTACTGATAATAATCCCATTTGAATAGGATCAATAAATATATTAGCTAATAACAGATCTAACCCTGTCATCAATATGTTTCCACATTGATTAATCGTATTCCAAATACCTGAACTAATCATTTCTAATATACTCTTAAAATTAAAATTGTTAATATTAAATTTTATTTTATCTAGAACTTTAATTTTTATTAGATATGATGCTAATAATGTAAATATACTTAATATAAATCCTACTAAACTTACAAAATATATTTTTGGCATAAGTAATGAGAAAAATATTATTAAAAGAAAACCATTCAATATACTTCTCAATACATTTACTATATTATTTAAATATAATTCATTTGTAACATATGTTGAAATATTAAATATTCCTGATATTTGTGTTATAAAAAAGCTTAAAAATATAAATGAAAATAAAATTTTAACATCAATTATATTTTTATATGATATATTAAGAAAATTGTCCAGTTTGCATATTAAAAATATTGATGGTAATAATAATATTATTATTATTGCTATATTTCCTAATATTAATGAAGAATAATATTCATTAGCAGATTTTAGATCCCCCTTGTGGTAACTTATGGAAATAAATCGTCCAGCCATAGAATTTAATGCTATTGTAATTAATGAAGCATACATTATAAAGTTATTAGCTAGTTGTACAAAACCATTCGCTTCTTCTCCAAGGTTTTTTACTATATAAGGTGATAGTAAAAAATTTATTAATATACTTATAGTAAATGCAATTATACTACTAAATATATTTATTAGTATTTGTTTATTTTCACTTATTTTAAATTTCAAATCGATTCTCCTACGATTAAATATTTTTTATAATTTTAAAAATTGGCTCAAATTTTAATCTTAAAAACTCATTATTATATTCAGTTTGTTTTAAATTAATCAATTTTTCAATATTCTTATCTATATCATCTATATTCTCACAAAAAATAATATAAGATAAACTTTTTATCCATTCATATACACCTTCAACTTTACCATTACAATTATTAAGAGCAATGCAAGGTGTACTAGTTATAGCTGCAAATATCATTCCATGTAATCTATCTGTTATTATAATTTTAGCTTGAGCAAACTCATTCCATTTTTTCTTTAATTCTTTTTCTCTAGTGTACTTTGAAATCCCTCTGTCAACAACTGTAGAAGTATATTCAATATCCAACCCTCTTGCTTTTAATATTGATTCAATTCTATCAATTGAGTCTGTTTTTAATGTTTTTTCTTTATCCGTCCTCATACATAATAATGCTTTATTAAATCTTTTGCTATCTACATTTATATTATTAAGAAATAAAACTATATCTGGAGTATATTCTATGTGAACATTACTATATATTTGCTTTGATAAATTATATGACTTCTTATCTCTAAGACAAATATGTAAGTTTTTATTATTTGAATAAAACTTTTTAGATTCTTCAAGTTCTTTTATTCCTATGTCATCATTTGAATAAAACAGTGTTTCAGGAAATATTATAATTTTATTTTCTTTAAATCTCTTTATAATATCTCTCATTTTGTACTCTTCATGAATCCAAAGAGTTCCCATATTACCACCGCCATCTATAACAATTAGATCATCACTATTTATTATTTCTTCTACGACTTCTGGAAAACTTACATAATATTCATTTTGTATTTCTACTATTCTTTTTTCTAAACCAATACTTTCAAAAAATTTATACTGAGAATAAACTATAGCTTGATCACCTAAGTTCCCATGTGTAGGAACTGCTATAAAAATTATACAACTTTTATATTTGCTACGTATTTCCTTTACTTGTTTTTCTAGTCTATATTTAAATAATTTCTTTCTTATAGGTCTTTTTAAAACTTCAGGAACTATTTTTCTAAAAATTTCTTTCATAATAACATATACCTCTTAATTATTTTTTAAAATAAGCTTTCTATAAAATTCTTCTATAAATAAAAACATTTTAATATTTTTGTTTATTATTAAACTTCTTATTTTAGTCCCCTTTGTTACTGAATTATTTTTAATCCATATCTTAATTTCTTTGGATAGTTGTTCAACTTTATACTCATATATTTTTTGTATAGCCATTGAAGTTAAATAATTTTTAAATAAAAATTTTAGTTCAGCATTACTAATTTGATTTATATCCTGATCTAATGATAAACAAATTTCAAGAAAATCTTTAGCTTTCTTTGCATCATTACTTAAATGCATTATTGAGCCCTCTCTTTGCCTATATATATAAAAACATTCATTATAAATAGATATATTATTAGCTTTTAATAAGACTCTTGGAGTAAACTCCTCATCTTCGTGATATATTCCCTCTTTAAACCTAAAATTATTATTTTCTAAAAATTCTCTTTTATAAATATTAAAACATACAGGAGCATATATAATTTTACTTTTCATACAACTTATAAAAAATTCTTCTGACGTCATTACACTCTTATTAAAAATGTCTTTTTCCTTATTCATCTCAAAAAATTTACCATTAGGATAATACCATGCTGCATTTCCTGAAACTATATCACTTTTATTTTTTTTAGCTAATGAATACATTTTTCTATAACTGTCCTTTATACCTATATAATCATCACTATCAACAAAAGCCACGTATTCTCCAATAGCTTCTTTTAATCCAGCATTTCTTGCCGATGATAATCCACCATTTTTTTTGTATATTATTTTTATTCTATTGTCATTAAAGCTTTTAACAATAGAAATACTTTTATCTTTCGATCCATCATCTACTACTATAATTTCAAAATCATCTATTGTCTGTTCCAATAATGATTTAATACATTCATTAATATATTTTTCGACATTATATACAGGAACAATAATACTTAGTTTCATTTTATAATCTCCTTAATTAATTGTATTTATATTAATATCTTAAACATGAAAATTTGAACTTATTTAGGCTGTATTTAAAAATTTAAATTATTAATAAGTAAAGGCTAAATATACTCTTTTAATATTATAAAATTTATATATATTTAAAAGTTTATTTATTATCATATAATAATTTTCATATATTTCTATAACTTTCTTCTTTACTTAAAATAAAACAATTATATATATATAATAATTACATATTTTTTGACAAAATAATTAATAACCACTAAATTTATTATATAAATTCTTCATATAATTACTTGTATATCGTAATCCTAAATCATTATAAAATATTATTTTTATTCCAACATCATATTACTATTTTCTTATAATTCAAATTAAATACATAACACCAAATATATTTTTAGTTTTTACGCAAATTATGCGTCCTACATCACCTCAAAAATACTAGTTATTTAAAAATAATGTTCTAAAAGATATTATAAACTTTTTTTCTAAAAATTAGTGTATACTTTTTATTATAGATTTTATCACTAATTCTCTCCTTAATCTCTAAATAGTTTTAGTAGATATATTAAAACTATTTTAGAAAGCATTATTATTATCTTTTGATCAACATATCTAAATTGGTTTATTATAATATTCTAATATCTTATTTACTAATACTAATTTTTTTATTATTTATTTTCTATTAAATTTTATTTTAATTAAATAATATTTGTAAACTAAATCATATATCTTGAATTTATAAAGTAAATATACACCTTTAAAGCCTTTACTTAACTTATTATTTTTCAATATATCTATTAAAGTAAATTCAGTATAGTTTTTCTTTAATAGATTTTTATAATTATCAACAATAAAAATTTCTTTCTTAGAATTGAAAAACCATATAATCAAAGTTACAAATGTTTTTATTTTAAATATATTTATATCATCTTTTATTTCATTATTTGCAAATAAATCAATATAATTATTCCATATTTTCATTTGTATAGAATAAATTTTAATATGATTTTCATTTATCTTAGATGACAATGATGTATCAACAATCCTATATTTATAAAAATCTTTATTTATTTTAACATACGTGTTGCAGTTATTAAAAGCTTCTAAATTAAACATCATATCCTCAAAACAATTGAAATTTAAAAACTTAATTTTATTCTCAATTATATTTTTTCTCTTATAAATTTTAGTACATAAGTATCCTTTTATATTAAAATTTAAAAATTCAATTAAAGCTTTTTTTTCATATAATACATTTATTGAATTACAATTTTCATAATCATAAACAACATCCTCATCTGCTCTAAATCTTTGATAATCACATTCAACTATATCAGCACAGTTTTTTTTTGCCAAGGTTACCATTTCATCAAACATATTTTCATAAATTATATCATCACTATCTACAAAGGCTATATACTCTCCTTTAGCAATTTTTAATGCATCATTTCTAGCAATAGATACTCCCTGATTCTTCTTAGTTATAACTTTTATAAATTCATAATTATCACTATATTTCTTTATTATTTCCTTACTACTATCTGTAGATCCATCATTAACTATTATTACCTCTTTACTATTTACAGTTTGATTAATAACGGATTTTAAACAATCATCCAAATATTCTTCTGAATTATAAACTGGTATAATTATACTTAAATCCATTTAACACCACATTCCTTATTAATATATTTAATTCTCTAAGAGAAGACTATATTGCTCTAATATATTTTTATAAGTAAACTCACTAGCTTTTATAGGTGATTTTTCAATAAACATATTATAGTATTTATTATCTTTTATAAGCTCCTCTATTTTTCTCTTTAAATCTAAAGAACCTAAATTATATATAATTCCGAACTTACCATTTTCTAATATTTCTCTAGGCCCTACCTTACAATCATTGGATATTATTGGAACTCTATTTTCCAATGCTTCTATAAGAACAGTTGGCAATGCTTCTGATTTACTACTTAACACATATATATCTGCTTTTTTAAAATATTCTTTAACATCATCAACAACCCCAATAAATTTAACATTTTCCATATTATGTTCATTTATGTATCTTAATAGTTTTTTATAATAAACATCATCCCCAATTCCACCAACAATGTTCAATTCAATCCTAGCATCATTTAGTAGGTTTATAGCTTCTAATATTTCCATTTGATTTTTCAAATCATATATCCATCCTACTGTTAATATATTAATTGTTTTTTTACTCTCTATTTTTATATATTTTTTTTTTTCTTTTTCTATTTTTCTTATTATAGGATTGTATATAGTAACTATCTTATTTTGATATTTTCCATAAGTTTTTCTTACTTCTTCTTCTAAATCCTTTGATACTGTAATAATTTTTTTGCTTATAAGAAAACAACTTTTTAATATTATATTAAATATTTTATTTTTTATTTTTGAACTTGTATTTATCTTATATAAATTTGGTCTCATATGTATAACTGAAAAAATATCTATATTCAATAATATGCTACTCACTTTTAAAAAAAGTGGATATAAATCAATACTAGTTATTATTTTATTTATTTTTTTATCCTTTAAGAACAATCTTAAGTTCCAAAATTTAACTAACGCATTCTTACCTTCTATTATTTGTATTTCATTATTTATTAAATTTCTACTATACCTAAATGTAACTAAATAAACATTCTCATATTTCATTTTAAGCATTTCAACACATCTTATAGAATAATTAGAAACTCCACCATAATCTAAATTTGGTAAAAAAACCATTATATTCATCTAAAATCTCCTTTAACTTAAACTTTAATAAACTTATTAAAATCTAAAGTTATAATAAATACTTATTAATCTTTCTATTATCTTAACTTTTAATTTTTTTTTACTTTTAATTAAAATATTATCCCTATTCAAATCGCATTTTTTAATGTATTCATAATATTTATAAACAACTGGATGATTACATCCAATTTCCCATGGCCTAATATCAAAAGCTGGTGTAAAATGAATAAATATTGGTTTTTTTATAGCTTCATTTATGATCTCTTTACTATAATAATTATCTAATCTATAAAACTTAAGCATTGCGTTATAATTTAGTTTATAAAATGGTGTCATTGAATTATACTTGGGCTCTAAATATATTATTTTACCATTACAAATTTTATTTATTACTCCCTGATCATGGTGTATTTTATTTCCATCATAATTTTTTAATATTTTTAATGCTTTACTTATAAAATCTAATTTCCTCCATTCTTTTAAGTTTATAACTAGAAAGCCCGCATTTACATACCTATCCGATTTATCTAAGCTTAATACTTGTTTAAAATTACAAGGAACTATGTCTTCAACTGCAGCAATCAAATTATTTTTCATATCTAAATCATAAACATAATCTAATTCACCTAAAATAAGTGAATCTACATCCATATATATTACTTTCTCTATAGATTCATCTAATAGTTCACTTAAAAAAAGTCTAGAGTATGATGCTATAGAAATTCCCTCTATATTGTTTTTTCCTAAAATTTCATTTATTTCTCTTAAGTCATAAAAATTAACCTTACATTTAAATCTATTACATATACCTTCCAAACATTTTTTATTATCATCGGAAATACCATTATCTAATATATGAATATTAATCTGTTTTTTTATTTTATTATTATCTAATAATGATAAAATAGCTATTTTTAAATAATTAGCATAATTATTATCACTAGAAAATGCTACATGCATACTCTATCCTCCCAAACTATCTTATTTAATTGTAAAAACTCTGTAATAATTTTATATTTTTATTTAAATCAAATCCACTTTCTATAATTTTTTCCTTTCTTATAGAAAAACTGATTTTTGGATTATTTATCTTTCTCTTAATTTCTTTAATCCAAATTTCCAAATCTCCATCTAAATCTAAAAAATCAACAATTCCAATCCCTAAATCAGAATTTTGGGGTATATTTTTAGATATTAAACATTCACACCCAGCAGCTTGAGCTTCAACAAGTGCTACTGGTAGCCCCTCTAAAATTGATGGCATAAAGTATAAATCTGATCCTAAGAGTATTCTATTTATGTCATCTCTTATCCCTAAAAAATAAATATATTCTTCTAAATTTAAACTTTTAACTTTATTTTCAAATTTTTCTTTTAAAGGTCCGTCACCACATAAAAATAATCTATAATTTTTATTATCTTTAATCAATTTAGAAAAAATATCAATTATAAATTTGTGATTTTTTGCTTCAACAAATCTTCCAATATGCGTTATTACTTTTATATTATTTGCTAGGTCAAACTCTTCATTTAAATATCTTTTATAAACTTCATTATCATGAAACTTTTCTAGGTCAATAGCATTATTTAGTAAAACAAATTTCATTCCATCGTATAAATAATTGCCTGATTCAACCGAACAAGCTAAATTTTTAGTTGAATACTTTTTTATTAAATGTTTTGAATATTTTCTATATAGATATCTAAAAAAAGAACTCTTACTATAGTCTCCATTTAAATGAGCATGACTTATCCTATTATCTATTCCACATTCATAAGCAGTTTTTAATATTAATCCATTCATAAGTTGCATATGAGCATGAATAGCATTGTATGGACCATTTTTTTCTACTATAGTTTTAAAATCAGTTTTATATTTATTTATATTTTTAATATTAGGTCTATCTAAGTATATAAGCTTTCCACCAAGCTCTAATATTTCATTATCATAGTCACATTTTTCTTTTGTATGTTTTATAAAATGAAATTCATATTTATCTCTATCAATATTTCTATATATGTTCATTAATAAAGTTTCTGCCCCTGCTCTATTCATACATGAGACATATTGCAACACTTTTATTTTACTCATTCTATCTCCTTATCTAAATAAATCTAAATTAATCCTATATGGTACTATATTGCTATCACCTGACTTTAATATTAATATGCAAAATAATAAATAAAACACTATTAATAAGTAGTAAATCAATTTTATGTTTTTTTTATCAAACTTAATAAGAATCAAAGGATATAAAATTAGATTATATGGTTCAAAATACATTAAAAACCTAGCAAATATCCAATGTCTTGTTCCTAAAAGCATAAATAAACAGTTTATTAAACTTAAATTAATTAAAATATCTATCTTATTATCTGTACTTTTATTTACTGAATTATACATAATATATGAAAGAATTACAGGTATACTAGCTACTACTACTCTTAGGAAGTTAGCTCCATTTCCTGAAACACCTATTGTTTCATTATAATCATTAAAAAATTTTGTCCCCTCTAATAACTGCATTAGTAAATCTGTAAAAGGCTTATATAAAATAAATATAACACCTCCTATTAAAATTAGAATAATTGTTTTCAAGGATTTAAACTTATGATTTACTAAAAAATAAACTGGTAACATTATTAAAGCCGTCTGATGAAATGTAGATGCTATAAAAACTATAATAAAATATTTTAAAAACTTTCTTTCAAGTAAATATTTTGTTCCAAAAAACAATATTGAGGCAGCTATCCATTGTCTTATACCATTAAATGAACTAAAGTACATGTATGTAGATATATAAAGAAATATACTAACTTCAAACAACTTGGAATATTTGTATATTGTATAAATTATAAAAAAATTTATTATAAATGATGTTACTAAAAATATAGCTTGTGGATTTTTTGAGAAATTAATCACTAATTTATTTAATAAATAATATCCCCAATCCCTATTACTTTCTATATTATTTTCATTTATCTTAAGGAATATCTTTCTATAACCAAAATAATCAGTTCCAACACCATATCTTAATCCAGATAACAAAGATAATGTCATAAAAATATAAGCTACCAATATATTTTTTTTTATTTTAATTGATTTATAATACAATTCATTTTCATCAAAACCTCTAACCATAGCTGCCAAAATAAATACTATAATTAATACCAAAATATAAACCTTCACACTTTTTTCCTCTACATTCTAATTAATAAAATTATTTTTTAAATTTTAATTTGTGATATATTCTAAATATTTTTATAGGTATGATACCTTTTATTATAGGTATTACTATAATATATCGTTTAATCCCTCTAATTTTTAGCATTTTAGATGCTCTATATTTACATATACTTTCATCAATTCTAAACTTAAATTTCCTTCTACTATAAGCATCCTTATCTCTTCTGACTCTAAAGAGTATTTCTTGCATATTTGCTCCTTTATATCCCTTGCTATATAATTTAGCAAATAAATCATAGTCTTCTGTTCTATAAGTTATATCTGATACTGTATAATTTTCAACTTCATTTAAAACATCTTTTCTTATTAATATAGTTGGATGTGAAAACATAGATTTCTTAAAAACATCTAATTTATTAGGAAACTCCTTTATATAATGTTTTCCCCATGTACCTTCTGAATTAAAATATTCAACTGCACTTCCTACAAGAACAATATCATTTTTATGTTTATTAAAATAATTAATCTGTTTCTCAAATCTATTTAACATACATATATCATCAGCATCATGTCTTGCTATGAACTCACCATTTGATACTTCTATACATCTATTTAACGAGTATGCTAAACCTTTATTTTCTTTATTTTTTAAAAGTTTAATTCTACTATCTTTTTTTACGTATGAATTTATTATATTAATAGTATTATCATTAGATCCGTCATCACACATAATTAATTCTAAATTATTATATGTTTGATTTAATACTGATTCTATAGATTCAGTAATCGTATCTTCTGCGTTATAGACCCCCATTATAACAGATATTTTACCTCTTTTTGATTCCATTATTTTACCTCTTCATCAAAATTAAAAATATTACTCATTTGATTCAATACATTCTCTAAACTATACTTACTCTTAACTATTTCAAAACTTTTCTTTCCCATATCTTTTCTAATATTCTCATCATTATAAAGTTTTTCAATAGCTTTTTTAGTTTGTTCTATACTATCAACATCAACCAATATACCATTGATATTATTTTGAACCAAATCATTATTTCCTCTTATATTAGTACAAATTATCGGTTTTTTAGCAACCATTGCCTCCATTAGATTCCTCGGTAATCCTTCATGATATGAAAACAAACCAACAATATCCGTAGCACCTAATATCTTATTTACATCCTTTCTAAAACCTAACATTTTTACATTATCTTTCAAATTATTTTCTGATATATAACTATTTAATTTTTCTTTTAATTCACCTTCACCAACTAGAATTATTTTTAAATTTTTATAAACTTTGACTAAATCATTAATGGCATATAGTAATTGTTTTTGATTTTTTCTATGAGATAGCTCAGCTACTACTGTAATTACAACATCTTCTTTTCTTAATCCTAACTTTTCTCTCATTTTTAAATCTATTTCTTCAGAGCACTTATACTTTTCAATATCTACTCCAACGCCATTTACAAAATACAACTTCTTAATATTAAATTTATTTAATGCAACATCATAATCTTCTTTATTAATAGTTATTAAAGTATCTGTAAAATTCGACATTAATTTTTCTATTGTATAAAAAATTGCCCAGCTCTTTTTTGGCGCTCCTTTGTAAAAATGAAATCCATGTGCTGTATATATAGTCTTTAATTTAGGAAATTTTATCTTTAATAATCTCCCATAAACAGATGCAACAGGAGTATGAACATGAACAATATCATATTTATTTTCTTTTTGAAGCTTTATAAGTTCTCTAAAGGCTTTAATATTTCCAAAACTTAATGGACTTCTACTAAACGGAATATTAAATATCTTTACACCTTTATTAATTAATACTTGATTAACTTTCTTGTCTACACAAGTTGCACAATCTACTTTGTACCCATTTTCTAATAACATTTCTATATGAGGTACTAAAAAAGCGTTTATAGTTCTACTTACTGTTGTTATATATAATATTTTTTTCATCTACTCAAACCTTCCTAAAAAACTACTAAATATTAATCTCCTAAAATAATTATTAAAATCACTTTAACTGTTAACTATTCTTGAAGGTATTCCTACATTAGTTGTAAACTTGTCAATATCCTTAACAACCACTGCACCCGCTCCCACTATAGCTCCTTCACCTATTACTTTACCTTGAATAACAGTAGATCCAGATCCCATTAATACCCCTTCTTCAAGGATATCGTGTCCTGAAACATTAGTATTCCAAAGAAGTGAAACATAATCCTTTATTATTGAATCATGACCTATACCACATTTAGGACTTACTATTACATGATTGCCTACTATAATATTAGTAGTCATAATAACGAGCGGGTAAATCACAGTACCTTCACCAATTTTCACTGAATCATGAATAAATACATCTGGATGGATTATTGTTGCAAATTTAAAGTTTTCTTTTAATTTTTCTGCAATAGATTTCTTAATTTTATAATTAGCTATTGCTATAACTATATAAGGCTTTATATCTTGATTTTTAAATTTTTCTAAAACACTTAAACCACCTAAAACCTTATATCCATTTATTTCAGTTCCCCATAAACTTTCATTATCATCAATAATCCCCACTATATTCCACTTAGGTGTTTTAATGTTAATTTGTTCTATTATAAAAGCAACTTCTTTACCTACTCCCCCAGCTCCAATAATGATAATATCCTTCATAATTCACCTCAAATCTAACAACTATTTCATTCTATTTATTTGGTAATACTAATTGCTTCCATTAAAATATTCCATCGTTGCTTGTCCATCTTGACTTATCCCTTCTCTTTTAAATACTTTATAAAAGGTTAAAAAGAATATCTTTAAGTCTAGTTTTAAGCTCCAATTTTCTACATAATAAACATCAAGTTCAAACTTTTCACTCCATGTAATATTATTCCTTCCATTAACTTGTGCCCAGCCTGTTAATCCTGGTAAAACTTCATGTCTTCTTATTTGTCTTTCATTATATAAAGGCAAATACTTTACTAATAATGGTCTTGGTCCTATTAAACTCATATCACCTTTTAATATGTTTATAAGTTCTGGCAATTCGTCTATACTTAAACTCCTCAGTATTTGTCCAACTTTTGTTAACCTTAACTCATCTGGAAGTTGATTACCTTCTTTATCTACCGCATCTTTCATAGTTCTGAACTTAATCATTTCAAACTCTTTATTATCTTTACCAATTCTTTTTTGTTTGAAAAATATTGGACTTCCTAAATTAATTCTTATTAATATTGCACATATAATCATAATTGGAGATAAAACTATAATACCACCTAATGATGCAATAATATCAAAAGTTCTTTTAATAAATAATCTAAATTTATTCATTTAAATCACCTAAACTAAAACTTCTTTTTTTCTATCTATTTCATTTATCTCTTTTTGAAACAAATTTTTTATAATTTTTATAACTCTATCCATATCATGATCACTCATTTTTGTATCAGATGGTAAACACATTCCCCTATTGAATATATCTTCTGATACACTTACCTCATCTTCATCATTATGTGAATAGAAATCATATTCTTTATAATATGGTTGTATATGCATTGGCTTCCATATTGGTCTTGATTCTATATTTTCTTTTTCTAAAGCTAATATAATATCAAGTGGTTTAACCTTAGACTTTTCATTTAATGTTATTGTTGTTAACCAATAATTAGGTTCTCCATACTCACATACTGGCATCATTTCTATATCTTCTATATTTTTAAAAGCTTCTTTATAAGTTTCAAAAATTTCTTTTTTCTTAACTATTCTATCTTCTAAAACTCTAAGTTGTCCTCTTCCTATTCCTGCTACTATATTACTCATTCTATAGTTATAACCAAGTTCTGTGTGTTCATAGTGTCTAGCTTTATCTCTAGCCTGTGTGCTCCAAAATCTTACTTTAGCTATTCCTTCTTCATTATTAGAAACTAACATACCTCCACCAGAAGTAGTTATTATCTTGTTTCCATTAAATGAATATATTCCATACTCTCCAAATGTTCCACTATGCTTTCCTTTATAAGTAGCTCCTAAAGATTCTGCTGCATCTTCTATTATTGGAACATTGTACTTTTTACATATTTCAATAATTTTGTCCATATCAGCACTTTGTCCATAAAGATTAACTACTATTACAGCCTTAGGCATTTCTCCTTTTTCTTCATAAACCTTAAATGCTTTTTCTAAAGCAACTGGTGACATATTATGGCTTTCTGGTTCAGAATCTATGAATACAGGAATTCCACCTTCATAAATTATTGGATTACAGCTTGCTGCAAAGGTTAAACTTGAGCAAAAAACCTTATCTCCTTTTTCAACTCCAACAGCCTTTAATGCCATATGTATAGCTGCTGTCCCTGAAGATAATGCAGCTCCAGTCTTACTTCCAACATATTCTGATAATTCTTTTTCAAAACCATCTACATTTGCTCCTAAAGGTGCTATCCAATTTGTATCAAAAGCTTCCTTAACAAATACTTCTTCTAATCCTCCCATATGAGGAGATGCTAAATAAATTCTCTTATTTTCTTCTGACACTTTTATCACTCCATATCTAATTAATCTATAAAGTAGTTGCTACTTCTAACTTAGAAGACTCTACTTCATTTTTCTCTTTTTTATCTAATCTATTGTATGTTGGAACAAATTCTTCTATTTTACTTCTTATATCATCACCTGTTCCAAATCTACTTATATTAATAAGTTCTTCTATATTTGATTTTATATCCTCAAAATCAAAATCACCTGGTCTTCCTATAAAAATCTTCTCATGTTTTGTTTCCGTTAATCCTTCCTCATCCATTAGAAGTTCTTCATAAAGCTTTTCTCCAGGTCTTAATCCAACTATCTTTATATCTATATCTTCAAAAGGTTCATATCCTGAAAGCTTTATTAAATTCTTTGCTAAGTCATATATCTTAACTGGTTTACCCATATCTAAGACAAATATTTCTCCACCCTTAGCATAGGCTCCTGCTTGAAGAACTAATTGAGCTGCCTCTGGAATAAGCATAAAATATCTTGTTATATACTTATTGGTTAATGTAACTGGTCCTCCCTCAGCTATTTGCTTTTTAAATAGAGGAATTACTGAACCATTACTTCCAAGAACATTTCCAAATCTAACAGCAACGAAATCTGTTTTGCTTTTTTTATTTATAGCTTGTATTATCATTTCACACATTCTCTTAGTTGCCCCCATTACATTAGTTGGGTTCACAGCCTTATCTGTTGAAATTAATACAAACTTTTCTACTCCATACTTATCTGCACACTCCGCAGTGTTTAAAGTTCCACCAGCATTGTTTTTTATTGCCTCTCCAGGGCTTGTCTCCATTAAAGGAACATGTTTATGTGCTGCCGCATGGAATACTACCTGTGGTTTAAAACTTCTAAAAATAGAATCCAACTTTTCTTTATCTCTAACTGAAGCTATGATTACTTGCTTCTTAAGCTCTGGATGAGTTCTATTTAATTCCATTTCTAAATCATAAGCATTATTTTCATAAATATCTAAAATCATTAATTCCTTTGGATTAAAATTAGCTATTTGTCTACAAAGTTCTGAACCAATAGATCCCCCTCCACCAGTTACTAAAACTCTTTTATTTTTTATATAATTAGCTATTTCATCCTTACTAAGCTTAACCTCTTCTCTTCCTAAAAGATCTCTTAAATCAACATCTCTCATCTTAGTTAGGTTAACCTTGCCGCCTATCATTTCATAAACTCCAGGCATTATTTTAACTTTAATCTTAGTTTCATGGCAGGCTTCTATTATTTTTTTCTTTTCATCAGAAGTTATTGATGCTATAGCTATTAAAATTAAATCAACTTTTTGATTTTCAACAATATTTTTTATATCATTTCTATTTCCTAAAACTTTTACTCCATTTATATAAGTTCCAAGCTTACTTCTATCATCATCTATAACTCCTATAGGTTTAAACCCAGCTCCTGTCTCTCTTTTCATTTCATTAATAACTAATCTTCCACAAGAACCAGCTCCAACTATTAAAACATTTTTTTGTGATTCAATTCCCTTTAATGTTCCGTAAATTACAAGTCTTCTATACATTCTAAAGGAAAGTCTAAATCCAATAGTAAATACCATTGTTAATATTCCTGCTGATAAAGTTACCATCATAGGAATTCTAGGATTTAAGAAAAGCATAATAATAACATTAATTAAACATCCTGCTATGCAAGCTGCAACGCCTTTCATTACTTCATCTAAACCTGCAAAACTCCAAAGGCTTTTATACATTTTAAAGAATGCAAATAAAACAACATATATTGCTGCTATAAGAGGCATCCATTTTAAATATAAACTCCATTGCTCTACTGGTATATCTCCTAACACTGGTCCATTAAAGGCAAATCTAACAAGCATACTAAAAATATAAGCTATGTTTATAAGTACTATATCAATTAATACTAATAACATTCCTTTTGCTTTACTTATGTTCGACACTTTTCTCCCCCTTAACCAATAACACAAACTTTGAAAATGAATTAAAAATTAATTATATTTGTCCAAAATAACAACTTATCTTTCTTAATGAATGATAAGTTGTTGTATTTCACTTTTTATTTAATATTTCTATTTATTTTTTCTTTTTTTTCTTTTATTACCTTCATCAGCATAATAATATCCATAATACTCATATTCATTATGATTCTTGTAATTAAACTTATTTAATATACATCCAATTATATTTGCATTTACTTTTAACAATCTATCTTTTGAAAGTTTTATAACATTGTCATCCACTTCATTTGAAGCAGCTACTAATATTATTCCATCAGAATAAGTTGATACTATTCCCGCATCACTTACTATTCCTATTGGAGGAGTATCTATAAACACATAATCAAAATGCTCTTTTGTTTCTTCTATAAAACTTCTCATTCTATTAGAATTTAAAATCTCAGCTGGATTATTGGGTATATTTCCTGTAGTAAGAACCTTTAAATTCTTAACTTCAGTATTTTGTACACACTGCTTAAATGTTTTACTTCCAATTAAAACATCTGTTAATCCTATTGTATTGCTTATACCAAACATTCTATGTATACTTGGATTTCTTAAATCACAATCTATTATTAAAACCTTCTTATTTTCTAAATTTCCAAAGGCAGCTCCAATATTAGAAATCATTGTGCTTTTCCCTTCACTAGGCTTAGAGCTTGTTATTGCTATAACATTTAAATTCTTATCTAAATTTGAAAATTGAATATTTGTTCTCGTATTTCTATAAGCTTCTGAAACTTGAGATTTTGGATTTCCAATTATAGTCACATTCCCTTCATACATCTTTCTTTCTTCTTCATTTTCAAAAGGAATAACTCCAAGTAATGAAGTATCCAAAGTATCTTCTAATTCTTCTGGTGTTTTAACCTTATTATCAAAATAATCTAGTAATAAAACTACAAATATTGCTATTACTACTCCTATAATACCACCTAGAAATAAATTTCTAAATTTATTTGGACTTATTGGTTGAGTCGGCAATAAAGCTTCATCTATAACTTGCACGCCATTTACTTTGGCAATTTTTTCTAATTCATCCCCAAAAACTATTGGAACTTCATTTGCAATTTCTCTGGCTACTTTTGGATCCGTATTTCTAACGGTAATATTCATTACCGGGCCACTAACTGAGTTAATATCTATGGAATTACTTATTGCATGGTAATCCTCTTCTAAGTTTAAATTTTTCTTAATTTCTTCTGCTACCTTTCTAGACTTAACAATTGGTTTATATGTTTCCCCTAGCAATTGATTATAATTAATATCTTCTTTTGTTAGTTGTGTTTGCTGTCCTAACAAATTGTTTATTGTTATAGTTGTTTGTGCTTCATATATTGGTGTTGTAAAAAAAAATGTTTTTATACTAACAATCAATATAGATGCTATAACTATAGCTACTATTATCTTCATCCTCTTTCTTATAAGTTGAAGATACTCTTTAATTTCAATCTTTTGTTCCATAAAAATCCTCCATTAATATTTTATAAAAAAACATAAACTAACAAATTTAAATTTACAATTCCCTATATAAAAATTAAATTCAATTGATATTCCATATAATATATTATAATAAATCTTATATTTTACAAACACTATAAATATATAAGATAATATAAATATTAATATGTTTTTTCAAAAAACATATTAATATTTAATAAAATTAAATATTATAATATATTATTTTAAAAACTATATTCTATAATTTCCCATTTTTAGGATATAACTTAAATAAAACGTTTTTAAATGTTTATCTAAAAATTTTTTATTTAATATTATAATTAATTTCTATAATTAGTCATATTTAAATTCTACTTTTTTCAACAAATTATTTTATTCGTGAATTTTTTGTAAATTTTATGTTTTTCTATGTAAATTTTGATATTATATTTTTTTCTCTTAAATATATATTATAAATAAGCTTGTACCAAATTACTACTATTAATTAGTAACTTTGGTACAAGCCTCTTAATAATTTAATATATATTTTTAATTATTATGGATATTTAGCTTAATCATATTTAATATACTTTTCTTAAAAGCTAATTTTATATACTTTAATCAATACAATATACTTCTTCTAAAGTTAAGCTTTATACTCTTTAATTGATTCTATAAAGCTCTAATTCTAACATAGTATATTTACTCTAAAATTCATCATTTACTTTATCTATATCTTTAATAGTCTCATCTAATTCTTCATTGCTTTCCTCTAATTTTAGTCTTCCATAGATAACTTTATTTACTACTAAAGCTATACCTATTCCCATTACTATAAAAGCTATTCTCATAGGTACTGAAACTCCTGGTTGGAATAAAATCATTGCAGCCCCTAAAGAACTCATGGTTATGAATATCATCTTTATTTTATATTCCTTGATGAATGTGTAAATATAACTTAGGATAAGTAAAACTATACTACTAAACTGTTGTGGTACAAGATAAACAAATATTAATACAAATATTGCTGATCCTATTAAAGTACCAAAAAATCTTTCCTTAACCCTAGTCTTAGTATCATCAAAATGTGGTTGAGTTATTGACATTGCAGTAATGCTTATCCACATTGATTTTTGAAAACCAAGTATGCTTCCAAGTAACATAGCTATGGATACAGCCAGTGCCATTCTTAGTGAAAAGTTAAATTGAAGGGTGTTTTTATTCATAGTTTTTATCATTTCACTTATATTCATATGATCAGAGTCATCTTTTTTTCTATGACTGAAATAATAAACTAAAGCTATTAATGCTCCTCCAACAAATAATGCTATAAGTCTTCTTGGCAATTCACTCCATGTAATAGGAGTTCCTTCTATAAATACATAACAAAGTATAAAAGGCAAATATGCCTTTGTTTCCATAGCATTAGTAACTAAATATGACACTACAAATATGCTTATGAAATTCACTACAAATCCTAAAAATGGATTTATTGAAGCTATTTGACTTGAAACTCCCATAAGAACAAAGGATAATACTGTAGTTATAATAGCCTCATTTAATTTTAAACTTAAATGAACATCTACAAACATAAGCATTGCAGTTATGGCGCATACCCCTACAAGACTATTAGCACTTCCAAAGACAGCTCCATATAAAGTAACAAAGATAACTATACCAATTATCAAGATTAAATTACTTATAAGAATCTTAGGTTTTAAATTCTTTTTTATACTTTTTATCATTCTCTCTATTCCTCTTTTCCATCTAGTCATTTCTTCTGTCGAGCATTATACCACATTTAAAATTTTAGTGAAATAAGTTTTTTATATAAAAAAATAGAGTTCAAAGCATTTTTTTATTACTTTGAACCCTTCTTTCTTACTTTATTAATATCTCTAGTGCTTATATATTTTTTAATTATAAATTTCAATAAGGCTTATAATTCTAAAATAACATATTATTTACAAAAGCTATATCAAAATAAGGATAAACCTTACAAATAATATGAAGAGAATATCTAGATGAGCTTTAGAATTTAAATTATTACGGAGAAGATATTAC
>OIEX01000255.1_pt1 | contig 30323 bp, 30 predicted proteins | sample 1581911 | NCBI WGS metagenome assembly OIEX01 (sample SAMN07977761, study PRJEB24534) | human gut metagenome | reverse complement strand
CCCCCCTTTTGAATTAAGGTATCAACAAGTACTTGTAATTGTTCCTCAGGTATTTGAGCCATAAATTCAAGATTTTGATCCATAAGAGCTCCTTTTACTGTAACACTCCACGCTCTCCCTTTAAATCATGAACTTTTCATGATTTCTTCATGAGTAAATTATAAATTATATCAAATACTTAGTCAATCTCGAACCATTTAAACGAGTCAAATATTCCTCATATTTGAACTATAAATCTAATTTCAGCTACACTATATTATATAGAGGAAATACCAATTCACATTGAAATTATAGACCAATTATGATAAAGCTCACCAAAGACTCTAGCTGTACACTTACTGGTGATAGCTATGTAAAATCCGTAACTAACGAAGACACAACTGGTGAAAACATTCACTTGAATGGATATAAACTCGTTGTAGCTGATAAATAATTATAAAAGCACTACTCTGAATAATTCCAATTCAAAGTAGTGCTTTCTTTTTTTCAAATCTCATAGCAGTTTAAATACAGAAATCTTTTTTGATTTAATCCAAAGACCAAAGTAATAAGGACCTCCACTCAAATCACAGTCCTCTTCAGCCTTTTCACATTCCTCTAAGAATAGTTCGTATTCACCTAAAACATAATAAGCATTAAAGACTTCAAAATCACAAATCTCATCGTTACTTAAATAACATGCTACATCTGAGCCTAGCTTAAAACACTCTTTTATTGTAACCGCCATACTATACCTTTACTATCAAATACACTTCTCACTATATGGCTATAAAAACACAAATGCCCTCCTATATATGTTCCTGCCGCAACTTTACGTAGGACGGAGCAGAGGGACATATATAGGAGGGTATACCTTTAATATAAAAATTGTTAAATAGAATTAGTTCTCACAAGAACAGTAGGTTTAATCTTAGTAAAAATGGTTCCTCGCTGTGGATTTTGATTCCCAAAATCTTACACTCGAAACAAGGTGATATGTGGGCTTCATCGTCGCAAGTTTCTCTGCCGCCTCACACCCTACTTTTCAGCCAACCCTTGTTCTCTTCCAATAATATCGGCAATTTCTTGGCATAAGGATTGTAATGCTTCTTGATTAGGCCCTTCAGCCATAACGCGGATGAGTGGTTCTGTACCAGATGCACGTACCAGTACGCGACCTTCGTCACCAAGTTCACCTTCAGCTGTTACGATAGCAGCTTTGATGATATCGTTTTCTTCCCAACCAGTCTTTGTAGCAACGCGTACGTTTATAAGAACTTGTGGATATTTTGTCATGATGCCAGCCAATTCAGAAAGTGGTTGGCCTTTTTCTTTTACAAGAGCCGCCACTTGAACAGCAGTCAACATGCCATCACCAGTTGTGTTATAATCGAGGAAAATGACGTGACCAGATTGTTCACCGCCAATGGAAAGGTCGTGTTCACGCATATATTCCAATACATAGCGGTCACCAACAGCAGTAGAAACGGTTTTCATACCGAGTTCTTCAGCTGCTTTGTGGAAGCCGATATTACTCATAACGGTACCAACTACGGTATCGCCTTTAAGCTTACCTTCTTCTTTCAATTTAAGAGCGCATAATAGCATAATTTGATCCCCATCGAGGACTTGACCTTTTTCGTCTACTAACAAGCAACGATCTGCATCACCATCATTGGCAATACCTAAATCAGCATGGTGTTGTTGAACAGCTACTTGCAAGCCTTCGATATGGGTAGAACCGCAATGATGATTGATGTTCAAACCATCTGGATCGACATTGATATTGATAACCTTTGCACCAAGACCAGACAAAATTTCAGGACCTACGCTAGAAGCGGCACCATTCGCGCCATCATAGACAATCGTTAAACCTTCAAGGGATGTATCGATTGTATGACGAACAAAGTGAGCATAGTGATGTGCAAGATTTGCATTATACTCTACACGACCAATGCCAGCACCTGTAGGACGAGGTAATTCGTTATCTGCACTTTGACGTACATATACTTCTAATTGATCTTCTACTTCATCTGGTAATTTAAAACCACTACCATCAAAGAATTTAATACCATTATCTGGGAATGGGTTATGAGATGCAGAAATAACAGCGCCCGCATCAAAACCTTGTTGTTTTACAAGATATGCTACAGCAGGTGTAGGAATGACTCCCGCCATAACTACATTACCGCCTACAGAACAGATGCCAGATGCCAACGCGCATTCCAACATGGAACCAGAGATACGCGTATCTCTACCAATTAAAAATGTAGGATGTTCTTTTTCTTTACCAAAATGTGTTGCCGCTGCACGCCCCAAATGGTATGCCAATTCAGGTGTTAAAAATTCATTAACAACGCCACGTACACCATCAGTACCAAATAATCGAGCCATATTCTCCTCCGTCTACAAACGAATGTATTTCAATCTATGTTGTGTGTATTATATCACACGAGTTTGTACAATTTATAAAATCCAGGTTGGGCTTTCACCATAGCACGTAAATGTATAAATCTATTCGTGAAAGTATCATTCATTAGGTTTTGCATACATGCTCATGCACACAATCGCCGTTTCTGCACCATCCAAGGCGGCACTCATGATGCCACCCGCATAGCCTGCACCTTCCCCCATCGGATAAAAACCAGCGACTGTAACGGACACGCGATTATCATCACGTCCCATACGAAGTGGAGAAGATGTGCGCGTTTCAACACCGGTCATACAGATTTCAGGGTTATCAAAGCCTTTGATACGGCGTCCCCAATACGGTAAGGCCCGTTCTAAAACAGACGATACATAATCAGGTAAACACTGGTGCAAATCGCAATCTACGATATGAGGTTCATAACTATGTATACTGCTTTCAACAGACGGCGCATTAGCCTGGCCTAAGAAAGAACCTACCGTTTGAGCCGGTGCATTAAAGTTTGAACCACCCAATTTATAAGCCTTGCGTTCCCATTCTCGTTGAAATGCCACGCCATCTAGAGGATGGGTACCAAAATCATCAGGGCCTACGTTTACGACGATAGCACTATTTGCAACGCCACTGTCACGGGCATACAAGCTCATACCATTGGTTACAACACCGCTCGGTTCGGATGCAGATGCGACCACTTGCCCACCAGGACACATACAGAAGCTATAGGCCGTACGCCCCGATTCCTTATCATGATATACCAAGGAATACTCAGCAGCACCTAAACCTAGGCTTCTTGGATCCACACCGTACTGAGATTGATCGATGACATCTTGAGGATGCTCAATGCGAACACCGATAGCAAATGGTTTAGCTATCATATCGATACCGCGTTTAAATAACATTTCATACGTATCTCGTGCACTATGACCTACACCAGATAAAACTAAAGTCGTATCAATACGTTCCGCACCATTCACCTCGATACCGACCACATGGTCCTGGTCAACGAATACATCGGTTACCTTAGCACCAAAGCGGACTTCGCCGCCCCATTCGATAATGCGCTCACGCATGGCTTTTACCATATGACGTAATTTATCTGTTCCTACGTGAGGTTTATGCTTGTATAGGATTTCTTCCGGTGCCCCAAATTCTACAAAGTATTTTGAAATTTCATGCAACCGCGGATGTGTGCCGCGCGTAGTCAGTTTACCATCAGAAAATGTACCGGCCCCACCTTCACCGAATTGAACATTCGATTCCGGTTTAAAGGTTCCCGTTTTCCAAAATGTTTCTACATCCTTCGCACGAGTATCTACATCCTGTCCCCGTTCTAACACGATAGGGCGATAGCCTTCACGAGCTAAGTAAAAGGCCGCCATCATACCTGCAGGGCCAAAGCCCATCACAACAGGCCTATGTGCTAAAGGTCTGTCACCAATTACAATTGGCTCTGGATCCTCAGGTGTAAATAAGGTAACATCCTTTTGCTTGCCTAATTTCTTAATGATTTTTTCTTCATGTTGAGCCTCTACAAAAAGGGTGTACACAAATACAATATTGGGTTTCTTACGAGCATCGACGGCACGTCTCACCACATGAATTTTCTGTATATATCCCTTTAGTTGAGGGTATTTCTTTTCTACTATTTCCTCAATCGTAGCCTTTACGGTAACGGCTACGCGAAGATTTATTATTCTTATCATATCTATGCTTTTCTTTGTATATCCACTGTTACATGAACCGTAGTCATCTTACTAGTAAGACCATCAGGAATTACTATATTATAGGTACCATCAATAGGTGCCGTAGCATTACTTATATCAATAGATTCCGTCTTAAGATCCGAAACAGAATCCACCATTTCTTCACGACCCGTAATTGTTACTTGTACAGGCTTAATCGTAATACCTTTGACTTCATAACCATCCGCTACTTGACCTACGGTTATTGCCGAAATAGGTACGGCTTTATCTTTTCTAAGTAAATTTAATTCATACTGTGCTTGGCCTTGTGTTGGGCTAATATTTACATCGAGCACATTGCCCGCATTATCCCAAGCTTCTAAATCAGCAACAGCACTAAAGTTTTTAGTTTGACCGGCCACATTAACCTTCATGACAACCCGTGTGGCAGCCATTACTTGTTGTTTGCGACCGGATACAGTGACTTCCTTCGGAATCACAGTAACCGATTTCATGGCCACATTATCCGGAATTTGTCCGATTGGCACAATTTCAACAGGTAATTTCTTTGATGCATATTCATCAACATTAATCGTTACCGTATCAGGTTTGATTTCAACTATGTTCATCCCCGATGGTGGATTGAAATGGATAGTCACATTATTTTGTCCCGTTGAAACCCCTGATGCATCTATATAGGCCTTAAGATTATCAGACTTTAAGTTAATAATCGTATCGCGAGGCCCACTAAGCGTAACGCGTACATATTGAGGTGCATCCTCTATGATGTAATTAGCTGCCAAATTTTGCACCTGTACAGGCACCGTATAGGAAACCTCCATCACAGGATTTTGGTCGCGCATAATAAAAAACCACATGACGATGGCTGCCAATAATGAAAGTATTTTTGCAGGCCAGTTGCGTTTCAAATGAATCATCATTTCTTGCCACCCCATTTCCACATGCTCGTAATATTTTGACGAGGTCTTTCCATAAATGTACGAAGGGCCTCTTTAATTTGATCTTCTGGTAAGTGACGATAAATATGTCCGCCATAGGTATAAGAAATGACACCCGTTTCTTCGCTGACAACAACGACAACTGCATCTGTTTGTTCAGACAGACCGATAGCCGCGCGATGACGTGTACCAAGTTCGGTACTCAATGTACGGTCCTCGGTAAGCGGCAATAGACAACCTGCAGCCTGAATGCGGCCATTGCGGATAATCATAGCCCCATCATGAAGAGGTGTACTAGGAACGAAAATATTTTTAATCAATTCCCGACTAAGTACAGCATCAACAATAATGCCTGTATCAATAAAGTCGTTTAAGCCTACCTCCCGTTCAAATACGATGAGGGCCCCTGTATGTTCACGAGACATAACGCGTGCAGCAGCCATCACTTCATTGATAGCCATGTCCATTTCTTCTTCGTTTACATTCTGTGCTTTACTAAAAATACGGCCACGCCCAAGTTGCTCTAGGGCACGACGTAATTCCGGTTGGAACACGACAGGTAACGCAAAGAGGATAACGGTCATCCCTTGTTGGAGAATCCAGTTAATAACATACAGATTCATTACATGGCTTAAAACATTCAAAATAGCCAAAAATAATAACCCTTTCAACAAGGCTACAGCGCGTGTATCCTTTAAGAGTTTATACATATAGTAAATACCGATAGCAACCGTCAAGATATCGATGAGATCAAGGATTCTAAAGGTATGTATGAGGGCTTCAAAATGCATATGTGCAACTCCTTATACAAAATAATAAGGTACAGCCATTACATTAGCTGTACCTTATATTTTATCGCATTTTATGAGCACTGTAAATTTAAAACAGGGTTATACATTTTGCGTTTTAATCCACACATCCATGCAGCCGCCACAGACCATGCCTTCTTTTACGGCTACATCATCATTTAATTTTACTTCAATACGTCGATATTGCTCCTTTTTCTTCATAGAATCAATAGCGCTGAGGCGTATTTCATTTTCTGCGCGGCCACCGCCAATAGTGCCAAAAATAGACCCATCAGGGAATACAACCATCGATGTACCTGCTTTACGAGGCGTAGAACCAGCCGTATGAAGAATTGTTGCCACTGCTAGTGTTTCATCTGTGCGTTGACTCAAATATTCTACAAACTCACGATTCATGACTTACAACTCTCTTTCTGCGTAAAAACTGACCTTGTTTACCTCGTACAACAGCAAGATACTCACTGACGATAGATAAAGCAATTTCCTCTGGTGTTTGAGCACCTAAATCTAGGCCAATAGGAGCATAGATCATATCGAGTTCCTCTTGCGTCCAACCTTTGGCTTTCAAATTTTCTAATGCATAATGAATGCGTTGTTGACTGCCCATAACACCCATATAAGTAGGCAGTTGATCTCTCAATTGTTCAAGGCATGTGTTATCGAATTCATGGGCTCTTGTAACAATAATAAATCCATTATATTCATCAAGAGGTAACTTGTCTCTAAAATCATCCAAAGGCAAACATTTTCTTGTTACACGCTCATCAAAGAATTCAGGCACCACATATTCAGGTCGATCATCAACAACCGTAGCACGACATCCGATAAATAATAATAAATCCGTAATGGCACGGCTTACATGGCCTGCCCCAAGGACAAGTACAGATGGATCCTTTTCAACAGGTTCAACAAAACATTCGGTGCTACCAAATACACATAAAGCATTCGGCTTAACTCTATTTAGTGTAAAACCTTCTATAGCGTCACCATATAATATATCCCCATCCTGATTATAGATAGTTCTATCCCCTTGGCGAGGCCCCGATAGGATGGTCACCAAAAATGTTGGCTCCGTCACCTGTAATCGGTCTTTCATGATATCATAAATGCTTTCCATCTTTATTCCTTTCATAGTCCCATGCTGTAACAGCCTCTAAGACACCGCCGCCAACAGCGAGGGATTTGTCAGAAATACTATAACAATGCGATTCCTCACAACGAGCATCCACATCAGCCAATTTAAAATGGTCAGATACGATAAGTCCCGTTTTTAAAATGCCCCGTAACGTACCGGTAATCTTAGCCCGCACCGGTTCTTCATCAACATAACCAATCACTTCGTTAGCTTGCACCTCGTCACCAATATGACGTTTAGCTGTAAATACCCCTGCCTTTGGCGAATGAATCACCCGTTCATGGGTATAACCACCCACATTGCCAGGAATACCCGTATTCGGTTGCGCTTCACCATCATAAATGCAGCGTCCTAAATTATGGCCACGCATAGTTTCGATGACTACATTCACATCGCGGCCAGCGCTAAACCCAGGACCTACACCAATAACAAAGGGCGCATCGAGTCTAGTAGTTCCTACATTCTTTTTAGCCAAAATGGCATCTACAACAACATCCGGATGCAGTTGATCTAATAACTCTTCATAGGACGATGTTACAACAGGAATCACACCTTGTGATAACGTATCCTGAATTTCACCGATACACACATGACGTGCAACCAACCGTTCAAGAATCATTTCACCGCAATGAACAGCATTACCATAACTCACCTCTCTACGAATCATAGTAGGTATAGCAATTTCATTAACTACTACAGGGTACCCTGCACGTCTCAATCTATAAATTGCACCGGAAGCGATATCGCCGCCTCCGCGCACAAGTATTAAAGGCTTCATACACCCTCACTTTCACGATGTTGCAAATCGTTATAATCCTCTGGCGTATCTATATCAAATCCCCATTCAGGAATAATACTTACATATTCTACAAAATTTTGCCCCACACCACGAATGATCGTTCGTCCACCTTGATCACCCTCGATGTGTTGCAAGTCCTCAAACCAATGTGCACCAAATAAAACTGGATTACCAGGATGTTGAGTTGTTCCATATTTAGGTACTACGATTGTCCTATTTGTTTCATCCCTATGCTGTTGAAAGCTAGTAATGAGTTGTTCAACAACCATTGGATTCAGTAACGGTTGATCAGACACAGAGCAAATAATACCATCTAAAGCTCGTGTGCCAAATTCATTCATCAAGTATTTCACGCCTAATGCGATGGATGTGCCTTGACCTAAATCAGAACATTCGTTATGAATAATGGAAAATCCATAACTGCTAGCAATATGGTCAATATCATGGTCCCCACTTGTAACGGCAACCATTGGGTAGGTTTTTAAATTCCATGAAGGATTAGTTCGTTTCCATCCAATTTGTAATGCATGACATACAGCATCAAGAATCGTCTTTCCGCGCCACGGAAGTAATTGCTTATTTGTTCCCATTCGTCGAGACTGACCTGCTGCTAACAGGACAATGCCAATGCAAGGTGTTTCTCGTGAAAGGGCGCCCCCTAAAGGAGCGCTTTCACCTGTCTTATATTCCATTTTGCTACCTAGCGACATTGAATAATACGGCGAATTTCACAACTAGCCTTATACCCATCAGCCAACACAATGGCCGTGATATCACTATCTACAACATGACTTATGAAATCATCAATAATACGATGTTGTACCGTGTCATAACCCGTGCAGAACAAGATTTTCTTGCCCTTACTATATTGGAATAGCCCTTGTTTATGAAGCACGATTTGAGCAAGCATATGAGGTGTTACAATGGCACCTTCTTCGCGATGTACAATGGATTGAACTAATTCTAAATTATGTACATGATCTTCATCAAGGGATGCGCCCAGCATTTGAAGGTTCACCACCCCTATAGTCGTCTTTGTTTGACTTGGGATAACAGGTTCCGTATGTTTTGGTGCCTTAAGCCATTTCTCTTTGGCTCCATCCGCTTCAACAACGATTTGCCAGTTTGGATGTAACACACTAAGGCCATCTATGCTTTCACAATCTACAGCATCAACCTTAGTTCGTGTAATACCATTAAACCAGGCACCACAATAACCTTGTTGAATACGTTTTGTACAATATTCATCAACATCGTTGATATCCTTTGTATAAATAGGTTCATATTGAGCCACTTGTGATTCATACAACTGTGTTGTAGTCGTCACTACGATAGGTTGTCCTTGCAACCGACCATACTCGACTAGCTTAGATAAGACCGTTGTTTTGCCGCCAGCCCCAACCAATGCGACAATGCCAGGTTGAATAAGACGATTCCAGTACTGCGTTTGTGATGTCATAGCACGAGGCCCCCTTTAGGAATGTAGAAATAGTTATACTTTATATTTCTCGTCCATCCCCATAAATACCTTCTCTGGTGTCATAGGTAATGTACGAACATCCGCACCAACTGCATTTTTTACAGCATGTTGTATTGCGGGACAAGCTGTATTAATAACAATTTCACCGATGGATTTAACACCATATGCACCACTTTCCTCATATGATTCAACAAAGGCTGTATGTAATTCACCAATATCTTGACGTGTAGGAATTTTATAGGTCATAAAATTATTAGTTTCTAAACGACCATTACTAGAGTATCTAACGTCTTCATACAAAGCCATACCAATAGCTTGTACTGCGCCACCTTCAACCTGTACACGCGCTAGTTTAGGATTCACAACGGTACCACAGTCTACACAATTATACATATGTAACGGTATAATTTGTCCCGTTTGTTTATCTACCTTAACTTCAGCAATAGACGCCATAAATGGTGGTGGAGAGGTGTGACTACCCCATGTTGCGAACCCCGTTAATTGTTCAGATGTAGTTCCGACTAATAGCTTAGGCGCTAATTCTTGAACGGACATTTTCTTTGTACCGTCCTTAGTCACACCTACTAAGCCGTCAAAATCAATATCTTCTGGTTTAACATCCATAAATTGCGCTAATTTATGGATTATCTTTTCTCTCAGTTCTTCAGCCGCCATCTTCGCAGCTGTACCCGTTACATAGGTCGTACTCGATGCGTATGAACCTGGATCAAATGGTACGATATCCGTATCAGATTCGACAACCGTCATAGATTCCATCGGACAACTAAGAGCTTCACAAGCCATTTGTGTAAGAATTGTATTAGCCCCCATCCCCATATCGGAAGAGCCCGTATACAATGTGTAGTTACCATCATCGCCAAGACGAATTTCTACGGATGCTACATCGATATTAGCAACACCGGACCCTTGTAAAGCAAGAGCCATCCCCAAACCGCCGCGATAGCGCTCATCAATATCCCAACTATGAGGACGTTCATCCCAACGAGCCATTTCCTTAACCTTATTTACAGTTTCTTGGAATAGGCCAGAATCCATGATTTCATCAGGATCATACACTAAGCTACGTTCACCGGCAGCAATTAGATTCTTTTGACGAAGTTCCGCTGGGTCGATTCCCATTTCGTCCGCCAAACGGTTTACTGCACATTCTAAAGGCCACAAAGCCTCTGTAGCGCCATAACCACGGAAGGCTCCGCCCGGCGTATGGTTCATGTAAACCCCTTCGGTGCCATAGTGTACTGCTTTTGCCTTGTTATACAATGGAACAGACTTATGTTCCCCTGCTGTGGTTGTCGTAAAGCAGTGTGTTGCATGAGCGCCTGCATCGGTAATGGAGTCCATATCGATAACTTGGATAATGCCATCCTTGGTAGCCCCTACGCGGATATACCATTCACGAGCATGACGTGTAGTAGAACAAGTTTGTGCTTCCGTTCTATCATATAGTAAATAACATGGCTTTTGTAATTTCCATGTTACAAATGCTGTCATCAATTCGGTACAAGCCGTTTGCTTCGATCCAAAACCACCGCCAATGCGAGGTTTAATAACGCGGATTTTAGATGCAGGAATTCCTAGTGCTCGTGCAATATGACGGCGCACATGGAACACGATTTGCGTAGAGCTAACGATGACAATACGTCCTAAATGATCAATATAGCCAAAGCTTTGGAATGGTTCCATTGCAGATTGACGCGTAGCTTGGTCGAAATATGTGCCTTCTACGACATAATCGCATTTAGCAAGTTCCCCTTCAATATCACCAACACGCTTATGGTACGATACACAAATATTGCGTTTATAGTCTTGTCCTACTGGAATGTGATTGAGAATATCATCTTCTGGATGAACTACTGTTTCATGGTCTATAGCCGTGCGTAAATCAAGTACCGGTTTTTGCACCTCGTATTCAACCTTAATAAGAGGCATCGCCTTCAATGCAGTAGCTTCATCTTTAGCCACGACGAGGGCCACTTCATCACCTACATAGCGAACTACAGAATCGAGAATCAACGCATCATAGGCAGATGGCTCTGGATAGGTTTGACCTGCCAAAGTAAACCGCGTATTCGGTACATCTTCATAGGTAAAAATAGCCTCTACACCAGGGATTAATTTAGCTTTAGATGTATCAATGGATTTAATTTTCGCCTGTGCATGGGGACTACGCAATACCTTAATAATGAGGGCATCTTTTGGCACAAAATCGCCTGTATAAGAAGGTTTACCACTGAGTATGCCCTTGGCATCGACTTTATCATAAGACTTACCAATGTGCTTCATTATAAACCTCCTTGTAGATACTTACGAACACCGCGGAGCTGCGACTCATAGCCGGTACAGCGACAGAGATTGCCAATCAAGTATTCTCGGATTTCATCATCACTGGCATTAGGGTTTCTACGCTTTAATGCGATGGCACTCATCATCATACCGGTAGTACAGAAACCACATTGGTCTGCCCCTTCAGAAGCAAGACAATCTGCTAATAAAGATGCATCCTCTTCAAGACCTTCGAGGGTTGTAATGGAATGGCCTGGCGCACGGAATGTAGGATATGCGCAGGATAACGTGATTTCATCGTCTACCCAAACGGTGCATAAGCCACAGTTTGTCGTATCACAGCCACAGCGTACGCTATAATAACCTAAGTTGCGCAACGTAGTTAATAGCATTTCATCCGTTGGCACATTAACGGTTACATTCTTATTATTAATATTTAATACTAATTCCATTATTGTGCCACCTCCTTAACTAACCGGCGAACCATGGCTTTAGCCATCTCAATTCGATATTCCTTGGATGCATGAGAATTCTTTTGATATACTAATTCCTCTGATGCAACCCGTGCTGCCTCATCCAATGCATCTAATCCTTTTTCTGAAAGCAAAGCACTCGCTTTCTCTGCTAGTTGTGGCGCACCTGGACGGGTCCCGATATAGACTTCATAGTTTGTATCATCACGGCGAATAGAACCGGTTAAATACGGAAAGTCACCACGAGAAATGCGCAACGCCTCAACCGCAACAGGCACTTCGCGTTTAGGGATGCGAATTTCAACTAAAATATCACGTTCCCGATAATTCATATAATCCTTCATGGACATACGACCACCTTTATAGGTTACGATGTCTGCATGAACAGCTAGCAAGGCAGGAATGATATCGGAAAAGCCAAATTTGCTAGCTACGGATCCACCCATGGTAGCCATATTTCTAAATTGGACGCCTAGAATTTCTTTGACACCACGTACTACAGCACCGCCACAAAAGCGTTGTAATGGTTCAAATCGTTCTACATCGCCTTGTGTCGCCATGGCACCAATAACAAATTCGTTATCTTCTTCACGAACATATCGTAAATCTAATCCTGCCATATCGATTACTGCAGGCCATGTACGGCGACCTAAGCGCAGCCAACACCCGCCAGCAAGCATCGGTGCCGTCTTATTTTTTACGGCCATTTCATAGGCCTCTTCCACCGTCTTCGGTTGTAACACTTTCAAAAAGGCTAACATAATCTATCCTCACAATGGTATACTAAAAACAATCATTATCTTAAGCCATTTACTATTAGCAATGTTGCCATAAAACCTTTTATTTTTGCTTATATATATAATTGTAACAACTATTACACCGTAAATCTATGACAAACAATATAAAATTACAAGAAGTTTGCAAACAATTACATATACCCGTAGTGGGCACCACGTCATGGCCACTCCCTATAGAGGCCCGTGAAATTTTGCAGGAATCCAATCCCTGTCCATTCACAGCAGCTGACATAGACGAACGACTGATAGGCACAACAGACTTTATGCCACACAGCGCCATCGTCTGTCTATTTCCCTATCATGTGCCACATGAAGGTCCTACGAATCTATCCCGTTACACGTGGGCCACTGATTACCATCTAGTGGTGACAGACTATTTACAACGCCTCGTAGATGAACTTAAAACGACTGCCCCAGATGCATCATTCTCTATCCATTGCGATACGAGTCCCTTAGCTGATCGATATATGGCGTATTTAGCAGGTCTTGGATTCTACGGTAAAAACAAATGCTTTATCAATCCAACTTGGGGTTCTTATATCGTCATCGGTACTGTGCTCACCACATTAGAATTCGAACCCAATACGCCTATGGCCGATACGTGTATGGGCTGTAATCGGTGTATTACATCCTGCTTAGGTCAATGTCTAGATGGCAATGCATTTAATTACGCCACCTGTAAAAGCTATTTAACGCAAAAAAAAGGCGATCTCACCGATGACGAACAAGCCATCATCAGGAAATCACCCTTGTTATTCGGTTGTGATGTGTGCCAAGAAGTATGTCCCCATAATAAGGACTTACCTACAACACCCATTATTGAATTTCAATCTATCGAACCTTATGTGGATGTTGATGAATTAGAGTCTATGACCAATAAGGAGTTTAAGGCAAAACACGGCCATCGAGCCTTCTCATGGCGCGGTAAAAAGATATTGATACGCAATCAGGAATATATTACAAAACCTTAATACTACCTACTATATTTTATAGTAATTTAGTTTATCCAAGGACTCACTCAAAGCCGGTACATATTCTTCGATGAACATGTCCACCTCTGGCATATTTAGAGCTTTCAACTTGGCCAGAATCGTATCGTGCGCCTCCTTGAATTCATCATTGCCCGCATGTAATTCATTGACGCATTTCATATAGGCGGACAAGGTATCGGCAGCTTTCACAATCGGCCATTCAGGCAATGTTTCAGCATCTACAATATACGGTTTATAAACAGATTGCAATCGTTCCGGCAATGTACTTAGCATTTTTTCTTGCGCTAAGGTTTCTACCTCACCATACAAGGAACGAAGCTTAGGATCAAAGTATTTAATAGGCGTCGGCATGTCCCCTGTAAAGATTTCACTCACTTCATGGTACATGGCAATGACGGCCACCTTGTTAATATCTAAATTTCCACCGAAATATTCATTTTTAAGAGCCGCCAAATTATGGGCTACCATGGCTACCTCAAGGCTGTGTTCTTGAATATTTTCTGTTTCCGTATTGCGCATCAAGCTCCAACGGTTAATAAAGCGCATCCGTTTTAAAAAAGCAAAAAATGAACTCATACATATCCCCCTTACAATGAAGGTCCCACCAGAAGGTAGGACCTTTTATAGTATGTATAACTAAATAGTTATATTATTAAATAACACCGCGTAATTTAAAGCCATAGTCTAGGAACTGAACGGCCTCATTCCAACGGTTGTCATCATTGAGCATCACCACAATCATAGTGTGCCCATTTCGCGTAGCCGATGCGATCAAACATTCACCCGCCGCATTTGTAAAGCCAGTCTTTAAACCATTAGCACCAGGGTATTTATTGCGGATGAAATGGTTGGTAGTGCGAATCGTTTCAGGTGTGCGATTTTGATAAGGCACCTTATAGTAATCATTGGCCACCTTGTCGCGGAACATTTGATATTTCATCCCATAAGCTGCAATCAACGCCAAATCTCGTGCCGTCGAATGATGACCCCTTTGGGTCAATCCATGAGGGTTGAGGAATACGCTGTTTTTAGCCCCCGCCTTAGCAGCTATGCGATTCATATCCTTCGCAAAATTTTCTACAGACCCACTTACGTTCTCTGCCACCACTACGGCCGCATCATTACCAGATGCTACCATCATACCTTCAAGAACACCTTCCAAGGTGATTTGGTCGCCTACTTGTACGCCAAGATTAGATTCTTCCATGCTCGTCGCATAGGGACTAATCGTAGCCAATTCATCTAATTGCGTTCCCTTCAATTCTAGAGCGGTTAGCAATGTTACCATCTTAGTTGTACTGGCAGGATGCATCCATTTATCGGGATTCTTGGCGAATAAAATCTCCTTATTATCTGCATCAATGAGTACTACTGCTTCACCAATGGTAGATGGTGGCGTAGGTGCAGCACCATGAGCAACAGTACCTAAGAGCATGGCACCTATGAAAGCTAACGCCAATATAAAACGTTGCCATACTACGTGCCTATGCATTATTAAATCTCTCATATCAATCTCTTTCTACATATTATTAACTTGTAAATTCATGATTTATCAGATTTCTTGATTCGCGGTAGTTACTTTTTTCTTAGTTTCTTTAATTTCATCTGTAGCAGTATCTGCATTTTGTATATATACAACACGTTGTGGATATGGAATATCTATACCATGCTTATCAAAAGCATCTTTTACATCGGACATAATACTATATCGAACCTCAAGAAACTGACTAGTTTTAACTTCTGCAAACGCAGAAATACGCACAGAGTTATCACCAAATTCAGAAATACCAATCTCCATATATTTAGCATTTAGAATACGTTTATCCTTGGTAAAAACGTCCTTTAGAATTCTAATCGCTTCATGATGATCATTGTTATAGCCAATATCAAAAACAAATGGAATCATCCGTTCAGTCATATAGGAATAATTCGTTACTGATTGAGATGTAAGAATCGAATTTGGTATGTACACCCGTTTCTGATCCTTTGTAGTAATAATGGTATTCATAAACTGTATGGATGTAACGCTACCTGTAATGTCCCCAACCTCAATATAGTGTCCAGCGCGAAATGGTTTAAATATTAAAATCAATAATCCAGATGCCAAGTTTGACATATTATTTTGTAATGCCAAGCCGATACCTAAACCAAAGGCACCAAAGGCAGCCACAAAGGATGTAGTAGGAACACCAATTTGATTAAGACAGATTAATAATAAACCTACAAGCAATACATAATTAATAATTTGAGATACAAAGCCCATTGCGGCAGTATCATAGTTGGCCCGTGTCATAACACGAACAGCAAGAGTTTTAATCCACCGAATAATATAGCGGCCTACCAAAAATATAATAAGAGCAAGCAAAATATTGCCGGCTTGGCTAAAAAACCATTCTCTTAATTTTAACAATACATTGGCATCTTTAAATAACAGCTCTGATGCGGTTGCTAAGAATTCGTACATGTATACCCCCACAATGCTTAAGGTGACTTACTCAAATCTATGGTAAACATATGATATAATTTCACATGTAAATATTATGTATTATAAACAACTTATATGAAGATAATAAAATATTACCTTTTATTATAGCTTTATATTCTATATCTAACAATGATAAACTAGGGAGTCCTATATGTCTAATAACCCATACACAGCGCCAGATGAATTAATAACGGGCGGTCATGTCACTAAAGAATGCAACTCTGTAACCGTACTCTTTGACGACATTCACTATTCCTTAAGCAGCGGTCAACTAAATGGAGGCTTTCACCATACATTAGGTGTACGTAATCAACAATTAACCTACCATATTGAAACAGAAAAAGATCTACCAGGTGGCTCTGTAGCAAACTATTTAGCTCAAGAATTTGAACATATCGATGTGCCTGTACATTTCAGCACTGCACTGTTAACCTCTGCTACTCCATCCCTTCATGCGTACACAATGGTACAAGAAAGTGATACAATCGTTGAAACCATTGTCACTGGTGGTTATAAGAAAACGGCCCATCGTGCAGGTACAGGTTATTGTTATGAAGAAAAAGATGGTGAATTCCACACTCCTGGCACAATTAATATCCTCGTATTCACCAACAAGGCCTTAACAGATAGTGCGATGGTGAAAGCCATCATGACGATTACCGAGGCTAAAACAGCAGCATTACAAGATTGGAAGGTAGAAAGTACCAAGGACTTCCCCAAATATAATACACATATAGTTCACAGTTTAGCAAAAGAAATGAATACCTCCGCTACTGGAACTGCTACAGATGGCATCATCTTAACTATCAATACAAATGGCGATGTATTAACTGATGCAGGATCCTATTCCCTATTCGGCGACACCTTAGCCAAAGCTGTATACCTAGGTGTACAACGAGCATTAGAAAATGCCATCGGTACCGAATGATTTATACAAGCAAAAGGCCCTTTGTGAATAATCACAAAGGGTCTTTTTATATCTGTCTCATCCGCATACAATTGCTTGTAAGGGTTAGTATTCTTTAAAGATTCGTTCCAAATCCTTGCAAGTGCGTTCCTTTTGTAAGGCCAACATCAACAAGATACGAGCCTTTTGAGGTGACAAGCTATCACATACAAAATAGCCTGCCTCCACATCTTGGGGAACCTTAGATACTATGCCACTTCCCGTTCTGGATGCGCGTACAACAGGTATTGGTAAATTGGATGTTACCTTGCGGATAGGTTGCGGTATCGTACCATGGCCTAAGCCAGCTAAGATCAAACCCGATGGGTTCGTTGCCACTATGGCAAGCCCCATAATTTCTTCGATACCTGCATAACAGGTTAAGATTTCAACACGTGGTAAGTCATCGTCCTCTGGCAAGCCAAACTCAGATTCCATCGTATGCTTACGCAACGGACACATATAGTATTGGGCTATACCATCTTGTACAATACCAAGATGACCTGCATTAGGACTACCAAAGGTTGCCACGTTAGTTGTATTCATTTTCGTTACATCACGAGCACCATCAATATAGCCATTCATAACTACCAGTACGCCCTTATTATATGATTCTGGTGTTCGAGCCACTTGTATAGCTTGCAACAAATTAATAGGGCCATCGGCACTGATAGCTCCTGCTGGGCGCATCGAACCAGTTATAACGATAGGCTTATCAGTATGGACAGTAAGATGCAAAAAGTACGCGGTTTCCTCCATACTATCCGTGCCATGTGTAATAACAACACCCGCAATATCATCATTATCCACACATTTTTGTACTAATTTTGATAGACGGACCCATTGAAATAGCGTTATATCTGAACTTTCAATATTACAAAATTGATTGCACACAAAAGGTCCATAATCTCTAACGCCAGGTACAGAGGATATAATTTCTTCTAAGGGCAATACACCTGCTGTATATCCCGTCAAATCAGTATCCGAAGCACCTTGTCCCGCAATGGTACCACCAGTACCAATGATTGCAATTTTCTTAGTCATCTTATCCTCCTATAGGTATCATAATGTAGAAGGTTTAAAGGAAGGCATTAATTCAAGTTTATGCCGATTAATTCGTTGTAGATAATCAATGCGTTCCTTCGTTTGTATATCTTCAATTTCGCCGGTTCGAATATATCGATCGAGAACGGCATAGGTAAATCCTAGTTTATCCTCATCAGATTGACCACTGAGCCCATCACTAGGCGTTTTGTCTACTAAATGACGCGGAATATCCAAAAGTCGTCCAATTTGACGTACCTCTTCAACCACGAGATTCGCCAATGGACTAAAGTCACCTGCTGCATCGCCAAACTTGGTAGAGTAGCCCACATAGTCTTCAGAGCCATTACATGTATTAGCAACACGTGCACCATGTGGCAAATTTTGACCTACCGCATATAATGTGGCCATCCGCAAACGAGGCGGTGTATTGATTTCTGCATCTCGCGCTAAATCTGTACGGCCCGTTACATCGGAAAATCCCTCTCCTTGTACAATGGCCTCCGTTAATGCACGATAGGCATTACCAATATTCACAATCATATAGGGGATACCAAGATGCGCCACCACCTCTTTTGCATCATCTATATCGGATTGTACATCATTTGGCATAAGGACGCCTACAACGCGTTCTGCACCAAGCGCCTCCTTACAAAGAGCGGCTACTACGCTAGAATCCTTACCGCCCGAAATGCCGACTACAGCGGAGCATGCAGGTCCATTTTGTTCAAAATAGTCCCGAATCCACGCCACTAATTCCTCTTTTGTTCGTTCTGGATGTGTAAGCATAGGCCCTCCTATTTTTTACGACCAATACGATTCAATAAGTCCATCTTCATATGGTAATAGTCAGGGCTCATATCTAGATAGTGACGATGTGGATTTTCAAAGCGTTGTTCTTCCGGCCAAATCTCATGAGCCAATTGTTCTTGTACATAGGCGCGTATCGATTCCAATGTTGGGGATGGTACGATTTGATCGCCCCCTTTAATCATGAGTTCCTGCATATTTTTAAATGTACAGTTTTCATAATACAATTCTCTCCACGGTTTTTCTGGATCGATATAACGATATGGTTTGTCTGTGAATGGCACTTCGCCAGGTAATGTCAATAATTCAGCAATAGCGCGACCATCTTCATTATAAACGCGATATACTTGTTTCAATCCAGGATTGGTAATCTTTTCCACAGACTCAGAAATCTTAATGCGCGGTTCCCATACACCGCCTTTTTCAACGCCTGCAATCTTGTATACAGCACCGAATACAGGATCCGTTTTCGACGTAATCAATCGTTCCCCTACACCAAAGATATCAATAGGGCCACCTTGATTTAATAAGGATGAAATCGTATATTCATCAAGGCTATTAGATGCCATGATCTTGCAATCGTTCATCCCCGCATCATCGAGCATACGACGCGCTTGCTTAGCTAAATATGCTAAGTCACCAGAATCGAGGCGGATACCTTTTAATCGATGACCATTCGGTTCCAAAATATCCTTGGCAACCTTAATGGCATTTGGTACACCCGATTCTAATACATTATAGGTATCCACCAAGAACACAGCGCTGTCCGGATACACTTCAGCATAGGACTTGAATGCTTCATATTCAGAATCGTGGTACATAACCCAACTATGTGCCATGGTACCATTTACAGGAATCCCAAATTGTTGTCCCGCTAGAACTGTGGCAGTCCCATTGACACCGCCTATGAAAGCCGCCCGCGCACCATATACAGCAGCATCTACATTGTGAGCGCGACGAGCCCCAAAATCGGATACAATGCGCCCATCGGCGGCGCGCACGATGCGGTTCGCCTTTGTAGCAATAAGCGATTGATGATTAATCATGGTAAGCACTGCTGTTTCCACAATTTGTGCGTCGATAAGAGGTGCTACGATGGTCATAATCGGCTCATTAGGATATATGATGGTACCTTCTTTGAAGGCATATACATCACCGGTAAATTTGAAGTTGCGCAAATACTCTAAAAATTCATCACTAAATAAATGCAATGATTTAAAATACGCCATATCCTCCTCATCGAAATGAAGATTCAAAATGTATTCTAAAACTTGTTCCAATCCGCCAAAGATAGCAAATCCACCTTTGTCCGGATTGCGACGGTAAAATACGTCAAAGGCAACGCGGTCTGTATTGTCTTGTTTCGTAAAGTACCCATGAGCCATGGTCATCTCATAGAGATCCATAAGCATACTAATGTTGCGACGTTCATGTTGCATACTTTCACCATCCTATATAAATAAAAGGTATATAATACAGCGCGTTCGTTATACATTACGCATGATACTATTATAAACTATATACATCGTCTTTTCTATTCATAGTACATGTGATATAACTATATTATAGATAATAATTACTTATTAACTAATGAATAAACATGAATAATCTCATAGCAACTAAGATAATTAGAATTATATGGGATATATTTTCAGAATGAGAGGTGCCAAATGGACGCAATCGTTCAAGCAAAACGCGTATTAGAAATATTTAAAGAAATGAGCCAAATCCCACGTGGATCTGGCAATGAAAAGGGCATTAGCGATTACATTGTCAATTTTGCTCACAATTTAGGTCTCGAAGCTACACAAGATAGCGAGTGGAATGTAGTCATCAAAAAACCAGCTACACCAGGCTATGAAAATCGTCCATCCGTCATCCTTCAAGGTCATATCGATATGGTATGCGTAAAAGGTCATGATTCCAACCATGATTTTACAAAAGATCCAATCGCCAACATCATCGAAGGTGAATGGATGCACGCCGATGACACTACATTGGGTGCAGATAATGGCATGGGCGGCGCTATGATTTTAGCAGTCCTAGAAGATAAGAACCAACAACATGGTCCACTACAAGTATTGTTCACAACTAACGAAGAAACAGGTATGGATGGTGCTGCAGCGGTAAAAGAAGGTCAAGTAACAGGTGACTATCTAATCAACTTAGACACTGAAGTGGAACATGAGTTCTGCGTGAGCTGCGCTGGCGGCTGCCACGTTAATGTATCCATCCCACTATTGCGCGAAAATAATCTACCTGGTTATGATGCAGGGCTTTCACTAACAGTAAAAGGTTTAAAGGGTGGTCATTCCGGTATCGAAATCATCGAACAACGAGCTAATGCAAACCAAGTACTTGCTCGCGTTCTTTATGATTTAGAAAAACAATATTCCTTTAATCTAGCTTCTTTCGTAGGTGGCGTTAAACATAATGCGATTCCATCTAAAGCGGTTGCAACCATGTCTGTACGCAACGATGATATAGAAGCGATTAAGACCCTTATCAAATTCTACGAAAAAGAATACAAACATGAATTTGCAATCAAAGATCCTGATTTAACATTCGTAGTGGAAGAAATTCCTACACCGGCAACAGTGTATGCTGATGATACAGCAGAAGCCTTAATTTCCTACCTCTATCTTGCAGAAGATGGTGTTCACTCTATGAGTCAAACCATCGAAGGGCTTGTAGAAACATCAGATAATCTCGCTATCGTTTCTGAAGGCACACATACGATAGACATCCTCGTATCAGTTCGTAGCTCTAATAAAAACAGCTTAGAATACTTAACTAAAAAATTATTACTCCTTGCTGATACATTAGGTGTTTCTGCTACCCGCAGCGGTGGTTATCCTGCATGGGAATACGATAAAGGCTCTAAACTAGAAGAACAAGTTATCGCACTTTACAATACCATGTCCGACACCCCTGCCCGCGTGAATGCAGTCCATGCAGGCCTAGAATGTGGCTTATTAAAGAATGTTTTACCAAATACTGAAATGATCAGCTTTGGTCCAACAATCATTAGCCCACATACAAATATGGAACGCGTACATCTACCTTCTGTAGAACATGTATATGTATTCCTTAAAGCATTACTAGAAAAATTACAATAATTTTTCAAAGTTTTACAAAATAATATTTATTCAAATAAGCGTATGTACTCATATATATCCTATGAGGCATACGCTTTTTTGTAAAGTCAACGTTATAAATATATAAACATGTTCACATATACTCATATTAGTATAATATTATCAATTTTTCTTATAAATCGCTTATTACTTAACTTTGTGAACTATTGTTCATACCCTTATGGGTATTTTTATATGTTATGTAAGAGTAGTATACTATGTTTACATTTACAAGGGAGGCGTATTATGATACCAATTACGATCATATCCGGATTCTTAGGAGCCGGAAAAACAACGTATCTACAACATATATTAAACTGTCGTAACACCAATGAACGTATATTAATTATAGAAAATGATTTTGGTGAAACCAGTCTCGATGCAAAGCAATTATCCACATCGGGCGCAACTGTACGAGAAGTAACATCCGGTTGTATTTGCTGCAGTCTCCAAGGCAACTTTAAAAATGCCCTAATCGATATTCTATCTACGCAAGATATCGATCAAATCTATATAGAGCCATCTGGGGTGAGCAAATTAAGTGAAATTTTATATACTTGTGACGATGACGATATCACCAGTAAAGCCTATATCAGCATGATTATTACAATCGTAGATGCTATGCAGGCACCTATGGCAATTAAGAACTTTGGTCCCTTCTTTAAAGACCAAATAAAACACTGTTATGCTATTCTACTTACTCACATAGAGGATGAAAAACAGGTTGAAAAAGCAAAACAACTCATCGTTGAATTAGCACCACATACACCAATTTATACCGATGTAGATGCACTTCAACAGGATATACACCAACTAAAATCTAATACTCATAAGGCACATGAACATGATTCCGAAACCTGCAGTTGCCATACATGTAACGACAGTGAGGATTACAACGGTGCTCACCACAACAATCACAGTCATCATGGCCATGACGGCCACCATCATGAGCACCAACCTTTTGTGAGCTATACATTCCATAATCTACAAACCCTCACTCATACGCAATGGATTGATTTTTGTAATAAATTACCGTCTACAGTACTACGTGTTAAAGGTATCGTTCCTACCACTTCAGGACCTATGGAATTACAATACACCCTCCAATCCTGTTCTCTTACAGATACGCACTTAAAGGACTACCACCTAGTTGTTATTGGCACCGATATAGACATTTCATCCATACAGGAGAAAGTGTGTAGTGCATCATGATTCCTGTATATATCGTAATGGGCTTATTAGGCTCTGGTAAAACCTCCCTAATCAATGTAGAGCTACGAGAACGAAAGAAACTTGGCTCTACAGAAATTATCAGCTTTGAAACAGGTAATACAGAGTTTATAAAAAAGCCTTTATCGATTGAGCCAGATGATATAGAAGAAAATCTACATCATGTAGTACAACAGATACAGGATTATCTTTCTACGACAACGCCGAAAGAAATATGGGTTGAATGGAATGGCATGTTTTCATTTCAACAATTAGAACGCATCTTCTTCAATTCAATTCTAAAAGAATTCTGTCATCTAGAACGCGTCATCTACACAGCAAACAGCAACAGTATAACATCTATGATACAGGCACTAGGGGATAGAGTCGTATCGCAACTATACAGCGCCGATTATATTATGTTATATGCGAATGATACGACACAAACCAAAGCAGTAAAGAAACTCTTACAATCCTACAATCCAGAATGTTCCATATTAGTCAATCCCACTACAAAAGACATCCACAATAAACTAACTAAACCGATATGGCCATGGTCGTTGTACGGTATTGTGGCTATATTGACATTATATATATTACTGGTCACTGTATTCCGTCATAGCATTTCCTATTCCATCCATCAAGTTTTGGCCATTGCATCAGGCATCATTTTTGAAGGGATACCGTTTTTATTGTTAGGAACCATCATTTCTTCTGCTATCACACTATTGGTACCTGATCGTTGGCTAATGCGTTATCTGAAAGCAGACTCTATTAAAAGCTATGGCATCGCCATTGGTAGCGGTCTTGTATTACCTATCTGCGATTGTGCTACTATTCCTATGTTTAATGCATTATTAAAGCGTGGTATCCCTCAACATATAGGATTATTGTTTATGCTCGCAAGTCCTATTATGAACCCCATCGCATTATTAGCAACCTATTATGCATTTCCAGATACGCCACAAATAATACTAGCTCGCATAATTGGTGGTATATTAATCGCATGTATGGTGGCCCTCACATTTAAATGGAAACCACACAAATTATCTACCATCACTAACAATTTACCTCAGCCAAAAGATTATCAGTATGGTTCATCAAATCAAGAAGGCAATAAAAAGAAAATCTTTCTATTGCACGTAGAGCGTGAATTCAGTCAATTACTTATTTACTTCTCTGCAGCAGCTTTCACATTAGCCCTATTCCAAGTATGGATAAAACCTACCTTCTTTTCTGGTTCACTCGATGTAGCCACACCTATTGCTAATGCATTATTACTAGCTTTAGCTTTCCTCTTCTCCCTATGTTCTACATCCGATGCCATTATAGGCCGTTCGTTAAGCAATTTATTTCCTATATCAGCAGTTCTTGGTTTCCTATGGTTAGGTCCTATGATTGACATCAAAAACGTATATATGTTACGTCAGTATATCTCAACATCATTTATACTTCGCTTAGTTATTACTATAAGTATTATTACGTATATCATGACATTGCTATTTCAATTTTTATTTAATGTATAAGGAGAACAGACTATGTTATCAGAACTACGAAACAAAGATATACTCAGTGTCATCAAGGGTCTGCTATATACGGCATTAGGTATTAGTTTTTTATATCTACTCATTACGGGCCAATATAAATTATATGTGGCTCCTCGATATGAATTATTTTTACTCTTAGCAGGTATATCACTGTTATTGGGAGGCATTATTTCAATCCTTTGGTCCCCAAATAAACAATATAAACATAATTGGCGCTCTATTACACCAATCATACTTCCTCTTGTGTTATTTGTGGTTCCACCAATTTTATCGCCTAATTCTGTACAAGTAACTGGAAATACAGCCGCCACAGAAGATACTAATGATTTTAATTTTTCTCAAGACGATATTGGCGAAGTTATTACAATCAATAATGAGGCCAAAGATCCTGGCATTTCAAAATCTAAAAAGGAAATCGTATTAAACTCGGATAACTATTATCGCACCATCGTTGCACTTGGTTCTAAACCAGAGGAATATGTAGGGTACAAAATCTATATGACAGGTTATGTTAACAGAGAAGACAATACATTAAAATCCAATGAGTTTACACTTTCACGTATGGCCATGGCTTGCTGTATTGCAGACGTCTCCCCTATTGGTCTAACAATGCATAAGAATGATGGGGATTCTTATAGCAATAAACAATGGGTAACCATAGAAGGCACTGTATCAACACGAGACTTTCACGGGCGCAAGCAACCATACATAGAAATCAACAAAACAAAAGATGCACAAGAAATTTTAGGATATGTATATCCATAGCATAGTAAAAGGGCTACCACAAATGTGATAGCCCTCTATTACTATTTTGTATATATTATCGCAAATGGCCTATAATACGTTTCCCCATCACAGCAGCTACAGCACATAAAAATACGTCAGGCCCAACAGGAATCAAGAAACAAGACCAGATAACAGCCCACCAACCAATAGGTGTCCCTAAATATACATTCATTATCATATATAAATAGATCATGCCAAAACCATATACAATAAGCAGATTGATAATAGCACCAATGAGCAATGTTTTAACAGAATGTGTTGGTGAAAGCTCGCTAAAGCGACCCACTACATAAGCGCCAACCATAAATCCAATCAAATAGCCGAATGTAGGTTGCAATACATAGCCTGGCCCGCCGCCAGATGTAAACACAGGCACGCCGATAAGTCCCAATATAATATAAATACCTACACTAATGGCACCGAGACGGCTGCCTAATATAATACCAGCCAGTGTAGTAAATAAAATCTGCAGTGTAAATGGACAGTTTGGAAGTGGCACACGAATAAATGCACCGGCTGTAATTAATGTTACAAATAAGGCTGTCATTGTCAACTCTCTTGTGCTGAGACGTCGATTGGAAATGGAACTCATGGTATACCTCCATTAATAGAATAAAAGAAACCTATCTAAACAAACTACATATCTATTCAAGGTTATTAAACCATTCCATTTTATTTATGTCAACCATATATGCTTATATTAAGTTTACATTATGCAAAATATGCAAATAAAAAAAGAGGATATACATAATGTATGTCGAATATATTATGTATATACCTAAAAATAAGTATATAGTTTTAGTTTTTCATTTTATATTCATTTTATGATATTAAATTATGTATAAGTAGATTGAGTAAAATCTACTTGCACAATTGCTTTTGAGCAAAATCCTTTTATGGAGGTAATTAACATGAAAAAAGTAAATAATTTGTCTAAAGTATTATGTGCTCTTGGCGTAAGTACTGTATTGATTGCAGGCGTAGCATCTGCAGCTCCTGCTTACCCAGCTCCTAGTTCCTGGAATGGTGTTGGTAGCGTAGCATCTCCAATGCAAAGTAGCGAAATCGACTACGTAGGCGCTGTTACTACATTACATCGCTACTATCCAGATGCAATGGTAACTTCTATCTCCTATGATGCAAAACATCATCCAACTTACGAAGTAGAAGCATATACTAAGACACAAAAAGTGGAAATGAAAATCGATGAAGCAACAGGTCAAGTTGTTTCCAATCAAGCAAAATCCATTAGTGCATGGAACAAATTAAAGAAATCTCACAGCTTTAATCCACAAAACTCCATCACACCAGAATCTGCTGAAACAAAAGCTATCGAACGCGTAGGCAGCGATTTCCAAACAATGGAATGGGAATTGGAAATGGACGGCAACAAACTTGTCTACAAACTAGACATGACTAACGGCGGCGACAAAAAAGCAGACGTTAAGATCGATGCTATTTCCGGTAAAGTTCTCAGTGCTAAAGTAAAAACTACAAAATACTAAGCATAACCCATATATTATATAGATACACCTAACCACTATATAATATATCTCTCCAATTTCTTAACACACTCATAAAACTAAACACTCATAAAACTAAACACTCATAAAAACTATACACACATAAAACAAACCCTTTTAAACACACATATACACATATTAAAAGACCTTGAATCGTTGAATTCAAGGTCTTTTTCTTTGGGTTATAGGACAAAAAGGCTGTACCAAATTATGTCACGACATCTTGGTACAGCCTCTTATTACAAGGTTTTCTTTTTATGTTCTATAGGTTTTTGGAGTTATGCTTTAAGGAGTTGAGAAGTTAAGGATTAAGCTTTATCCAATGCTTGGGAAAGATCATCGATAATGTCATCAATGTTTTCAAGGCCAACAGATAGGCGAATCATATCTGGTGTAACACCAGCTGATTTTTGTTGTTCTTCGTTAAGTTGTGCATGTGTTGTGGATGCAGGGTGAATAACAAGAGATTTAGCATCCGCCACATTAGCAAGGTTAGAGAAGATTTGCAATGCATCAACCAATTTAATGCCTGCTTCTTTGCCGCCTTTTACGCCGAATGTGAATACTGCACCAACCCCTTTAGGGAAGTATTTATCAGCTAATGGTTTATATTTACTATCTGCAAGTTCTGGATAGTTAATCCAAGCAACTTTAGGATGTTTGCTCAAGAAATCAACTACTTTACGAGTATTTTCTACGTGACGTTCTACACGCAAGGACAATGTTTCAATGCCTTGCAAAATTTGCCATGCTGCTAGTGGAGTAATGCATGCGCCTGTATCGCGAAGTAATTGAGCACGGATTTTTACTGTGAAAGGAATTGGCAAATCACCATATACTAAACCATTGTAATGTTCGTCCCCTTCAGCGAAGCTAGGATATTTACCAGATGCTTTATAATCGAATTTACCAGACTCTACAACTACACCAGCCAATGTTGTACCATGACCACCAAGATATTTAGTAGCAGAGTGAACGACTACGTCTGCACCATGTTCTAATGGACGGAACAAGTATGGGGATGCGAATGTATTATCTACGATTAAGATAATATTATGTTTATGTGCAATATCAGCCACTGCTTGAACATCGATAAGGTTGATGCCAGGGTTACCGATAGTTTCGATATATACAGCTTTTGTGTTGTCATCAATAGCTGCTTCAAACTCTTCCAAATTGTCAGGATTAACGAATTTAGTTTCGATACCCAAACGAGGCAATGTAGCAGTGAATAAGTTATATGTACCACCATACAATGTAGATGCAGCAACAATATTATCACCTGCGCTTGCTACATTCAAAATGGAGTATGTAATCGCTGCAGAACCAGATGCTACAGCAATACCACCAGCACCACCTTCAAGTTGAGCTACACGAGCATCCAATACATCAGTAGTAGGATTGCCAAGACGAGAATAAATACCACCGGGATTAGTCAAAGCAAAACGGCCAGCTGCTTCCTCTGCATCTTTAAATACGAAAGATGTCGTTTGGTAAATAGGTACTGCACGAGAACCTGTTGGATCCACCGTATGACCTGCATGTAATTGTAATGTTTCAAATTTATATTGTTTGCTCATCAAATTCAACTCCCATTCATCTAAAGGAATAAACTTCATTTCTTATGCCTATTATATTACTATGTATTAAAAAATATGTCTACCACTTTTTATAATACATTCTCCATAACTATAAGCTATAGCAAAAATTTTGGTGCAGCTTTCGGCAACCAAATCAATTCCCAAGGGCGACTTTGGCCTCCCAAAATTTTGGTACCTCCAACTTAAAGTACGAGATGAGAAGAACCTACCAGTTCTCAAAACGACTTCGGGCTCCGCTTTAGCGCAGTAGCGTGTCGGCTTTGAGAACTGGTAGGTTCTGACAACATACTCTGTATTTAAATATAAGCACCAAAATTTTTATCTCGTTCAAACTTCATTTTCTGAATTTGTTCAATAATATATGGTGTTTCTTGGTATACGTAATAGTTCAACCAATTCGTAAATAGCAATGTGCTTACGGAACGCCATCTTACGATTGGTTTTTGTTTTGGATCATCATCAGGGAAATAGTTTTCTGGTACCGCAATGTCTTCACCTTTAGCAAGGTCTCGTACATATTCGCGATTGAGTGTATCCCAATCGTACTCGGAGTGACCAAAAACAAAGATGTGTTTGTTATCTAAGCTTCGTACGATGGCAGCACCAGTTGGTTCAGAACCAGCTAACAATTCTAATTCCCTATGTGCTTTAATTTGCTCTAATGAAACTGTAGTATGGCGGGAGTGCGGCATCCAGAACTTTTCATCAAAACCTCGTAAGAGAACCGGTTGGTCGTTATAGATATCATGTTCATAAACGCCGAACAATTTAGTATCCATAATTTGTTTATTAATGCCGAAATGATGGTACAGGCCAGCCTGTGCGCCCCAACAAATATAGAACGTGGAGCATACGTGTTCTTCACTCCAATCCATAATTTCTACAAGCTCATCCCAATAGTCAACCTCTTCAAAAGGCATCAGTTCTACAGGAGCACCGGTAATAATCAAGCCATCAAAACACTCATCTTTAACTTCGTCAAAGGTACGGTAAAAAGTTTCTAAATATTCTTCATCTACATTCTTAGATTTTCGAGATGCTGTATGCAATAAAGTTAAGTTTACTTGCAACGGGCTATTACTAAGAGCACGAAGGATTTGTGTTTCCGTAACCTCTTTTGTAGGCATCAAATTGATAAGTAAAATATGAAGCGGACGAATTTGTTGTGTTTCCGCTCGTTCCGTATCCATTACAAAGATATTCTCTTGTGCTAACTTTGTTATAGCCGGTAAATTCTTAATAACTTTAATCGGCATTGTGAAACCTCCTAAAACCCTTTAGCGACATAAGCGCGACGCAATGCCTCTAAACCTTCTGTCAATGTTGAACGAGGACAGGCAACATTGATGCGTTCAAACTTTTCACCATCTTTACCAAACATAGAGCCACTATCCAGCC
>OIEX01000254.1_pt1 | contig 30339 bp, 29 predicted proteins | sample 1581911 | NCBI WGS metagenome assembly OIEX01 (sample SAMN07977761, study PRJEB24534) | human gut metagenome | reverse complement strand
GCCGTCTGGTTTTAAGTAAGGGTTGATGGAGGTATTGATTAGCTAGGCTGCCTCCGATCTTGCCAGAACAGCGCGCGTGTAAAGTTGGGTAAATCGGTGAGTGGTTGTATAGGGGGTTAAGCGGTTACTGGAAGGGGTAAGCGGTGGATGGCAAAGTGAGCAGCTCGAGATTATGTGATTGAGATCACAAGGTATTATGGCCGGGAAGAGGGTCATGAAAGATAAGGCTCCTCCCCGGGCGGAGAGGAGCAGACGAGGCTATTACACCGCGACTTCCATTTCCATCATCACCGGGTGGAAACGGCGTTTAAAGTAAATCAGGCCGTGCCCTTGCGGGCTCAGGGTAATATTGCGGATCTCCACCAGATACACCAGGTGGGTACCAATGGTTTGCACCTGGCTAATCTCGCCTTCGAGACTGGCCAGCGAACCTTTCAGCACCGGCTGCCCGAGCGCGCCCTGCTGCCAGCCGCTGAGGGCAAACCGCTCTTCCATCGTCACCCCGGTCATCCCGGCGAAATGACGGGCCATGATTTCCTGTTCGTGGTTCAGCACGTTGATGCACAACTTGCCGTTACCCTGAAACACCGGGTTCATCGCGCTGTTGGCGTTGATACAAACCATCACCGATGGCGGCGTATCCGTCACCGAGCATACCGCCGTGGCGGTAATGCCGCAGCGGCCGGCTTCGCCTGCGGTGGTGACAACGTTAACCGCAGCCGACAGGCTGGCCATGGCATCGCGAAAACGCAGGCGTTGTTCATCTAATTGCATTATGACCTCCCGCTGTGAATTACTTCAGCAGCTTATCCAACATGTTGATATCAGCATTATTGTGCAGATGCGGCACCGTCCAGCCGTTCTGGTCGTACTCGGACAGGCAGCGGTCGACCATCGCCATCATTTTGTCCATATTGCCGGAGCTCTGCGCCTGGCGCAGACACTGCAGGCGAATTTCATCCTGGCTACCGGAGTAGTTGATTTCATACAGTTCATGACGGCCGCCGAATTCGCTGCCGATCGCGTCCCACATCAGTTTGAGGATCTTGATACGTTCAACGTGATCCATGCCGTTGGAGCCGCGCACGTACTTCGCCAGATACTGGTCGATCTGCGGGTTGTTCAGATCGCGGGCGCTGGACGGCAGATAAATCAGGCCGCTGGTGACGTTGCGCTCGATGATGTTCTTGATCTTGGCGTAGGCCATCGGCGCCATCACGCGATAGGTCTGCAGCGCGGCGTGATCCGGCAGCCATGCGCCGTTGACCCACGGCGTCGCTTCCGAGCACATGGAATCGCTCAGCGCCCAGAACATGTTGCGCCACGCCACCACTTCGCCAAGGTCGGCCTGTACGCCGCGGAATTCGAGGGTGCCGGTACATTCCAGAGAACGCTTCAGCAGGGCGGTGATAAAGTCGAGTTTTACCGCCAGGCGCACGCAGGCCTGCAGCGGGTACATGCGGGCGAAACCACCTTCCATGGTCCAGCGGCGGCAGCGGTCAAAGTCGCGATAAATCAGTACGTTCTCCCATGGGATCAGCACCTTATCCATTACCAGAATCGCGTCGTTCTCGTCGAAACGGCTGGAAAGCGGATAGTCGTACGGCGATCCGGTCGCGCCGGCGACCATCTCATAGGAGGCGCGGGAGATAAGCTTGACGCCTTCGGCATCCATCGGCGCGACGAACATCAGCGCGAAGTCCGGGTTCTCGCCCATCACCTGTGCGGAGCCGAAGCCGATCATGTTGTAGTGGGTCAGCGCCGAGTTGGTGGCGACCACTTTCGCGCCGCTGACGATGATCCCGGCATCGGTCTCTTTTTCCAGCTTGATGTAGACATCCTTCACTTCATCAGCCGGCTTGTGGCGGTCGATCGGCGGGTTGACGATAGCGTGGTTAAAGTACAGGCCGGTTTCCTGAATGCGGGTGTACCAGTTGCGGGCGTTCTGCTCGAACTGGCCGTAAAACGCCGGGTTGGCGCCCAGCGCGCAGCCGAAAGCGGCTTTGTAGTCCGGGGTGCGGCCCATCCAGCCGTAGCTTAAGCGCGACCATTCGGCGATGGCGTCGCGCTGCTGGCGCAGATCGTCGGCGCTTTTCGCCACGCGGAAGAATTTATGGGTGTAGCCGCCGCTGCCGGTATCGGTGCCCCAGCACAGGGAATCCTGCATCTCCGGTTTGTGCAGCGCATCGTACAGCTGAGCGACGGAGGCCGCGGCATTACGGAAGGCCGGATGCGTGGTGACGTCTTTCACGCGCTCGCCGTAGATATAAATTTCGCGGCCATCCTGCAGGCTTTTTAAATACTCTTCGCCAGTTAACGGGCGTTTCGCGTCGGCGCGGAAATCTTCAGTTTTCATAGGGGCCTCTTCAGTATTTATCGGAATAATAATGTTAAATATATGTTTTGTTTTTGTTGTTTAATTGAAGCGGTTATGGCGCTTGTCGTGAAGGGACGTTTGCGACAACGGCGGGTACTTTTCAGGCGGGAGTGAATTTTGTGATCTCTGCAGCTTTTGGCGGGCGGCGCGGCGCTGACTCGCCCTACGGTCTGTAGCCCCGGCAAGCGCCGCGCCGCCGGGGTATTAAGACACCGGTACTTTTTGCGCCCGGTAGCTGCTGGGCGAGCAGCCGACCTGGCGGCTAAAAAAGCGCGCAAAATAAGCGGGATCTTTAAACCCCAGCTGCCAGGCTATCTCATTGACCGCGCTATCGGAGAACAGCAGCAGGCGCTTCGCCTCGCGTAGCTGACGGTCGAATATCAATCGCTTCGGCGGGCGGTTGGCGAAGCGGCGGCAGATGTCGGTCAACCGCGATTCGGTCAGATGCAGCTCGTTGGCGTAATCCGGTACCGTCCAGTGCTGATGAAAGTGGCTGTCGATCATCTGGTTAAAGCGCTGGAATAATTTCAGCTCGCCGCGCATGCCGCTGGCGGCATGATCGTCGAGCCTGGCGTTGCGCAGCAGCAGGGTAAATACCGCCTGCGCCAGCAGCGCCAGGGTATGCTCCCGCCCCGGCAACTGGGCGGTAGATTCCCGGCGAATCAGCTGCCAGTAGTGGGCCAGCGCCGCCAGCTCGTCGGGTTTATCCGCCAGCGACAGGCAGATCCCCGGCAGGCCGAAGGTCTCCCGCGTGCCGGGATAAAGTACCTCCAGCAGCGGCCAGATCAGCTCCTCATGGACCGTCAACACATGGCCATCGCTATCGGACTCGGTAATAAAAGCGTGCGGTACCGAGGGCGGCGTTATCACAAACAGCGGCGCCTGCACCGAATAGCGATGGTCATCAAGCTGCAGCTCAATCTGTCCGGTATCAAGGTAGTGCATCTGGAAATAGCGGTCGTGGCGATGCGCCTGCATGTCGCGGCCAAAAAAGGCCGCCATGCGGGAGAACGACTGGTAGTGCACCTCTTCGGTACCCAGACTCTCGTCGTAATCTTTATTGATGTCGATGTTGGCGATGGAATGCTGGCACATACCCGCTCCTTAGTGGCCTTTTTGCGCCGCTAATCCCGGCGCGGCGGCGGCGTCCTCACGCTGGCTCATTGGAATGCGGGTAAGCACCAGCGCACCGACGATCAGTAAACCGGCGACAAACCACAGCCCGGAGCTAAAGCTGCCGGTGGTATCGCGCAAAATGCCGATCAACAGCGGGCTGACGGCAGAGCCGACGTTGCCGATAGCGTTGATCACCGCCAACGCCACCGCGCGCGACTGCAGGCTGATCACCCGATCCGGGGTGGTCCAGAAAATGGCCATCGCGGTAAAGGATCCCACCGAAGCCATAATAATGCCGATCAGTTGGATCAGGCTGTGGTGCGTTGCCGAAGCCAGCAGCCAACCCGCCGCGGCGAACAGGTAGGGCAGGATGGTATGCATCTTGCGCTCTTTGCGGCGGTCGGATCGGCGGCTCCACCAGATCATGCCGAAAATAGTGCAGAACTGCGGGATCGCCGCCAGCAGGCCAATCATGATGTTGCTGCTACCGGTGTTGAAGCTCTGCAGGATCTGCGGCGTCCAGATATTAATGGCGCTGAGGGTATTGGTCAGGCAGAAGTAGGCGAGGGTATACATCAGCACCGCTGGCGTCAGTACTTCGCGCAGCGTGGAACGCGGCGAAGCCGGGACGATCGCCGCATGTTCCCGTTCGCGATCGATCATCGCCATCAGCGCCTGTTTCTCTTCGTTATCCAGCCAGTTGGCTTTATCCGGCGTGTCGTTGAGGAAGAACCAGGTGACGACGCCGAGCACCACCGACGGCAGGCCTTCCAGCAGAAATAGCCATTGCCAGCCTTTCAGGTTCCACAGGCCGTCGAGCGCCAGAATATAGCCGGAAAGTATCGAGCCGAGCATCATGGTCACCGGCATGGCGATCATAAACAGGGCGTTGGCGCGGGCGCGATGGTAGGCCGGGAACCACCAGGTCAGATAGACGAGGATCCCCGGCAGAAAACCGGCCTCGGCGATGCCGACCAGCATGCGCAGGATGTACAGCGTATGCGGGCTGGTGGCGAACATGGTGCAGGTCGAGGCGATCCCCCAGACCACCATGATCCCGGCGATCCAGCGGCGCGCGCCAACTTTCGCCAGCATGATATTGCTGGGGATCCCGCACAGCACGTAGGTGACGTAGAACAGCGTCGCCGCCAGGCCGAACATGGTGGAGGTCAGGCCGAGATCTTTACCCATCGTCAGGCCGGCGAAGCCGATATTAATTCGATCCAAAAATGAGAAAACAAAGAGAACAAACAGGAAGGTAATCAGGCGGCGGAACAGCTTTTTGATCACTCGGTTTTCTACTTCAACGGCTTTATTATCATTGTGTTGCAGGGTAGAGGTAGTCATGTTGCGCTCCACATTATCCGTTCAATAGACGGATTTATTGTTATCGGTTGTGGTGGTTGCGTTGTGGGTAAACCGGGCCGCCAGCGCTTCTGCGCCGCGGGCCAGCAGGGTGGTATCGACGCCGACGGCGACGAACAGCGCGCCCAGTTCGAGATAGCGTTTCGCCAGCTGTTCATTGGCCATCAGGATCCCCGGCGCCTTGCCGGCCTGACGGATTTGCTGGATGGCATCTTCAATGGCGGCCTGCACTTCCGGGTGCTGCGGATTGCCGCCGTGGCCCATATCAGCGCTGAGATCCGCCGGGCCGATAAACACGCCATCTACCCCGTCGACATCGAGGATCTGCGGCAGATTTTTCAGCGCTTCGCGAGTCTCAATCTGTACCAGCACGCACATGGCGTCATTGGCCTGGTGGATATAATCCGGGACGCGATTCCAGCGTGAGGCGCGGGCCAGCGCGCTGCCGACGCCGCGAATGCCGGCAGGCGGGTAGCGGGTGGCTCTGACCGCCAGCCGCGCCTCTTCGGCATTCTGCACCATCGGCACCAGCAGGGTTTGCGCGCCGACATCCAGCAGCTGTTTGATCTGCACCGGATCGTTCCACGACGGACGCACCACCGGCTGGCTGGGGTAGGGCGCAATGGCCTGCAGCTGGGTCAGCACCGTTGGTACATTGTTGGGCGCGTGTTCGCCGTCGATCAGCAGCCAGTCGAAGCCCGCGCCGGCCAGCAGTTCGGCGCTGTAGCTGCTGCACAGTCCAAGCCACAGGCCGATTTGCGGACGGCCCGCTTTTAAGGCGTCTTTAAAGGCGTTATTCATGGTGTTTCTCCTAGACAAACCGGCAGCTGATGGCGCCCATGTTGCCGTAGTCGACGTGGAAGGTATCGCCCTTGCGCGCCGGGACCGGGCGGGTGAAGGAGCCGCCGAGGATAATCTGCCCAGCTTCGAGCTGGACATCGTACGGCGCCAGCTTGTTGGCCAGCCAGGCCACGCCGTTGGCCGGATGATTGAGTACGCCCGCGGCGACGCCGGTCTCTTCAATTACGCCGTTGCGATACAGCAGGGCGGAGATCCAGCGCAGGTCGAGCTCGTCCGGTTTAATCGGCCGGCCGCCAAGGATCACCCCGGCGTTGGCGGCGTTGTCGGAGATGGTGTCGAACACTTTGCGCGGACGCTGGGTTTCCGGGTCGATGTTGTGGCAGCGCGCGTCGATAAGCTCCAGCGCCGGGATAACGTAGTCGGTGGCGTTGTAGACATCAAACAGCGTACAGTTCGGGCCGCGCAGCGGTTTGGCCAGCACGAAGGCCAGCTCGACTTCAATACGCGGCACGATAAAGCGGTCGGTGGGAATATCGCTGCCGTCGTGAAAGAACATATCGTCGAGCAGCGCGCCGTAGTCCGGCTCGCTGATCTGCGAACTGGCCTGCATCGCTTTAGAGGTCAGGCCGATCTTGTGGCCTTTGAGCACGCGGCCTTCGGCGATCTTCATCTCGACCCACTCGCGCTGGACGGCGTAGGCGTCTTCAATGGTGATCGACGGATAATCCAGCGAGATCGCGCGGATCTGTTCACGCTGTTTTTCGGCCTGGTTCAGCCGCTGGGCAATCAGGGTATGGGTCTGTTTATCGAGCATAGTGATTCCTGTGGCATTGTATTGCCGGATGGCGCTTCGCTTATCCGGCCTACAAATTCATGGCCGTTGTAGGCCCGGTAAGCGCAGCGCCACCGGGCAATTTGCACATTATTTAAATAACGCGTGCACGTTGTTTTGTTTGTAGTTCAGCGTCGGGTCGAGCTCTTCCATGGCGAACGACAGCGCCAGATAGCGGCTCTCCATTAGCGTCGCGAAGTGGGATTTGATCAGCGCGAACAGCATATCTCCCACGTCCTGACGGCTCTCCAGGCTGCGCCCGGCGCCGATCTTCAGGGTCATATGCACGAAGGCGTAATCCTGCCTGCCGTCGGCCATCTGCCAGGTATCCAGCCAGTGGGCGCGGCTGCGGATCCCGCCGATCGGAAAGATGCCGGTGGCGGCCAGCGCCTCGTTGACTTTGGCGAACAGCCCAGGCAGATCGGCCTGCTCGCGGATGTTGTCGGTACATTCGGCGATAAAATGCGGCATGGGGCCCCCTTACGCCTGCGCTGGCAACGGGAACACGGCGTTAACCTGGCCGGTACCGGAGCTGGCGAATAGCTCGGTGATAAACTCCACCTTGCCGTCGTATTTATCCCAACCCAGCAGGCCGAGCAGCATCACCGTGTCGTGCATGTTGCCTTCGCCGTAGCAGTAGTCGGCATACTCCGGCAGCATGCTGCAGAACTCTTTGAATTTGCCCTCGCGCCATAGCTTCACCACCCGCTCATCCATTTGATGGTCAAATTCGCGGGTGTAGCTGTTCATCCCCTCTTCGGCGCGCTGGTCGTCGATAAAGCGGTGCGACAGCGAACCGCTGGCCAGCACCGCCACGGTGCCGTCGTATTTTTCAATGGCTTTGAGGATCGCTTCGCCCAGCCTGCGGCTGTCGGCAAAGTCGTGAACGGTACAGAAAGCGGAGATAGATACCACCTTGAAGTGCTTATCGCTGTTCATGTAGCGCATCGGCACCAGGGTGCCGTACTCCAGCTTCAGGCTGGGAATATTGTGCGCTTTGGCACGCACCCCGAGCTTCACCGCCTCGTCGGCGATAAGCTGGCCCAGCTCCGGGTTGCCGTCGTAGTCGTAGGTCATGTCGCGAATGAAATGCGGCAGTTCGTTACTGGTGTAGACGCCCTGAAAATGGTCGGCGCAGTTGATGTGGTAGGCGCTGTTGACCAGCCAGTGGGTATCAAACACGATAATGGTATCGACGCCCATTTCACGGCAGCGCTTGCCAATTTCTTTATGCCCGTCGATCGCGCCCTGACGGCAGCCGTGGTTTTTCCCCGGCAGCTCAGACAGATACATCGACGGCACGTGAGTGATTTTTGCTGCTAACGCTAACTTACCCATATCAGACTCCCCATTTCGGGATCGGATGGTCGCCCATCGAGATGCAGACGTTTTTCATTTCGGCGAACACTTCAAAGCTGTACTCGCCGCCTTCGCGGCCGGTGCCGGAGGCCTTCACGCCGCCGAACGGCTGACGCAGGTCGCGCACGTTCTGGGTGTTGACGAACACCATCCCGGCTTCAATACCGCGCGCCAGACGCAGCACTTTGCTGACGTCCTGGGTCCAGATATACGACGCCAGGCCGTATTCCACATCGTTCGCCAGGCGCAGCCCTTCCGCTTCGTCTTTGAACGGCAGCAGGCAGGCGACCGGGCCAAAAATCTCTTCCTGGGCGACGCGCATACGGTTGTCGACATCCGCCAGCACCGTCGGGCGCAGGAAGTTGCCGGCTTTCAGATGCGCCGGCAGGTCGGACGGTTTATCCGCGCCGCCGGCCAGCAGGGTGGCCCCCTCTTCGATGCCGAGGCGAATGTAGCTGGACACTTTCTCCCAGTGCTGCTGGCTAATCAGCGCGCCGATCTGGGTGTTCGGATCGGTCGGATCGCCTACGCGCAGGCGATTGGCGCGCTCGGCGAAGCGTTTAACGAACTCGGGGTAGATACTCTGCTGAATAAAGATGCGCGAGCCGGCGGTGCAGCGTTCGCCGTTGATCGAGAAGATGGTGAACAGCGCGGCGTCAAGCGCGCGCTCGATATCGGCATCTTCAAAAATCAGCACCGGCGATTTTCCGCCCAGCTCCATGGAGTACTTTTTCAGACCGGCGTTTTTCATGATGTTGCGGCCGGTGGCGGTGCCGCCGGTGAAGGAGACGGCGCGCACATCATGATGGCGCACCAGCGCGTCGCCGGCGGTGGCGCCGTAGCCCTGCACCACATTGAGTACGCCAGCCGGGATCCCGGCTTCCAGCGCCAGCTCGCCCAGACGATCGGCGGTCAGCGGCGACAGTTCGGACATTTTCAGCACCGCGGTATTCCCCAGCGCCAGGCACGGCGCCACCTTCCAGGTGGCGGTCATAAACGGCACGTTCCACGGCGACACCAGCGCGCAGACGCCAACCGGCTGCACGAGGGTGTAGTTCAGCATCTTGTCGTCGACCGGATAGGTCTTGCCGTTCATCTGCTGGCATACTTCGGCGAAAAATTCGAAATTGTGTGAGGCGCGCGGGATCAACACGTTTTTGGTCTGGTGGATCGGCAGGCCGGTATCGGCGGTTTCCATCGCCGCGATCTCCGGGACGTTCTGATCGATCAGATCCCCCAGGCGGCGCATCAGGCGCGCGCGCTCTTTCATCGGCAGGTTAGCCCACTTCGGGAAGGCCTCTTTCGCCGCCGCCACCGCCTGGTTTATTTCGGCTTCACCGCCGGAGGCGACTTCCGCCAGTACCTCGCCGGTGGCCGGGTTGGTGGTATGAAAATAGTCTGCGCCGGCAACGTTTTTACCGTTGATCCAATGGTTAATCTTTTTCATGACAGTGTCTCCTCATACGCTTGCTGGCTGATGATATGGTTGACCAGGCGGCCCACGCCCTCGACTTCAACGATCACCTCGTCGCCCGGCACCACATCGGATAGCCCTTTCGGCGTACCGGTGGCGATCATGTCGCCCGGTTGCAGGGTCATAAATTCGCTTAAATAAGCGATGAGGAACGGGATGCTGAAGATCAGATCGGCGGTGGTGCCCTGCTGGCGCAGCTCGCCGTTGACCCAGGTGCGCAGGGCCAGGTTATGCGGATCCGGGATCGCCTCTTTGCTGACGATCCACGGGCCGATCGGCGTCAGGGTGTCGCGGCTTTTCACCCGCAGGTTCGGGCGGTAGTAGTTTTCCAGATAGTCGCGGATCGCGTAGTCATTGCACACGGTATAGCCGGCGACATAATCCATAGCCTCGGCTTCGCTGACGCGGCGCGCGGTTTTCCCAATCACCACCACCAGTTCGGCTTCGTAGTGCATGTATTCGACGTTATCCGGGCGTACCGACTGCTGCTGGTGGCCAGTAAAGGTGTTCGGCGCTTTGATAAACACCAACGGCTCGGTTGGCGGTTTAAATTCCAGCTCGCTGGCGTGATCGGCGTAATTCAGCCCCAGCGCGAACAGCGTGCCGTCGGCGGGCGGCAGCCAGCGGAATTCACCTTCTTTTAATACCGTGCCATCGTCCAGGCGCACCTGGTCGCGTTCATTGACCAGCACGTCGCGTACCTGTCCTTGCCATTCAATGCGTGCCTGTTTCATGCCAGCTCTCCTTCTGCGACAACCGGGTTTTCGAGCGCCGGGAAACCGTCGGCGAGAATACGTACCCGGTCGCCGGGGCGCAGCGTGACGCGGGAGTGGGGCGTGCCGATAAGGATCGCGTCGCCGGGATTGAGGGTGGCGAATTCGCTTAAGGCGCTCAGCAGCTGCGCGGCATTACGCTGCAGATCGCCGGTATGCCAGCTATCCGCCTCGCGGCCGTTGATTTCGGTGATGATGGTCAGATCGTCGACGTTGCGTACCGCCGATAGCGTGCCGATGGGGCAGAAGCCATCGCGGCACTTGGCTTTGATCGCCGGGCGATAAAAACTCTCTTCCGGCAGACTCACATCGTTAGCCAGCGCGTAGCCAGCGATATAGTTCGCCGCCTCTTCCGCCGCCACTTTACGCGCGGTTTTGCCGACAATCAGCGCCACCGTTGCGCCGCTTTGTACGGTCTCGCCCTGCGGATACGGGATCGCTTCGCCATCGCCAATTACGGTATTGCGCGGCTTGATAAACCAGACCGCGGTTTTCGGCGGCGTCTTGTAGGGGGCCTGTTGAAACGCCTCGCGCCAGGCGTCGAGCTGGCTGCGATGATTGAGCGCAACGGCGAAGATGGTACCTTTCATTCACCACTCCTCTGGGACAGATTTCGGTTCAAAGGGATTTCGTTAATATATTAATGATCATCTTTTATGCTTTGCGCTGAGGTTTAGCAACTGGAAGTGAATGTTTTGTGATCGGATTAACACAATATTTACATAGCAATTACTTATTTGTTGCAAATCAGTAACTTGAATATTTTCCAGGAAAAGACTGGTACTTTTCAGGTGCAGAAACCGGTTGTACATGGCAGGATTAACGCTAATTATTAAGTTATTAATAAGTTTTTGGTGAGGCTGTTGAGGGGATACTATGCATGATTCATTAACCATTGCCTTGTTGCAGGCGCGTGAAGCGGCGATGGCCTACTTTCGACCGATCGTCAAACGGCACAATCTCACCGAACAGCAGTGGCGGATCGTGCGAATTCTCGCCGAACGTCCGTCGATGGACTTTCACGATCTGGCCTTTCGCGCCTGTATCCTGCGCCCCAGCCTGACCGGTATTTTGACGCGCATGGAGCGGGATGGGCTGGTGCTGCGCTTAAAGCCAGTTAACGATCAGCGCAAGCTGTACGTCTCGCTGACGCCTGCCGGAACTGCGCTGTACGAAAGCGCCCAGGCGGAGGTGGAAGAAACCTATCGCCTGCTGGAGGCCCAGTTCACCACGGAAAAGCTGCAGCAACTGACCTCCCTGCTGGAGGAGTTTATTGCGCTTGGCGTCCCTGCCGGGCGCGGTGATGAAGAAGAGTAGCGGTTACGGCTCGGCGCTCAGCCTGGCGAGGGCAATAAGCGTTTCCGCGCGGGCGGGGGACAGCGGCTCTCTCGGCTGCGGCAGCGGCCAGCCATACAGCCAGCGGGCGCTGGCGGCGCAGGTGCGCCCCTGACAGGCGCCCATACCGCAGCGCTGGGTCAGTTTGGCCTGCAGCCAGTCGTCGGCGGCAGCCACGTCGCCGCAGCGCACATCCTCGCAGCGGCACAGCAGGCTCTCCGGCGTCGCCGCGTTTTTCAACGACTCCGCCAGCCGGAAGGCGCGGTTTATGGCGTCGGCGAAGCGCTGCCAGCGGGCGCGGCGGGCAAATAACGCCTGCGCTTGATGGCTGGCCCCGGCGGCGGCAAAACCGGCGATTTCGCCCTCCGCCAGCGCCAGTTCGCTACCGCCGAAACCGGTGCACTCGCCGGCGGCGTAGATATCCGCGATGCTGGTCTGCTGCCAGCGGTTAACCTGTATCGCCTCCTGCGCCGTGGCGCAGCCAAACAGCAGCGCCGTCTCGATATTGGGTATCAGCCCGTAGCCGATAGCCAGCCGATCGCAGGCGATAGTTCGCTCGACGCCGCGCTGGCGCAACGTAACGGCTTCCAGCCGCGTTGTGCCGTGAGCGCGGTTCACCTGCGTGCCGCTAAGATAGCCTTTCGGAGCCAGCGTCGCTAACTGGCGCAGCTTCTGCGGCCAGCGCCACAGCCCACCGGCGAAGCGCAGCAGCGCCGGGAGCGGCGCTTGCTCAATGATATTCGTCACGTCGCCTCCGGCCTTGTTCACCGTATCCGCCACCGCCAGCAGTAGCGGACCGCTGCCGGCAATCACCACCTTTTCTCCTTTCAGCGCCAGGCCCTGTTTGATTTGCGCCTGCAGGCCGCCCGCGCCGGTCACGCCGGGTAAGGTCCAGCCGGGAAAGGGCAGCGACAGCTCGCGCGCGCCGCAGCAGAGGATCAGTTTCTGCCAGTAAACCACACCACCGCCGTCGGCGGTTTCAAACAGCACACTGTGCGCGGAGGGGCGGGCAATCAGCCGCGCGCCGTTCACTAACCGGATGGCGGCAGACGCGGCGATGGCGTCGCGGTAGCGCCGGGCCAGGGCGGGTTGCGTCGCCTGCGGACCGGCACGCCAGATTTGCCCGCCAGGGGCGGGATTATCGTCGAGAATAATCACCTGTTTATCGCAGGCGGCGGCGGAGAGCGCGGCCGCCATCCCTGCGGGGCCGGCGCCGAGGATTAAAATGTCACAGCGCAGCGTGTTCATCGCGGCTCCTTTCTATTTGCATACCGGCCCGGCACAGGGTCTGACAGGCCAGCACCCGATGGCCGTCGACGGCGATCCGGCACTCCTGGCAGACGCCCATGCCGCAAAACGGCGCGCGGAGCTCGCCGTTAACCGCCTGGCGGGTGGTGGGGTCGCCGGTCAACGCCAGCGCCGCCGCCACGCTGATCCCTTCCGGCACCGTCAGAGGCTGGCCATCGACGGTGATGTTGAGAGTGGCCTTCATGCAATCGCCTCCTGTTGACACAAACGTACCGGGAGCCAGGCGTCGGGCGCCAGTGGGCTGCGTTCATCGAGGATCTGCGCCGCCAGCAGTTCGGCCGTGGCCGGCGCGGTGGTGACGCCCAGCCCTTCATGGCCCAGCGCTAACCATACGCCACGGCGAGCGGGGTGCGGGCCGATCAGCGGGTTGCCATCCTGCGAGGCGGCGCGCAGACCGCTCCAGCAGCGGATGATATTCAACGTCGCCAGCGCCGGCACGAAATGGCGGGCGCGATCGAGCATCTGCGCCAGCAGGGGCAGATCCAACTCGCGCTCGCGGTTATCAAACTGACGCGACGAGCCAATCAGCAGCTGGCCGGTGGGCCGCGGCTGAAGGTTAAACGCCACCGAGGTGCCGCCGCCGTGGGCGCTGGCGCCGTAACCCAGCTCAACCAGCTGGTGCTGCACCCGCGGCCGGTAGCGATCGGTAATCGCCAGTTGGCCTTTTTTCGGTCGCAGCCAGTTTTCTGCTAACAGCGCGTTGGCTTCAAGGCCGCAGGCCACCACGATCGCCCGCGCCTGTAGCCGTTGGCCGCTGGCGAGCAGCACCTGCGGCTCGTCAATCGTCTGTACGCTATCGCGCAGGCAGGTAAGATGGTCTCCGGCATCGGCTATCAGCCAGCGGGCGACGTTCGGCGCGTAGACGATGCCATCGCCCGGTACCCATAGCCCGCCGGCGAGCCCGCCGCGCAGCAGCGGCTCGCGCCCGGCGATCTGCTGCGGAGTCTGGCGTTCGCTGTGCACCTGATGGCCGGCCATCCGCCGCTGTTTTTCGTCGGCGACGGTCATCTCTTCTTCGCTTTCCGCCAGCCACAGCGTGCCGCAGCCGCGCCAGGCGCAATTGTCGGGCATCCGCGGCGTGATAGCGCGCCAGCGTTCCAGCGACCACGCCGACAAGGCAAGCTCGGCGGGGTCATCATCCATGCACACCAGATGGCCCATACCGGCCGCCGTGGCGCCGGGCTGACCGTTATCGATCAGCGTCACGCTCTGCCCCCGCTTCGCCAGCTGCCACGCGCAGGCGGCGCCGATGATCCCGGCGCCGATCACGATGACGTCGCACTGCTTCACGGCGCGATCCCCCAGCAGAAGGGATCGTCAGGGTTGAGGATCAACTGGTTATCGCCGCATACCCAGGCTTCGCCGCGGATCGTGGGGATGATGCCTTCCGCGGTGCGCTGGTAGCTGGCGGTAAACTGGCTGCCGATGATGCTGGCCTGGCGCCATATTTCCCCCGGCTGCAACTTGCCATCCTGCGCCAGGCAGGCCAGCTTGGCGCTGGTACCGGTACCGCACGGCGAGCGATCCCAGGCCTTTCCCGGACAGAGTACGAAGCTGCGGCTGTCGGCGGTATCGTCATCGGCGAAGAGTTCGATATGGTCGATAACGCCGCCGTCGTCGCCGCGGATCCCCGCGGCTTCCAGCCCCTCGCGTACCGCCCAGGCGTAGTCGGTGAGCTGTGGAATCTGTTCGGGCGTTATGGCGAACGGGTGGTCGTTAATCAGGAAAAACCAGTTGCCGCCCCAGGCAATATCGCCGATGACGGGACCCAGCGCGGTTTCAACGCGGATCTGTTTTTTCCAGCGGCGGGCCGGGACGTTTTGCACCGATACGCTGCCATCGTCGTGCAACGTGGTGCTTACGTCGCCGACCGGCGTTTCAATCAGATGTACGCCTGGCTGGATACGCCCAAGCCAGGCCAGCGAGGCGATAAGCCCGATAGTGCCGTGGCCGCACATATTCAGAAAACCGGCGTTGTTGAAGAAAATCACGCCAGCGGTGGCCGCCGCCGAGACCGGTTTGCACAGCAGCGCGCCGACCAGTACGTCATTGCCGCGCGGTTCAAGAATGGCCGCCTGACGCCAATGGTCGAAGTCGCGGGCGAAGCGGTCGCGGCGCTCCGCCATGCTGCCGTCGCCGAGGTCGGGGAAGCCGTCAACGATCAGGCGGGTCGGTTCGCCGCCGGTATGTGAATCAATAGCTCTCAGCGTAACAGGGGGGCGTGGCGCGGTCATCAGACTCTCCGGAAGTTAACAACATGTTTCATCATGCTGGCGCAACCTTTCCCGGCCTGCTTGAGCGCTTTCGTCAGAGAAAATGACGAAATCTGCATAGTAATAAGCGCGGTATATTTCTATTTCACATAGTTATTTCTTATTAATCATTTGCTTAATGCTGTGGTAAACCGAAAGTGACCATTGCGCCAGTGGCTAAATCAGGGGAAGGCGTAAAGCGGATCCAGGATCGCAAATCCAGCGCTTGCCGCTTGTGGTGTTAACGGAAAGTGAATAAATATCCTTCGGTCACTAACCATGAGGAGGCCTTATGATCGGTGTTTCTGATGCGGCGCCGCCGCGCGCGGTTAACCAACCTGAGCTGGCCGTCGATGAGCTGAGCCAGATCTGCGAAGGGCTGGCGCGCCAGCGGCCGGAAAATATGCCGGCGCTGCTGAATGCGCTGGCGCTGATTGCGCCCCTGCTCAATGCCATTCCTAATGTGGTCTTTTTTATCAAAGATCGCCAGGCGCGTTATTTGTTGGCGAACCTGACGCTGGCCCGCCGCTGTGGTTTCAAAAGCGTCTCCTCGCTGCTGGGCAAAACCTCCGCCGATGTCTTTCCTTCCGCGCTGGGTCAGGGTTATACCGAACAGGATCTTCGGGTACTACGGGAAGGCGTGACCCTGCGCGATCAGCTGGAAATGCATCTCTACAATGGCCGCGAGCGCGGCTGGTGCCTGACGCAGAAATTGGCGCTGCGCGATATCAGCGGCCAGATGATCGGCATGGCCGGGATCTCGCACGATCTGCAGGAGGCCCACGCCCGCCATCCGGCATGGCAGCGGCTGGCGATTGTCGACGATCATATCCGCCGCCACTATCACCGGCCGATCGCCATGGAAGAGTTAACCGCCTTAAGCGGGATGTCGATTGCGCAGATCGAACGCTACTGCAAGCGGATCTTTCATCTCACCCCGCGGCAGATGATCCACAAAGTGCGCCTGGAAAAAGCCACCGAACTGTTGGCTGGCGATACGCCGATTACCGATATCGCCCTGCAGTGCGGCTATACCGATCACAGCGCTTTTAGCCGCCAGTTCAAGGCGATGACCGGCTCGACGCCGCGCGATTTTCGCCTCACGCTGCTCGGATAAACGCTGGCTCACACTTTTGCCGACTGTGCTAATTTCGTCATCGTATTGAGGGAAAACCGACAAGCCGCCGGTTCCGCGACACGTCAATCTGTCAGTGAATATTCACCATTCATTCACTTCGACTTAACAAAATGACGACAAGGAACCGAGCATGAGCAAAAAAGCGATTCACTGGAGCGGCGTATTCCCGGCGGTCAGCACGCAGTTTCGTAGCGATTACTCCCTCGATTTAGACGCCACTCACGCGGTGATGAAAAACCTGGTGAAAGATGGCGTTTCCGGGTTGGTGGTGTGCGGCAGCGTAGGTGAAAACACCTCGCTGAGCACCGATGAAAAACTACAGATTATCGAGGTGGCGAAGGATGCCGCCGGCGGCAAAATTCCGGTCATCGCCGGGGTGGCCGAGTTCACCACCGCCTTTGCCCAGAAAATGGCGAAAGAGGCGGAGCGCGTCGGCGTCGACGGGATCATGGTGATGCCGGCGCTGGTCTACTCCTCAAAACCGCATGAAACCGCGGCCCACTTCCGCAGCGTGGCGAGCGCTACCGACCTGCCGATTATGGTGTATAACAACCCGCCGATTTACAAAAACGACGTGACGCCGGACATTCTCGCCACCCTGACCGACTGCGAGAACATCGTCTGCTTTAAAGACTCCTCCGGCGATACCCGCCGCTTTATCGACCTGCGTAACACCGTTGGCGACCGCTTCGTGCTGTTTGCCGGGCTGGATGACGTGGTGGTGGAAAGTATTGCCGTCGGCGCGGAAGGCTGGATCTCCGGAATGTCCAACGCCTTCCCGCGCGAAGGGGAAACGTTATTCCGTCTCGCCCGCCAGCAGCGTTACGAAGAGGCGATGGTGTTGTACCGCTGGTTCATGCCGCTGCTGCATCTCGATGCGCGTCCGGATCTGGTGCAGTGCATCAAGCTGTGTGAAGAGTTGCTGGGCCGCGGTAGCGCCATTACCCGTCCGCCGCGTCTGGCGCTGGAAGGCGAAACGCGCCAGCAGGTGGTGGCGATCGTTGAACAGGCGCTGGCCACTCGTCCGACGCTGCCGGATGTCGGCCTCTGAGCACAGGAGTCAATATGAATGCATCTCAGACCATGGCGGGACGGCAGTTTATCGCCGGACGCCGTATTGCCAGCGGTGAGGCGACGCTATTGAGCCTGCGGGCGGTGGACGGCGAAGCCACCGGCCACCGCTTTTATCCGGCTTCCTGTGAGGAAGCCGCTCAGGCCGCAGAAGCCGCGCAGCAGGCCTTTGCCGTCTATTCACAAACCACGCCGCAGCAGCGGGCGCGCTTTCTCAACGCCATTGCTGATGAACTGGATGCGCTGGGCGAGCCGTTTTTTGCTATCGCCGGACAGGAGACCGCGCTGCCGCTGGCGCGGCTACAGGGAGAACGGGCGCGCACCAGCGGCCAGTTGCGGATGTTTGCTGGCGTGATCCTGCGCGGCGATACCTTCGCCGCCCGTATTGATACCGCCTTAGCCGACCGTCAGCCGCTGCCGCGCCCGGACCTGCGCCAGTATCAGCAGGCGTTAGGGCCGGTGGCGGTGTTTGGCGCCAGCAACTTTCCGTTGGCCTTTTCCACCGCCGGCGGCGATACCGCCTCGGCGCTGGCGGCTGGCTGTCCGGTGGTGGTGAAGGCCCATCCGGGCCATATGGCCACCGCCGAGCTGACCGCCGAGGCGATCGTCAGGGCGGTGGTACGGTGCGGTTTACCCGGCGGCGTATTCAATATGATTTTCGGGACCGATATCGGCGCCGAATTGGTCCGTCATCCGGCGATTCAGGCCGTTGGCTTTACCGGTTCGTTAGCCGGCGGTAAGGCGCTGTATCAGCTGGCGCAGCAGCGCCCGCAGCCAATTCCGCTGTTTGCTGAAATGTCGGCGATTAACCCATTGATTATTCTGCCGCAGGCGCTGCAGACGCGGGCCGAGGCGCTGGCAAACGAGCTGGTGGCGTCATTCACCCTCGGCGGCGGCCAGTTCTGTACCCGTCCGGGGCTGATTCTGGCGCTGCGCGGCGCCGGGCTGGAACGCTTTAAGTCGGCGCTGTGCGCGGCGGTAGCGGGCTCCACGCCGCAGGTGTTGCTCAATGCGCCGACCCTTCAGCACTACCGTCAGGGCGTGGCGGCGCTTGCGGCGCACCCGCGTATCGAGAAGTTGGCGAGCGGCATCGCCGCCGGCGCCGGGCAGGCGCAGACCCTGCTGTGGCAGGCTCAGGTCGAGGATCTGTTGGCGCAGGATACGCTGCTGCAGACCGAAGTTTTCGGCCCGTTATCGCTACTGGTGGAAGTGGATGATGAGGCCCAACTGAAGGCGGTGGTGAAAGCGCAGCAGGGTCAGCTCACCGCGACGCTGCATGCCGAGGCGGATGATGGCCCGCTGGCGGCGAGCCTTCTACCGCTGCTTTGTGAGAAGGCTGGACGGGTGCTGTTTAACGGTTATCCCACCGGCGTGGAAGTGTGCGATGCGATGGTCCACGGCGGCCCGTGGCCGGCGACCACCGACGCACGCGGGACCTCGGTCGGCAGTCGGGCGATTGAACGCTTTCTGCGCCCGGTCTGTCTGCAGAACGCGCCCGCCGCCCTGTTACCGCCGGCGCTGCAGGATGCGAACCCTTTGAACCTGCTGCGCCTGGTCAACGGCCAGTGGACCCGGGAAGCGATTTCCTCCTCTCATTGACGCAAGGGCATCACCATGACCATTCACTCTACGCATAACAGTCAAACCCGCGTTGCAGAGTCGGGTAAGTTTAAAAAACAGCTGACCCTAACCGATCTCACCTTTATCGGCCTGGGAGCAATTTTCGGCTCCGGATGGTTATTCGCTGCCAGCCACGTCGCATCCATCGCTGGTCCGGCCGGGATCGCATCGTGGGTGATCGGCGGCTTTGCGGTGCTGCTGCTGGGGATTGTCTACTGCGAGCTGGGGGCGGCGCTGCCGCGCGCCGGCGGCATTATTCGCTACCCGGTCTTTTCCCACGGCGAGCTGATGGGCTATCTACTGGGGTTCATCACCCTGATTGCTTTCTCCAGCCTGATCTCGATTGAAATTGTCGCCGCCCGGCAATATGCCGCCGCCTGGTTTCCGGCGCTGACCCAACCGGGCTCCAGTTCGCCGACGCTGCTGGGGTGGGTGGTGCAGTTCTTGCTACTCTGTTTCTTCTTTGCGCTTAACTACTACAGCGTTAAGACCTTCGCCCGATCGAACAACTTCATCAGCGTGCTCAAGTTTCTGGTGCCGCTGCTGGTGGTGGTGACGCTGTTCGCCTTCTTTAAACCGGAGAACCTGCACGCTCAGGGGATTGCGCCGTTCGGCATGTCCGGGGTGGAAGCGGCAATTAGCGCGGGCGGAATTATCTTCGCTTATCTGGGGCTGACGCCGATTATCTCGGTGGCCAGCGAAGTACAAAAGCCGCAGCGGACTATCCCTATTGCGTTGATTTTATCAGTGGTGCTGTCGACGATTATCTACGTGCTGCTGCAGCTGGCGTTCCTTGGCAGTATCCCCACCGAGATGCTGAACGGCGGCTGGGCCGAGGTGAGCAAACAGTTCTCGCTGCCGTATCGCGATATCGCCATTACCCTCGGCATGGGTTGGCTGGCCTTTATGGTGATAAGCGATGCGATTATCTCCCCGAGCGGCACCGGCAATATCTATATGAACGCGACGCCGCGGGTGATCTACGGCTGGGCGAAGGCGGGTACTTTCTTTAAGGCCTTTACCCATATTGATAAAGCGTCCGGGATTCCGCGCCCGGCGCTATGGCTGACCTTTGGGCTGTCGATTTTCTGGACGCTGCCGTTCCCCTCCTGGGAACAGCTCATTAGCGTGGTATCGGCAGCCCTGGTGCTGAGCTACGCCATCGCCCCGGTGACTGCCGCCGGGCTGCGCCGCAACGCGCCGGATCTACCACGGCCGTTCCGCGTGCGCGCCTTCGGCATCATCGGCCCGATATCGTTTATGATCTCGGCGCTGATAGTCTACTGGTCCGGCTGGAATACGCTCTCGTGGCTGTTGGGGCTGCAAATCGTGATGTTTGTCGTCTACGTGATGTGCAAAGGTAAGGTGCCGGAACATACCGTGAGCCTGGCGCAGCAGGTTAAGTCTTCGCTGTGGCTGATCGTTTTTTATGCGTTGATTATCATCTTTTCCTGGCTGGGCAGCTTCGGCGGGCTTAATGTTATCGGTCACCCCTGGGATACGGTGCTGGTGGCGGCGATGTCGTTGGGGATTTACTACTGGGGCGCGCGCAGCTGCCTGCCGCAGGCTAACTTTAGCGGAGACGAAGAAGAGTAAAGGAGAACAGTATGGAGTCGGTAACTCTATCGTTACCTGAAGCTTATGACCTGGCGCTGGAGGTACTCAGCGCCAATGGATTTAGCGCCGACCACGCGGCGGCGATTGCCCGCAATGTGACCGCCGGGGAGCGCGACGGCTGCGCTTCCCACGGCCTGTGGCGGCTGTTGGGCATTGTCGATACCCTGCGCAAAGGTAAGGTATCGCCCGATGCCGAGCCGCAGATCCATGACCAGGCGCCGGCGATTGCGCGGGCGGACGCCGGGGGCGCTTTTTCATTGCTGGCCTACGAGCGCGCGCTGCCGCTGCTGCTGGAGAAGGCGCGCCACAATGGCATTGCGGCGCTGGCAATCAATCGCTGCGTTCATTTTTCCGCGCTGTTTGCCGATATTGAGCCGTTGACCGAGGCAGGGCTGGTAGGGCTGGCCTGTACGCCAAGCCACGCCTGGGTCGCCCCGGCGGGCGGCACACGTCCGCTGTTCGGCACCAACCCCATCGCCTTCGGCTGGCCGCGGCAGGATAAGCCGCCGTTTATTGTTGATATGGCGACCAGCGCCGCGGCGCGCGGCGAGATCCAGCTGCATCAGCGCGCCGGCAAAGCGCTACCGGAAGGCTGGGGAATCGACAGTCAGGGACAGCCAACGACCGATGCCGCAGAGGTGCTGAACGGCGCGATGTTGACTTTCGGCGGCCATAAGGGCTCGGCGCTGGCGGCAATGGTTGAGCTGTTGGCCGGGCCGCTTATCGGCGATATGACCAGCGCCGAATCGCTGGCGTGGGATAACGGCGCGGGCGGTCTCCCCTACGGCGGCGAGCTGATTCTGGCGCTGGATCCGCAGCGTTTTCTCGGCGCACAGGCACCAGAGCAGCTGGCGCGCGCCGAAACGCTGTTCATGGGTATGCAGGAACAAGGGGCGCGGCTGCCGGGCGAGCGGCGTTTTGCCTGCCGCCAGCAGAGTGAACGGCAGGGGGTCATTATCAGTCGTTCATTGCATGATGAGATTTGCGCCTTGCGCCAGGGCGGGTAAGGCGCGAAGCGCCGCTACCCGGATGCCTGTCAAAACAGCGTGTCGAGCTCGTCCAGCACGTTGTAGTCGTCATCGACCAGCAGCAACGTCTTCCACTTATCAAAGGTCAGACACGGGTGCGAGGTGCCGAACAGCAGAATATCGCCGACCTGCACATCGCTGCCCGGCGCCAGGCGCAGCATACAGTGCTGATCCATGATGCCGGTGCTGACGATCGACTCCGCGCGCAGCGCTAACTGCTGGCCGTTACGATAATGGGCGATCGGCTGCGGCAGCCCGGCGTCGAAAGCGCAGTCGCGCTTGCCGAAGTTTACCACCGCGCGATCCGCCTCCGGCACCGATTGCACCATCGCCATCAGCTCCAGCGCTGATGTAAGATCGCCGGCGAGATCGCAGGCAATCGGATCGCGGGCGATCAGCTCTTGTTGGGCGAGATCGTAGATCCCGCGATCGTGGGTGATATAACAGCCAGGGCGGATGACGATACGGCAGCGGCGCGGTTTTGCCGCCGCCAGCCAGATGTTGCACACCACGTCATACCAGACGGTGCCCGCGCCGGTGAGAATAAATTCGCCGTCAACCAGCGGCTCCATGCGGCAGGCAAGCGCCGCGGCCTGCTGTAACAGCGCTTCCACCTGCGGCTGCGGATCGTCGCCGTGCAGCACCCCTTCATACAATTCCAGTCCGCGTAGCCGTAACCCCGGCAGGTCGCTTACCCGCTGCGCCAGCGCCAGCGCGTCATTGACGCTACGACAGCCGCAGCGCCCGCCAGGCACGCCAAGTTCAATCAGCACATCCAGCGTTTGTCCCTGGTCTGCGAAGAATGTGGAGAGGGCGCGCACGTTGACCTCGCTATCGACGCAGCAGATAAAATCCACCGCCCGATAGTGGGCTTTTAGCTGCGCGACCACCTGCATATTGGCTTTGCCGACCAGCTGATTGACCATCAGGACGCGTTGGATGCCGCTGGCCATTGCCGCGCTAGCCTGCCAGGCGCTGCCCACGCCGATCCCCCACGCCCCCGCTCGCTGCTGCGCCTGAAATATCCATGGCGTCATTGTCGTTTTACCATGCGGCGCCAGCGATACGCCGCGGGCGTCGGCGTAGCGCTGCATCCATGAAATATTATTTTCCAGCGCCGACTTTTTTAGCAGCGCGGCGGGTAGACAGACCTCTTCCGCCAGCAGATTAGCCGGCGCGGACATGAGGGCGGATTTGTGCGGGATGAGCGGTGCTGAATGGTATTTCATAACACTATCCTTTCAGGGTTTATAATCGGTTAGTCGCTGAGTATCATTTATAACTATTTGATAAATATATTTTTAATATAAAAATGTTATTCGTTTTGAATAAAAGTATCACAAAACGATCTGAGTTTTGCGTAGTTTTCCACTGTTTTTTGCGCTTGTAAATGGTTAACTTATCGGCATGTCGAAAGGGAGTAATTGCTATGAAAGTTGACTGGCTTTTCAAAAACGTCACGGTGATCGACGGGAGCGGCGGGCCGCAATACCGTGCTGATGTGGCGGTGAAGGGCGATCGAATTATGGCTATCGCCCCGGCGCTGGACGTTGCGGCGGAGCAGGTGATTGATGGCCAGGGGCGGGTACTGGCGCCGGGCTTTATTGATGTGCATACCCATGATGATATCAACGTGATCCGCATGCCGGAGTACTTGCCGAAGCTCAGCCAGGGGGTGACGACGGTGATCGTCGGCAACTGCGGGATCAGTGCGGCGACCGCCACCATGCGGGGGGAAGTACCGGACCCAATGAATCTCCTCGGCGAGCAGCAGCACTTTATCTATCCCACCGTGGAGGCTTATGCCCATGCGGTGGAGGCGGCGCGACCATCGCTGAATGTCGGCACGTTAATCGGTCACACCGCGCTGCGTAATAACCATATGGACGATCTGTTTCGTCCGGCGAACGAGACGGAAATCGCCGGCATGCGCGTACAGCTACGCGATGCGCTGCGCCAGGGAGCATTAGGGCTCAGTACCGGGCTGGCCTACGCCAGCGCCTTCCAGTCGACCACCGAGGAGGTGATGGCGCTGGCGGAAGAGCTGGCGGCCGGGAAGGGCGTCTATACCACCCATTTACGTTCAGAGTTTGAGCCGATTCTCGAGGCGCTGGACGAAGCCTTCCGTATTGGCCGTCACGGCAACGTGCCGGTGGTGGTTTCGCACCACAAGTGCGCCGGGGCAAAAAACTGGGGGCGTACCAAAGAGACGCTGGCGTTTTTCGATGAGATGCGCCAGCAGCAGGATATCGCCTGCGACTGTTATCCCTATTCAGCCAGCTCATCGACGCTGGATATGAAACAGGTGACCGACGAGTTTGATATCGTGATTACCTGGTCCGAAGCGCAGCCGGAGCAGGCGGGGAAAACGCTGCAGCAGATCGCCGATGAGTGGCAGGTGAGCCTGCACGACGCCGCGGCGCGGCTGATGCCGGCGGGCGCTATTTATCACAACATGGATGAGCAGGACGTACGGCGGGTGATGCGCTATCCGGTCACCATGATTGGCTCTGACGGGCTGCCGAACGATCCGATGCCGCATCCGCGCCTGTGGGGCGCCTTCCCGCGGGTGCTCGGCCACTATAGCCGCGACGAGCAGCTATTCCCGCTGACTACCGCGGTACACAAGATGACCGGGCTGTCGGCGGCGCGCTTCCAGCTGGCGGATCGCGGGCTGGTGAAAATTGGCTACTTTGCCGACCTGGTGCTGTTTGACCCGCAGACGGTGCGCGATGTCGCCAGTTTCTCCGACCCGAAACGACCGGCGGACGGCATTGAGGCGGTGATGGTCAACGGCGTGATGAGCTACGGCAGTGATAAGAAAATTACCGGACGGGCAGGGCGTTTCCTGCGTCGTCGGATGGACTAAGGAGTTGAGTATGAGTATCAAGCGTTATGGCGTAGAAGGTGGTACCGGTACCGGCGGGCAGCACCTGCCGTTCGCGCGGGCGGTGGAAGCGGGAGGCTGGCTGTACGTTTCCGGCCAGACGCCGATGAAGGACGGGGAAGTGGTGGAAGGCGGGATTGTCGACCAGTCGCGTCTGGCGATTCAGAACTGCGTAGATATCATGACCGAAGCGGGCTACACCCTGGCCGACGTGGTGCATGTTAAAGTGATCCTCACCGATGCGCGCTATTTTCAGTCGTTCAATAAGGTATTTCGCGAGTTCTTTGGCGACAACCCGCCTGCCCGCATCTGCTGCGTAGCGGACCTGGTGGTGGATTGTAAAGTCGAAGTGGATGTGACCTGTTTTAACGCTGCGCGACAATAACGCTCGAAACCTAAAATAAATCCCTCCCTTTGCGGGAGGGAGCATCAAAAAAGTGTGATATCGGCACCAGAGTGAATAAATAAATCGGTGCCACTGGGTTCGCTATGCCTTTTTTCAGGCATGGTTCCTGTTAACTCATAATATTCAGCGGCACGAATATTATTTATTACGTCTGGATGTGAGCCATGAATAATATGTCATTTATGATTTGGTTTTCCGTTTATGCCTGCGCGATGATTACCTTAGGCTGGTACGTTTCGCGCAAACAGAAAACCGGCGAAGACTTTTTACTTGGCGGTCGTTCGCTGCCGATGATCCTCACTCTCGGTTCGACGGTCGGCACCATGGTGGGGACCGGCTCCAGCGTCGGCGCCGTCGGCTTTGGCTACAGCAACGGCTGGGCCGGGATGCTTTACGGCCTCGGCGGCGCGGTGGGGATCCTGCTGGTGGCATGGTTATTCGCACCGGTACGTAAACTTCGCTTCATGACCATGAGTGAAGAAATGTCGTATTACACCGGCGGCAGTAAAATTATTAAAAACCTCGTCGCGATACTTATTTTTATTGCCTCTATCGGCTGGCTGGGGGCGCATATATTAGGCGGCGGATTATATCTGGCGTGGGCCAGCGGCATTGATATTAATGTCGCGAAAATTATTATCGCGCTGGCTTTTGTGGTTTATGTCGGTATCGGCGGCTATTCCGCGGTGGTGTGGATCGATACCATTCAATCGATCGTGCTGTTCGTGGGCTTTATTTTAATGGCGATACTGGCGGTTCATCACGTTGGCGGCTGGAGCCATATTCAGCAGGCCGTCGATCCGGCGGCGCAAAGCCTGTTCGCGGTCGATAAATTAGGCGTGCTGCCGGCGCTATCATTGGCGATGGTGATTGGCGTCGGCGTGCTGGCGACGCCTTCTTATCGCCAGCGTATTTACTCGGCGAAGACCGTCTCCTCGGTGCGCCAGTCCTTTACCATTACCGGCCTGCTGTATCTGGGCTTCTCCTTCCTGCCGGCGATCATCGGTATGGCGGTATGGACCATGAACCCGCAGCTGGAAAACAGCGGCTTCGCCTTCTTGTTTGCCACCCAGGTGCTGCCGCCGGTGCTGGCGATGGCGATCCTGATTGCCGGGATGTCGGCCAATATGTCTTCCGGTAGCTCTGATGCCATCGCCGCGGTGTCCATCATGCTGCGCGACCTCTACACCCTGGTGACCGGCCATATGCCCGCGCCGGAGAAAGCGATTCGCCTGTCGCGGATCTTCCTGGTTCTGGTGATTGCGCTGGCGCTGCTGTTTGCCCTGACCTCCAACGACATCATCAGCTACATCACCAAAATGATCTCAATGATTATGTCCGGGATGTTTATCTGCACCATGCTTGGCCGTTTCTGGACACGCTTTAACTGGCAGGGCGCGGTCGCCGCGCTGGCCGGCGGCGCCGGGGCATCGGTTGCGGTGCTGGTGGATAGCGACTGGCTGGCGTTCTGGGGCAACCCGTGTATTCCGGCGGTGCTGACGAGCCTGGTGGCTTCGGTTGTGGTGACGTTACTGACCCCGGCCAGCAGCATGAGCCGCGAGCAGGCTCTGGAGATGATTACCCGCGAGCGTGAAAGCCGCCCAACGCCGCCGCCGCTGCCGATTGGCAAACGTCATACCTCACGCGGGTAAGGGGTAATCATGAACGAGTATATTGCCGTCGATTGGGGCTCCACCCAGCTGCGGGCATGGCGGATGCGTGATGGCGAATGCATCGACAAGCTGAAACTGCCCTGCGGCGTCACGCGTCTGAACGGGCAGCGCGCCGAAGCGGTATTTCAGCAGCAGATGGCGCCGTGGCGCGGTGACCCCGCGCTGCCGGTGGTGATGGCGGGCATGATCGGCAGCGATGCCGGTTGGCAACCGGTGCCTTATCTGGCCTGCCCGCTGGCGCTGGAGGCGCTCAACGGTCAGTTATATGAGGTGGCGGAAAAAGTGTGGATCGTGCCGGGGCTGAAAGTGGCGCAGGCTGCAGATTACGACGTAATGCGCGGTGAAGAAACGCAGCTGCTGGGCGCTTGGCAACTGATGCCCGCGGAGTGTTACGTGATGCCCGGCACCCACTGCAAATGGGTGCAGGTGCAAAACGGCGTGGTGCGCCAGTTCGCCACGGCGATGACCGGCGAACTGCATCACCTGCTGCTTAACCATTCGCTGCTCGGCCAGCAATTGCCTGCGCAGTTCCCGGATGAAGCTGCTTTCGCCCTCGGTATGGAAAAAGGGTTAAATCAGCCGGCGTTATTGTCCGGGCTTTTTAGCGCCCGCGCCGCGCGGGTGTTAGGCGCGCTGGCGGCGACTTCGGTGAGCGATTATCTCTCCGGGCTGTTGATTGGCGCGGAGGTGGCGACATTCAGCGAACGCTATCGCGCCAGCCGCGTGGTGCTGGTTGGTGAGCACTCGCTCAACGCCCGTTATCAGCAGGCGATGGCGGCGCGTGGGTTAGCCGTTTCCCGTTGCTCCGGCGAGGCGGCGTTTCTTTCGGGTATAGCGAGGATGATTGATGGACAAGATTAAGCTGGTGGCGATTTTACGCGGCATTCAACCCGCTGAGGCGGCAGATCATATTGAGACGCTAATAAATGCAGGCTTTCGCTATATCGAAATCCCGCTCAATTCGCCGGACTGGCAGCAAAGTATTCCGGCGATGGTGCGTCAGTTTGGCGAGCGGGCGATGATTGGCGCGGGAACGGTGCTGAAGGTTGAACAAGTTGATTTTCTCGCTGAAGCTGGGGCGAAACTTATCGTGACGCCCAATACGGCCCCGGCGGTGATCCGCCGCGCGGTAGATAAGGGGATGCTGGTGTGCGCCGGCTGCGCGACGGCCTCCGAGGCGTTTAGTGCGCTGGATGCCGGGGCGCAATGGCTGAAAATCTTTCCGTCATCAGCATTCGGCGCGGACTATATTCGCGCGCTAAAAGCGGTGTTGCCGCCGGAGGTACCGGTGCTGGCGGTCGGCGGCGTGACGCCGGAAAATCTGGCGACCTGGATACAGGCGGGGTGCGCCGGTGCCGGTCTGGGCAGCGATCTTTATCGCGCCGGACAGGCCGTGGAACGTACCCGCGAACAGGCGGAGAGGTTTATCTCCGCCAGTAAAAGTTAGTCCCCCAGCGGCTGCCGATCGACGCCGCCGCGGTGGCTGTCGAGCGCCAGCTTAATACGGCGTAATTTGCCTTTTGCCTGGGTTTTGTTGGCCATCGCCAGTTCGGTGGCCAGCACATCGACCATCGCCAGCATCGCGTAACGGGAAGTGCTGGGCTTAAAGATATAGTCGTTTTCCCGTACCAGCAGCGGTAGCACCAGATCCGCCTGTTCAGCCAGCGGCGTTCCGGCGGGGGTAATCGCAATAACCTTCGCGCCGTACTGGCTGGCAATCGCCGCGCTCTCGATGATTTCCCGGGTATAGCCGCCCAGAGACAGCACGATCACCACATCCTGCGGCGTCACCGCCGAGCTCATCATGCGTACCAGCAGACCATCGCTCTGGCTGACTACCGGCAGACCGAGGCGAAACAGGCGATACTGAATTTCCTGAGCGCAGATGGTCGAACCGCCGCCCATCCCCAGGGCGAGGATCTGCCGCGCATCGCTCAGCCAGCTCACCGCGCGCTTCAGCGCCTCGATATCCAGCGCCCGCCGGTTGGTCTCCAGTACGCTGATGATTGACTCATAGATCCCCTGGACGCCTTCGAGATCCGGAACATCGAGGATAAACCGCTGGCCGACCGCAAGAGATTGCGCAAGCTTCATCTTCAGCTCGCGGACGTCTTTACAGCCGAGCGCCCGGGCAAAACGGGTGACCGAAGCCTGGCTGGTTTGCGTCAGACGCGCTATCTCGGCGATGGGCAGCTCCGCCGCCGCCGCGACATCATCGAGAATAAACTGCGCAATGCGTTTTTCGGTCGCCGTGAGTTCCACAAAGCGATCGGTTATGCAGGAAATAATATCGATTGACCAGGACATACGGGTAACAACGGGTAAGTTTTGAATGGTACTTTGTACCATATTGCGCCGCTGAAATCAGTGCTGAAGTCTACAACGCCAGGCGCATGGCGCAGCGCGACTCGGGCGGCAGGCCGTGCCGGGTCTCCTGTTCCCTTTTTGCCGCCAGCCCGGCGGGCAGGGTCAGCTCATCGAGCATGGCGAATCCCAGACGGGTATAAAACGGCGCATTCCACGGCACCTCGCGGAAGGTGGTGAGGGTTACCGCCGGGTAGCCCATCTGCCGTGCGCTCTCAATAACCCGCTCCAGCAGCATCCGGCCGATGCCCTGTTGCTGCCAGGCCTGGTGGACGGCGACTTCGACGATAAATAACGCATCGTCGAGCGGTTCGGTCAGAATAAAGCCAACGGGTTGCCCGGCGGCTACCGCCAGCAGGCTATGCTCCGTTTCCAGATAATCATGATGGCGCGCAACGCTAATCACCTCGCTGTCCGCCAGCCAGGCGAGAGAAGGGATCTGGCGAAATGCCTGGGCGGCAGAACGTTCAATGGCGGGCAGAAGGGCGATATCGCTCTCCTGAGTCAGGCGTAATACGGCACCGGCAGTTATAGTGTTAGTTTTCATCACCTCAGCATAGCAGCCTTCGGGAGAAAAGTATGGAGCTGACCGCCGTTCCCGCCACGCAGTTCAGCAGCGTGCAGTTAACGGATATTCTCAACGCCTGTTTTGAAGCCTACCTGGTGCCTGTTACCCAGTCGGTAGAGGGATTTGTTCAGCGTTTTAGCGCCGAGGGGATGAGCCTGGTCGATTCCCGCGTCTGGCTGGCCGGAGATGAACCGGCGGCGATCGCGATCGTCGCGCGCCGGGGGAGTGCCGCTCGCCTGGCGGCCTTTGCCCTGCGCCCGGCCTGGCGCGGCAAAGGCCTGGGCCGGAAACTGATGCAGGAACTGCTGATGCTTTTGCAACAGCAGGGGATCGAGACGGTATTCCTGGAGGTGATCCGCGATAACCATGCGGCCGTCGCGCTGTATCAGTCGCTGGGCTTTACGCGACGCTATGGGCTCTGCGGCTACCTGAGTACAGAACTTCTGGCCCCGGTGCCGGGCGTATTGCAGCTTTATCCCACCCTGTCCCTGCTTCGGCGCGCCATTGAGGAGAGTAACAGCCAGCTTCCCTGGCTGCTGGATCCGCTCACCTTTGCCACTCTGCCATGTCAGGTCGTGACGCTGGAACAGCGCGCCTTCGCGGTTCTAACGACGGCGGGCTCGCGCCCTGTACTGTCGTTTTTGTGGGTGGAGCCCGCCGCCCGCCGCCAGGGGCTGGCGCGTGAGCTGCTGATGGCGCTGGCGCAGCAGTTCCCGGGCATTGGTACTTCGGTGACGGTCCCGGAAACTTTTACGCCGCTGTTTGCCGCGGCCGGCTATACGCCGCTCTCGCTGCAGCAGTATGAAATGACGATGGATCTGGCCGACGCGAAGTCGGCTTAGCCAGGAGTGTGCGCTGGACCGCAAAAAAACAGCACGGGCCGTCGATAAGCCTCTCTTTTCCCGCATCATATCCCTTCGTAATGGCGAAGAGGGGGATGCGATGCGTAAAACGGAACTGTTGGCTTTTTTGCAA